>ERZ827181.1430-NODE-1430-length-25793-cov-212.985469_pt1 | contig 25793 bp, 35 predicted proteins | sample MGYA00519778_ERZ827181 | MGnify/ENA primary metagenome ERZ827181 (study PRJEB31778, sample SAMEA3449273) | human gut metagenome | biome: human gut; feature: human-associated habitat; material: faeces | place: United Kingdom | collected 2010/2012 ...
GTCCGCTCCACAAGTCCAGTTCGCCCATCGAGCCGACCTGATTCGACTGGATGACCGATGCGATGGCTGGATGACTGTAGTAGGCGGTGGAACCGTTGTATGCGGGGAATTCCAATCCGTCACCAACGAACGTCTCAGTGCCGCCGATTGTGTATGACTGGTAGTCTGGGCTGATGCGCACGCGATGCCCGCTCACACGGGTCTGGAACGTGCCGGTCAGCAGGTTGCTTTTGCCTTCACCGTCGAGGTAGACGGTCTGGTTGTGGTTGGAATCCCACATCCGCAACGAGCTGCTGTTGAGCTTCATTCCCGTGTTCGCGGCCTCGGAGCTCTGGAATATCGCGCCGGTGAAGACGTAGCCCTTGAATTGGCCTGCCGCCACCTTGTCGGACGTGATGGTGCCCGCCGCGATCTTGACGGCCGTCACACTGTTTGCCGCGAGCTTGTCGGCGGTAATCGCACCAGTCACAATCTTGGACGCATTGACCGAATTCGCAGCCAGCTTGTCGGCGTTTACCGCGCCAGCAGCCAAAGCGGCAGTGGTCACGGCATTGGCGGCGATGTCGCCCGCTTGAATCTTGTGGACGTTGAGCAGCGCCACGGTCATGTCTTCCGTGACCTTGAGCTTGCCCGTGGTCACGGAATTGGCTGCAATCTTGTCGGACGTGATGGCCAGTGCGACGATATTGCGCGCCTGCACCGAGTTGGCGGCGAGTTTCGCGGCGGTCACCGCATCAGTCACCAGCTTTTCAGTCGTGACCGAATTGGCAGCCAGCTTGTCCACCGTGATGGCATTGGCCTTGACCTTCTCGGCGGTCACTGAGTCGGCGGCGAGATGCTTCGCAGCCACGGTTCCAGACGCGAGGATGTTGTTCGCCACGAGGTCAAAAGGCTCGAAGCGCGTACCGTCCCATGTCAGGACTTCCACCACGCGATCAGCGAGCGGCACCAAGACGCTTGGTGAAGCGTTCGGCGTTCCCTGCCAGTAGGTGTAGAAGTCGGCCAGCATGGACGGCGAATTATTCTTCTCGCCTTTCCACCTCGTCCAATACTTTTGCGTGCGCCACCACATGTCGCCCGGCTTCAGACCGTCATGATTCGGTTCGTCGGGGCCACGGTAGATGAGGTTCTTGCCGTCGGCGGTTGTCTGCGCCTTCTTGGCTGCGGCCTGAGCCTGATTAGCCTGAGAAGCCGCGTTGGCGGCGGCGGTCGAAGCCTTGTCGGCGGTGGCTTGAGCGGTCTTCGCAGCCGTATTGGCCTTGACAGCCGCATTGGCCGCATCAGTGGCGGCCTTGTCGGTCACAGTCACCCAAGCACTGCCATTCCAACGCTTCGGCGTGTTCGCGCCATTCGTGGTGTCAATCCACAAGGTCGAAGCCTTGCGCATCGACGTGGCCGGTGCCGTGCTCTGGATGAGCACGTCGGCCTTGCCATTGGCCACGCCAGCGGCGGCAGCTGCTGCGGTATTGGCCTTCTGCGCGGCATTGGCCGCATCGGTGGCGGATTGTGCCGCACTGTCAGCCGTGGCCTTGGCTTGGGTCGCCACACTGGACGCATTCGCGGCAGTGGTCTTGGCATTGGCCGCGTCCGTCTTCGCGGTGGAAGCGTCCGTCTTGGCGGAAGCCGCGTCGGACTTGGCGGACTTTGCGGACTCATTGGCGGTGTTCGCCAAAGTCTCGGCATTGCCGGCTGTCTTCTTGGCGCTTTCGGCGGCGGTCTGGGCGGCATCGGCGGCATCCTTGGCCTGGCCTGCCGTTGTCGTCGCGCTCTTCGCGGCAGCGTTCGCCGCGTCGGCTGTGGACTGTGCGGTGCCCGCAGCGCTCTTCGCACTGTCTGCCGTGCCCTGCGCGTTCTTCGCTGCGGCAGCGGCATTCTCAGCAGCCTTCTTCGCGTCGGTGGTCTTAGCCGCATTATCCGCGATATCCGACTTCGCCTGAGCGATTTCGTCGGCATTGCGCTCCACGTCGGCATAGCCCATGTGGTTCCAAGCTGCACCATCCCAGACAAGCGTGTCAATCACACGATCCGACAGCGGCACGAGCACGGAAGGAGAATTATTGGCTTCGCCCGTCCAGTAGGTGTAGAAGTCGGCCAAGAGGCTCGGTGAGTTGTTTTTCTCGCCTTTCCACCTCGTCCAATATTTCTGCGTCTTGAGCCACAGGTCGCCGACAATCAGCCCTTTGGAGGCGTCCGGCATGTCAGGGCCACGGAAAGTATGGTTCTTCGAGTGGGCTTCGGCATACGCCTGCGCCGCTGACTCCTTGGCCTTCGAAATCTCGCCGTTCGCCGTGGTCAGGTCGGATTTCGTCTGCGCGATGTCCTTCCGGGCCTGCGACAGATCGGCCTTGGCCTGCGAGAGCGTCTGATTCGCCGCATCAAGACCAGTCTTATTCGCCTGAATGTCCTTCTGCGCCTGATCGAGCTTGGCCGTATTATCCTGCAAAGCCGTCTTGTTGTCAGCCAAATCCTGCTGGATCTGTTTGACCTCTTCAGGCGAGACAGCGGAAGCCACGGTGACAGTGGCGGCTGCCGACCAAGCGGAGCGATTGCCCGCATGATCGACCGAACGAAGCGCATAGGAGTGCTGGGAACCGGAGGCCAGACCGGTCACGAGATAATCGCCCTGACCGGACTGGTTTGCGCTGATGACGGTCATGCCGGACGCATTGACACCCTCGCCGACCTCAATATGATCGAAGTCCGATTCCATTTGAGCGCCAGTGCTTGTCTTGCCGTCCCAGTGGACGGTCACCACGCCAAGCTCGGACGACAATACCGGTTTCGACGGTACGGAGCAGGGCGTCGTATCCGACTCCACAGTTGCCACCACGACGGCCGACCATTCGCCGAGCTTGTCCGAATACGTCGGAACTGCCCTGACGCGCACCTCGATTTGCGTGCCGCAATCCAAGCCGCCGAAGCCGAGCTGCGTCTTGTCGGTGGTTCCGGCGGAATGCCAGGGCGCGCCATCCACGTGCTTGCGCCACTCGACGGCATAGCTGCCAATCTCGATGGCCGTGTCATTCGTGGCCTGCGTGACCGCGCTCCACATGGCCGTAGCCAATCCGTGCGCGTAACCGTCCGAGCCAAGGTAGGCGTCGGTCTGCACGATCAATCCGAGAGGAGCCTTCGGCACGCGATGGTCACGGTCGGAAGAGGCGGTCGTGCCGCCCTCGCTGCCGGCCAACGCGGCGCCACCGGTGATGCCCTTGAGCTTCTTCGCCTGACGCACGGAAGCGTCATACTTGATGTCGTTCAGAGCGATTGAGCAGGATAGTCCCTCGCCCTGGCGCATGCTCAGGTCGATTTCCTGCACGCGCACCTTCTCCCCATGGGAGACGGTCGGCGCGGTGATCCAGTCGCCCGCGTGATAGTCGACGAGCGGCAGACTGTCCACCTCGCTGATGACCAGATCGCGCGTGTACTGGCCACGCACTCGCGCCGCGTCATCGAGCGTGGATTGCATAAAGGCCTGCGCCGTGTCCTTGTCGGACACGCCACCCTGCGACGAATAGGACTCCCACTTGCCCCAAGGCGTCGGCGCGCTCGGATTATCCATGCGGAAAAGCAGATTATTGTCACCCTCGACAAGGATGGTAGACGCGAGATCGGCGATGCTTTCCTCGTAGGGTGCCTCGCTGATGTCGCGGGCAAGCTGGAGTATGACCTGCTTGCTCAGGTCACGGCTCAATGCCGTGCTGTCCGCATTCCATATTTTCAGCGTCCGGCCGCTCGTGCGCCAGTCGCAGCCGCCACCGTTGACAAGAGACGACAGGATCGTCTGCAGATCCGTGCCGAGCGAATAATATAAAGTGTATTTTCTGTTCCAGGCATCACCATTCGAATCTTTGGCGGTGTCGAAGCCGAGCGTCAGGCCGGTGGCCACGCCACCACGAGCCTTGTTTTCATCCAACAGCGTCTTGAGGATCGTGCCCGGATTGGAGCTGTAGAATGGCCGCTTACCCTTGTTATCGCCATCGGCGATGAGGTGTGAAGAATCGTTGTTTTCGGCCTTGGACAGCAGCCAGCCAATCGACTGACCGGAATAAGTGATGGTCTTGGTGCGGTCATCCGTCTTGCCGGAGCGGCCCGTGATGACGAATCGCGCATTATCCGGCTCCTTGAAGCCACTACCGTCCGACACTTCCACGGCCACTTCAAGGCCATCGGTCAGCTCACGGTCGAAAGCCTGAGCGTCACCGGACAGCAGCGAGTATTCGATGCTGATTGCGCCATCATCATTGTGGAGCATGGACACGCTGAAGCTCACCGGCTCGGCCAGCACACCGATGCGCTCACCGAATGGACGATAGGCCACGAGTCGCGCATGAAGGGACTTGCTCATTAATCACTCCCAGGATTGCAAAAACCGGCATGTCACCTTGTCGGTGCTGCCGGTCTGTTTGATGTCGAGGCGATAATCGCCAGAGCCAATGTCTGGCCACACTTGCAGTGGCTCGGTAGTCCAGTCGATGCCATTCGATGCATCCGTTCCACCGGACCATGCTTCGGCATTAGCCGCCGTCCACGCCTTGCGATTGGCCACATCAATAAAGAGGCAAGGTCGTGAGGCGTCGCGTTTGCCGCCCCACACCAGATTCGTGCCACTCATCGGGTCACTGATCGTGACAGCAGTGGCTGCGCCGAAGCGCAATACCAGCGTGGTGAGCGGCGCATTGGAAAGCCAGCCCTCCGGCACAGTGTCGAAAAGCTGCGAAGGCGAAGCGTTCGGCAGTCCGGCCCAGCGCGTCCAATAACCCTTGTCACTTGGCTTATCGACGCTACCGGCCATGAGAAGCCCGCCAGTCGCAGACAATGCGCGCTCCTGCCACTGCTCCCCCTGCCAGAACACGTCAGGCAATTGGAAGACGGCGGTGGCCGCGCGATGGTCATCCCATGGAATCTCATCACCGTCAGGCTGGCACGACGTACACACGGCACTAGCCGTCATGCGTCGCGTCCAGCCGGACACCGTGTCACGCTCCACGCGCGTCAACGAAGAGGCCAAGCGGCAGAGCCGGTAGAAGCGGTGCATCAGAGTATCCGCATTGACGCCATTGGTGATGAATTTGAGCGTGATTTCCGGCGCGTCGAAAGCCACCGGCCCAGCCGGAAGCATCACACCACTCCGACCATTCACGCTGACGGAATTAATGCGGGGTGAAATGCTCGTGAAATGGGTGGTGCCGACAATCAGACTCGCATTGTCCCCGGTCAGATTCTGACCTTCGATGAGATAATCCGTGAGAATCATCGGCTACCACCCTTTTCCTGTCACCATTGCGGCATTGCCGCCGTCTGTAGCTTCTGCTGAGTCGAAATCGACGTGGGCGCGATCGCGGGATAGTTGAAGGTCTGCTGGACATACGTGGTCGAACCGCCGTTGCTGACATTCGCGCGCCCCGACTTCGACGTATCCACGTCGAAGCCGCCGTTGATCTGCGCATTCATGCCATTGACGGTGCGCTGCACGTCCTTCCAGCCAGCCTTAAGGCTCTTGTCAAAGCCCTGCATGATCGCCTGACCAGCAGGACGCAACATCACCTTGTCGTAGCTGAGCGGACCCTTATGCTTCACAATCCAGCTACCAATGCCGCTCACGAAGCTCTTCACGTGCTCGAAAGCCGACTTGAGACCATTAAGCAGACCATTGATAATGCTTGAACCAGCATTCCAAAGCCAAGAGCCAGCACCGGCAAAGATGCCGATAATGGCGCTACCGATGCCGCCCAAGAAGCCGAGCACGCCCTGCACGACACCATGCACGATCTGGCTAAAACCGTTCCACGCCTGACTCCAATTGCCATGGATCAGACCGGTCACCAGATTGATGACGCCTTGAATGACATTGACGATGCCCTTAACCACCATCGTGATGCCATTAATAATGCCCTGGATGAATGGCAGCATCGCTTGGATTGTCGGCAGCAGCGTCGAGCTGATGAAGCCGATGATCGCGGAAATCACGCCAGCGACAAGAGGTTGAAGGGCCTGCACTACCGGCATGAGCGCCTGCACGACGCTCACAATCGCCTGCACCACCTCCGTCACCAGAGGCTCAAGCCCCTGGATAATCGGAGTAAGCGCCGTCACCACATCAGTCACAAGACCACTGATCTGCGAGATGATGGGCATAAGCAGCTGAATGCCGTTACCAATGTCTGACAGGACAGCAGACACAATCGGCTCGACGCCCTGCACCACTGGGATCAATGCCTGTACCACAGCTGTCACCACAGTCAGAATGCCCTGAATGGCCGGTACCAAAGCACCCACAAGCGTTGAAATGATCGGCGTCAGCAGCGGAATTATCTGGCCAATCACATTCGTGATTACCGGCATGACGGCGGCAGCCAATTGGTTCAAAGCGCTCATGAGCGCCTGAATCGATGGCTGCAACATTTGGAATGCCTGCTGCAAGCTCGTGAAGACGTTTTGCAGCATGGTGCCGAATTCGCTGCGCAATTGCGGGCTCGTGGCTATCAGTCCAGCCAGAGCGCCGATCACCAGCGTGATAGGCCCGCCAAGACCGGAAAGCACACCGCCGAACTTAGACAACAGCCCGCCAATCACCGGAACGCCACTCAAGCCGCTCAGCGCGCCACCAAGACCAGCCGCACCAAGCAGACCGGTCACGGCGGCGATAGGGCCAGACAAGCCGGACAATTGGCCCGTGAAACCGCTGAAATTGATTTTGCTGATCTTGTCAGCGACAGCACCGAACACCTTCTCAAGCGGCGGGCCAATCTTCTCCGCCAGCGACGCCACCTTGTCGAAAAACGCGGTGATGAGCGGTTCGACGGCCTGCACCATCTTGATGACCGCGCCACCGACCCCGCCGAACGCCGCGATGAGATCATTGCCGACCGAAGTCTTCAAGCCAGCGATCTCATGCTGGAGAATGGTCATCTTGCCTTGCGGAGTCTCCGCGAGAGCTTTGTTGATGCCACCGAAATTCGCTTCCAGCACCTGCGCGGCCATGGCGGCCTTCTCGGACGCGCTACCCTCCTGCAAGACCTTCTTTTGAGCGTCGGTCATGGTCACGCCATATTTGCTCAGTGCGGTAGCGCTGCCGGTCATGACCTTGCCAAGCAGATTCGCGATCTGCACGCCATCCTGAGCGGTGGCATTGTAGCCTTTGTTATTGGCGATCATGTCGGCCAAAGCTGGCGTCAAAGTCTTGACCTGATCGGCAGTCAATGCGAAGGTACCCAGCTGTGCCTGAGCGGCCTTCAGCGTACCACCGGACACGACGCCAGTCTGGCCAAGCGTCTTATTCAGGCTGAGCAGGGACTTCTGCTCTTCCTCGGTCCAATTGTTGTTTTTGGCGACCTGCTGGAATTTCGCGGTCACCTCACCGGCCTTGAGGGCCGCATCCACGGCCTGCTTGCCGAAATTCACCAGATATCCGCCAGCGGCGGCAGCGGCGCCGGACACGACGGTGGCCATGCCCTTAGCCGCCTTGCCGATGCCGGACACCGCCTTCGAAGCGAACCCGGAAGCCTTGCTCAAACCCGAATGCAACGCATTACCGGCCTTCGCGGCCGCATTACGCGCACCCTCCGGCAAAGCATTCCAAGCAGCCGAAAACTTGCTTTTGATGTTGGACGTGACATCGCCAGCCGTCGAACTGATCTTCTGCACCGCCGCGTTCACGCCTGGAATCTTGCCGACGATCTGCTGTGCCGTTGAGGTGAAGCCGGACGCCAGACGGCTGAACGCATTCTTGGACTTGTCGGATTCGTCCGCCAATTGCGTTTCGAGGTCCTTGAGCCGTCCCTGCGCCGCCTTGAGATTGTCGGACGCCGCCTTGAGATTGTCAGCCGCCGTCTTCTGTTTGATTTGAGCTTGTTCGAGTTTGATGGCCGCAGCCTGAGCCTGCGTGCTGTCCGCGCCATATTTCTGTGTGGCTGCGTTCAGCTTTTCCTGAGCTGCCTGCACCTGCACTCCAGCCGCCTTGAATTTCAGCAAGGCGTCCGTATTCTTTTGCGAGGCTTGCGCCACGTCCTTTTTAAAGGACTTCAGGGCTTCGGAATTCAGCTCGGCCGCACCACTGTTGAAACCGCTTTTGAAGGCGCTGCCGATCTGCTTGCCCTGCTGCGCGCCATTGAAGCCCTTCGTGAAGGAGTTTTTCATGTCGGAGACGGCCTTGCCGGTCTCCTTGGCCACATTCTGGCGGAAGCCATTCATCTGCGGGAAAATGCTCACATGCGCGGATCCAAGCTCGCTACCGCCAGCCATGACAGCCTCCTCTATTCACTTTTTTTGAAGCCGAAGATGCTGCTCATCGACTCCAACGCCTCACGACGTTCCTCGTCAGACACTTCGACGTGCTTCTTTCCCGCCTTTTCGGGCGCGAGGTCGCCAAGAATCGACGTGCCGCCAGCCTGAATCGCGGTGATGATTGCCGTCGCATCCATCGGCAGCACCATATGCGCCGCAGTCATGCCGGTGTAACTGTTCGGATCTGCCGAGAGGTTTTCCCACAATGCGATCGCGTCGCGGTAGCGGAGCCTGCCGCCCAAGTCGGCCTGCAGACTCCACCCGCGAGCAGCGAAATCGGCCCTTATTCGGTCTCCACCGTCTCCTTGGAGGAGTTGGCAGAAGCCGACGATTTTCCCAATTCGACGCCCTGAATCTTCGCAAGCAGCTCGCCGTAATCGTTGAGGATGTTGAATGGGACCATTGCCGGCTCCTTCGCCAACTCCTTGGCCGCATCCTCGCCAGCGAAAGCCGCGAGAATGTCCTTCAACGCCTGAATCTGCTCAGTGTTCGACTGCAGGTCGCTCAGACGCACGAAATCATCAATGCTCAAGTTCAGCGGCAGCTTGTAAATATGGCCCTTGGGAGCCATGAACCATACGCCATCGCCCTTGATTAGGTGCTTCACCTTCATCTGCTCGGCGGACGCTTCAAGCGCCTTCTCCTCGTCCTCCTGAGTCCAGGATTCGAAATCGGCGGCGCACGGCATCACGGTGTTCTTGGTCATTTCTTCCTTCTTTCAAACGACTATGAAAAATTCCTTTACTCCGCTGGATGAAGAGGAAGAATCCCAGCACATGCGAAGAAAGGAAGAAAGAAACACATGCTGGGAAGAGTTGAATCAGTCAGCCACCGTCTGAGACTCGGAATCATCAGCCTGATGATCGGTGGCGTGAGACCCGGACGAAACAGTCGGAGTCACGAAGGACTCCAAATACTTGCTGTTGCCGGAATCGCAGGCGTCGTCCTGAATCCATTCGATGGTCCAAGCGTCACCGGTGTTCTTGCCGGAGGTCTCCTGCCCCTGCTCGTTGCCGGTCAGATTCACGACACCAAGACGACGGCGATGCGTGCCATTCTTGAACACCGTCTCCTGATAACAGAACCACTTGCCATCCTGAATCACATCGGTCACGTGATACACGCCACTGGAGTCCGGCTTGCCGATGGTCATCTGGCGCGTGATGTCGTTATCCTCGGCCACCGTGAACTGCGCGGTCAGCGACGCCTTGCCATTAATCGAATATCCAGGCTGGTGGAATTTGATCGCATCATCGGCGTCACGGCTGTCCTGCGGGGCACCATCCTCGGTGATAAGGCCGACGAAACCACCCTTGGTGAAAATCTTGTCCAAGCCGGTCTTCACATCGGCCACGGTCGGCGCGATGAGATCAGCGGTCAGCTTCTGAGTCGCGTCATAGGGTGCGAAGCGGAAGGCGCTTGTCACCACGATTTTCGCGGCGCTCAGGTCATTGCCTGCTGAATCAGCTGCCATATTTTGTCCTTTCAAACAAAAAGGCGCTGAAACACAACGTTTCAACGCCTTGAAAATTCAGAAAAACTTAAATTATTGGAATTCCCCGATGGCGGAGAATTCGAGAGTCAGATAGCATCTGGCGATGTTCGCGTCCTCGGCCACGAAATACGGGCCATTGCACCCGTCCTCATCAATGCCCGCAATCGGTGAACTGTCAAGCGAGCAAATATCAGGGTCGGTGAGCATGCCGTAGATCCGTGCCGCCAAGTCACGGCAGGGTTTCGGAGCGGCACGAGAACCGTAGCGCACGGTCACGCCAACGCTCCGGTCGAAGAGCACGCGATTCGACTGCGAGCCGCCATCGTCACGCACCACGACGAGTGGCCGTGAGCCGTCGTAATCGTCCGGCTCACGATTCGAGACGATGAGCGTCGGAAAAGACGGCTTAAGCCTGGCACGTAGAAAAGAGCAGATCCACAATTCAATGTCTGGCGGCAGGACTGTTGTCATGTTTTGCCTGCCTTCAACGCCTTGCGGAGATTGCCCGTCTTCGATTCCACGAGCAGGGTCTTCGGGTCGGTGCCGACCACCATGCATGTGGTTCGATGCGCATGCTTTACCTCTTCGATTTGGAGGCCATCGCGATACGCGCCCGTGTCCACGGGTGCGTTGGCCTTCGCGGATTCCAGGACCTTCTCGGCGGACCGGCGGGTCAGGGCCTTGACGCCAGCCGAATTCATCAGCTCGTCAAAATATCTGTCGTTGAATTTGACCATCACTCCCAAAACCATCACCCCCGATATGCGGATAGTGGAATCTCAATCGTCGGCTGCCAGCTGGTGAAAGCATTCGCGTCGCGACTCGGATAGCCGGACACCTCCCAGCACCTGCCGTCATCCGGCATGGCCCTGATGCGGTCGCCTGGCATGATATCGAGTGACGGGTCGGTCGAGGTGAGGTAAGCCGTGCTCGTGGTCTGCTCGCGCAGACCGTCTGGCGTGCGCGTGCTGCTGGAACTGGCGAGCGAGCCAGTGAAATCCAAAGTCTCCGGATTGGACCAGTCCTCGCCGGTCTGCTCGCCGGAATACGGGTCATCGACCTTCCTCGCACGCAATCGCCGCCACTTGGTGGCGCCCGGCATACGCCATCCGCCACCGGCGTTCAGATCGTCAAGCAGGCTCATGGCAAGCCTCCCAGTTTGTAGGGTTTGAGCTTGTCCTTCTCATCCTGCATGAGCGATACCGCATCATATGACGCGCTGGAGCCGTTGGTGGACTGCGAGGTGACGAGCCCGATCGGGCTCATGCCGGCGCGCTTCGCGGCGCTGATGAGCACCTGCTGCACGTCCGGCGCGTCATCATATCCGGCATGGATCGCGTAGCGGATGGCCGCAACGCCGACCGGGAAGCCACCGGAAAGCGACTCCACAAGACCCGTCTCCGGGTCATAGGCGTAAGCCAGCTTGTTGCCGTCGCGGTCTGTCAGGGATTCGATGCTCGTCACGTGACGTGCTGGCAGTCGGATCACCGTGCCGCCACGCGAGTTGATGACGCCGGACAATGCCGCGTTCGGCATGACATGCCAGCCACACTCGCGGCGGATGGCCGCCTGCGCGGCCCCGAGCCGGAAGTCGGCGTCATCCTCGAAAGCCGAAGGGTCGGCAATCATATCAGGAACCACATTCACATCACTCATGCCGACCTCCACTCTTACTCTGCAGCCATCAGGCCAGCGGCCACCAGCGAATCGATGAGAGCATCAAACTCGCTTTTAGTCGGTGTCTCGCCGGCAGCCTTGGGCACATTGGCGGCCGGTTTCACGGTCGCAGATCCGCCGCCAATATCGGTCGGCTTGCCTTTGGAATCAACGAAAACCACGTCCGATACCGTGGCGTTCGGGTCCAGCTTCGCGGAGGAAGCGGGAATCACTCGAAACTGTCGAGCCATATCGTCTCCTTACTTGAGGGTCAGCTTGACGAAAGCCTTCGGCTTGCGCACGGCCAAAGCCACACGCTCCTTGGCGCGGATGGTCACCAGATCGGAGATGAAGTCGGTGTCATTGGAATTGGTGGCCTCGACCGTCACGCCGCCCTTGCGGTAGAAGGTGGCAGCGCCCTTAAAGGAGCCGACGATGGCTGTGCCGGCGTCGACAGCTGGAGTCACCACGGTGTCCAGACCCCAGAGGCGCGGAGCGAGGGTCAGCGCTCCACCATTCGCGCCGTAGAACGGTCCACCGCCGATGAAATTGCCATCATTGTCCTTCTTCAATCGAATGGCCTCATAGTCTGTCGGATTGATGACAAGGGCATCCGGCATCATGCCGGTCGTGATGGAGATCATTGACTGCGCGTGCAGGATGGCAACGTCATTGCCAGCGTCGGTAGCGGTGTATGACTGGATTCCTTCACGATTCAGCAGGCCCTTGATGTTCTTGCTGGTGCCGTCGCCGTTGAGCAGCTGCTTCTCCTCGACGATGCTCAGATCGTAGAGCAGGCGTCCATCGATGTCGGACTTCAGGAATTCGAGGTCGGTGATCATGTCGTTGGATTCCTTGATGAATCCAGCGATTGTGGACAAAGCGTCGGTGTGCTCTGTCGCGTCCGCGTAATGGATCTGGCTGAATTTCTCGCCTTCGCCGACTGTGTCGAAATCGCCTTCCTTTTCGCCTTCCACGTAGTAGATGATGGCCTGTCCGCTGATAGCGCCGATACCGAATAGGTCGGTGATGGTCGGACGACGGTAAGCCTGGACGAAGTTCGGGTCCACGTAGGTCAACAGGGAGCCGTACACGCCGGACGGTCCGCCGGTAACCTGCGTGTCAGTGTTGGCCTTGCGGCGCGGAGCCCATTCCGGTGCTGCGATTGACGCTCCCGAAACTCCCTTTATCTTCGCCAGCTGTTCGCCGATGTTCTTCACGACGAAATCGCCAAGAGACTCGCCGGATACGGCTCCGCTCTTCTGGGTGTCCGCCAGATTGTCGGTCAATCCCGCGAAACGCTTATGCACCGCATCCAACGTTTCGATGGAATCCTGCAATTCGTGCGCCTCGGCGTTCAGCCCCTTCAGCTTCTCGATGTCGGAAGCGTCGAGATTATCCTCGCCCTTGGCCAGCACCGCTTCGATGGCGGCCTTGGTCTTGGCGAGACGATCATTGAAACTCATTTGGTCTCCTTGTTGTCCTTGCCGCCAGTGACCAGTTCACGGGCGGATTTGATTACATTCAGACGCTCAGCCTTCTCGGCCTCCGCGTCCCTACCCTTATCAGGGGCAAGCTTCTTATCATCCTTTTTCTCGCCGGTCTTGGAATCATCCGGCTTATCTTCGTCGGAAGCGCTGGAATTGTCGGAATCAATGCCTTCCAACACCTCGTTCAGCGACGCCAATGCGGCACGAAGCTTCTCCTCATTGGCGGAGCTGATGGCGCGACCTGACTTCACGGCCAGAATCTCGGCCTGCTGGTTCGCGGCCACCGGCACCACGCTGATCTCGAAAAGCTTGATCTGCTGGAATTCGGAATGGCCACCCCACGGGCCGTCGCCCTTTTCCGTGATCCAAGCGGTCTTCGTCGGCACGAAGCCGATGCTCATCTGATGAACCCTGCCATCCTTGAGCAGGTCGTAAGCCTGCTGTGCGGTCGGATTATCCTCGATATCAAGCTGTGCCGAGATGAGCAGGCCCTTCTCGTCCTCGACGGCACTCAAGGTGCGTCCGATGATGTCGGTCGGCCTGCCGTCCTGATGGTTCCAATGGATCGGGATGCCGGCTCCGCCGTCGTAATCCTTCTCCAAGGTCTCCGCGAAAGCGCCCTTGGCGATCACATCACCCTGCAGATCCTTGTTGCCGAAAGTGCTGGCGTAGCCGCTGAAAACACCTTCGCCAGCCGAATCATCCAAGGACTTCACGTTGAATCTGAGCTGTTTGAGATTCACTGGTCTTCTCCGTTCACTGGATTGTTCTGTTGCGCGTTCTGCGTCCTGCCGCCGTCCTGCGGGCTGGGCTGGCCGCCTGTTGCGACGTTCAATGGCGTCACCAGATCGTCACCGCCTGCGAGCTTCGGATAGTTCAGGATGCGGCGCGCCTCGTTCGTGGTCATGAAGCTGCGTCCCGTGGCCGTGCTGAGCGCCTGATACTGTTCGCTGAACGTTCCGCGAAGCTTGGCGTCCACGTTGGCCTCGATGTAGGCGTCCGGCTGGCCGAGCGCGTCAGGCAGAAGCAGATTGAGCGACTGCTCGAAAGCCACGATGTAAGGCATGAGCTCCACATTCCACATCTGCTCCTTGAACGCGCTGATGTTGGAATTCGTGCCGCTGCGGAAGCCTAGATTCTCCGGCGCGATGTGGAATGCGTTGGCCACGTCTATGCGAATCTTGTCCCTCGCGTCGATGTCCTGCATGTCGATCGGTTTGAACGCGTCCACGGTCTTGATTTCCATGCCGTCGTTGAGCAGCGGCCAGCCACCGGCAAGATTCCCGCCGGACTTGTAATTGCGCATGCCCTGCACGAATTCGTCCTGCGCCTCCTGCGACGGCCACGGCATCTCCTTCGGACGGGAGATGTACGCTGGAATCTGGCCGCCGTTCTTCGCTATCGCACGTCGATATTCGGCCATCTCACGTGCCTCCGCCAAAAGCGGTGCGAGAGTGCCGGACACAGGAGAGCCGCCGATGCCGGACGTGCTATAGCCCACATCCAGCAGAATCTGCGGGTCTGGCAGTTTGAAATACCGGCTTCCTTCCGGCTGTCCGGTGCTGATCTGCACGCCGGTGATCTCGTCAAGAGTATTGCCGGAAAGCGTGAAATTCTGCACCGGGATCCGCCGCAACCACAGTCGGCCGGACTGCTTGTCGGCATCGAGCAGGCACAGCCAACGGTCATTGAGCAGACCATCGCAGAGCAGCGAGTAGAAGAATCGGTAGCGTGTCATGCCAGGAAGAACGCTCGGCTTTGCCATCAACTGCGCCAAAGGGCTTGTCGTGTCCTCCACACGGTCACCGTCAGGCTGGCGCGTGTAGACCTTGAACGGCATGCTGGCGATATTCCGCGCGATATGGTCGATGACGGTGCGCACCGCCGCCTCTCGCTCGTAGACTCCGGCGCCGAACCAATCGATCGGCAGCTGCGTGACCTGCGAAATGTTGACTGGCGATTCGGAGAACTTCTGGGCCACGGATACCGGGCTTTTCTTGAGCCATCTGGAAAAGAACCCCATGAAACCTCCTCACTGGGTCATACGACTGCGAAATGAGTCACGCTCGGCGCATATTTCGGTGTCTCCGCTTCGACCTGCATGGTCTCCAACGCGTACAATGCCTGCGATTCGGCAACCAAGCCGGAAATCTGCAATGCTGATTTCGTTCTGTCCCACACCTCGACCTCGCCAAGACGCCGGGATACGGCCACGGAAACCTGCTGTTCGATGGCGGGCTGCGGAAGATGCCGCAACTTGCCCTCACGCACACGGTCCAGGAAGCGACCACAGCACGCGCCGAGGCGGAAACCCTCGATGAGATGCACCGTCCACCCTTTTTCGGTGAGCGGGTCGATGAAGTCCACGGCCGGACAGCCCTTGCCCTGCACGGCGATCTCCGTGACATGCGGCCAACGCTCCTGCAAAAGGTCAAGATAATGCGGTACCCACAGCATGCCGTCACGGCGAGCGATCAGCTCCACATGAGGCAAACCGTCCGCACGAATGCCGGCAGCGGACACATACGTGGTCTTACGGTCAGCCGACGTGTCAACGGACAGCACCACACGATTCTCATTCGGAATCGTGGAACGCGAGTCGATGCCACTCGCCCACATTTTCGGGCTGATGAAAGGAATGATGTCAGCCGTGACCCACTGGCACAGAACCTCGGTGCGGAATGCGGCCTCGGTCATGCCGTCAATATCGGACCGAACCGACATGACGGTCATCGGCCCGTAGCCAAGCGACGGATTCGCCTGGCGAATAGCATCGGCGTCATCCACCGGACACTTGTCCGGAGCGCTCCATTCGAAATAGCCGAACGATCCATCCTGTTCGCCGGACAGGAACGCGTCTGCCGGATTGCCACCGTCGGCGCTCAGGCGTGTCCACTCGTCAACGAGCTTGCGGCCCTTGTCCACCTGCTTGCGCAACGCGACGGAACGATAGTCGCCAGCGTTCGAAATGCCCCATAATTGGCTTGACCAAACCGCCTTCGTGGTCTGGCTGACGGCATTCCAGCCATCGTCATTATGCTGCTCACGCAACTCGTCGAAAACCACACGCGCAGCCGACTTGGCTCGAATGTTCTTGTCGGCACGGACTATATATCTGGCCTTCGAGCGGGTGATGATCGCCTCCTCGCCGTTCGTATTGACGAACTTCTGCGTCATCGCAGCGAGATCCGGAATCACCAGATCCGCTTCCTCATCGGTAGAAGGCTGAGGATTGCACCACTCCTTGACCTGATTGTAAGGACCCTTCGCATTGTCGAGCGTCTGCGCGGCACCAACCACGAGGAACTTAACGGGCGGCACTCGGTCGGGATGCTTGTTTGAGTCCACGAACAGCCACCATGCGGCCAAAACGCCCATAAGCGTTGTCTTGCCGTTCTGGCGGGCGACAAGCACAATCACCTTGCGGAAACGATACGAGCCATCCTCAAGCAGTTCGAGCGCATGAACTAAAAGCCATTGCTGCCACGGATAAAGATGCACGTGCAGCATGATCTCCGCAAACGCGATCACCGCGAAACCATTGCTCGTCTCCCTCGTCAACGGCCTAAGAGGCGGAGTGAAGATACGAGGCAAGGTCACACCATGCCTCTCGTCATCGACGGCACCGAAAACCGTAAGATTCTCAGACGCCATCGCAACCTCCTCAGCCGAAACGCTTCATGAAATCATCCATCGCGATAACCTTGTCGCTCTTCGCTTCCTCAGCCCTGACTTCGGGCTTCTGCCTAGCCGGACGCCCGACCTTCGCTGGAGCGTCCAAAGTCAATCCGAGAGACTGGCAGTATTTCAGGAAAGTCGGCAGAGTCACATTGTCGATCTTCCCGTTCTCGTCAACGAATCCGGTGGCATTCAGGAAGTCAATCCGACCAGCCAATACGCGGGCGGCCGCGACCACTGCGGAATTCACGGCCTTCAGCCCATCGGCGTTCTTCAATGAACGCTCCAAAGCCTCCGCCACATTATGACTCGGAAATTTCACCGACATGCTTCACCTCGAATCTGCAATCGCGCGCGCGACCCCCGGTCAATTTCAGCCATCGGGGAGAGGAAGAGCAACCACGCGGGACGTAGACCCCCATCTCGTTGGTTTTACGATTTCACCGCCCCTACCCCGTTTGGGTCGGTTTCGAATGCTGTTTGGAATGCGTTGATTGCGTTTTTGAAGCGTTTGATGAGTTCGTTTGTGCTTGGTGGCATCAGCTTGGCGATGGCACGCTCGGAGTCGATGACCTCGTAGCGGTATGTTCTGTTGACGTGCACTGGAATGTTGACCGTGAAGCTGCTGATTGGGAATGTCTTGTCGTTAATTTCTGCGGTGAGTGTTAGGTTGACTGGCTGTTGCATTGCTGTCTCCTTGCTCATGCTGTCTTAATCCATTGCCTGCTTAGTGTTCCGATTGGTGCGGGCGGGTCACTGTTGCCTCTTAGTCGGTTGCAGCTGGTGTGTGAGGGCTTGAAGCCTGCCGGGTCGAATTGGAGTTCGGGATGCTTCGAGACGGGATAGAGGTGATCGAGGTTGAAGCTGTCATCGGTGGTGTTCTTCGTGGCCGCATAGTCTATCGGCATGCCACATAACCAGCAGACCGCATGCTGTGCTTTGCATTGGTTGAAGAATGCGGCCTTGTCTTTTTCGAATTGGCGGCTTGTCTTGCGCGTTCTTCCTGGCATGTGGTCACCGCCTTGTGTGGTGCTTCGGGTGGGAGTCGAACCCACGACTTTGAGGAGGACACTGTTTCTTATGACGGGCATTCAAGAATCATGGAGCCATGGCCGGTTTGGTATCCGTCCCTGGTATCTGTGCCGTCCTTTACGCTCTGCCGTTGAGCTACCGAAGCTGGATATGAAAAATGGTCCAAACCATTTTCTGGCTGGACCATTTCATTTTACAAACATACGACAGTATAGCATTTTAATTGTGACAGTCAAGCATGGCGGTTATTTCTCCGAGGTTGAACACGTACTCTCCTTTGTGTTTTGTCGGCGTGGCGTGCAGTTTGCCTCTGGTGAGCCATTGGCGGATCTGGTCGCTGGTGCAGTGGATGTCCATTTTGGCGAGGTAGCGTGCGACTTCGACTGGTTTTCCGGTGTATTCGAGTTGCCAGAGTTTGTTGTCGCGTTCGGCTTTGATGGCTTGGACTCCGCCTTGCCATTTGCAGTCTGGGCATGTCCATGTTTCGGCTTGTGGCGTGCTGGTGGCTTGGTAGCCGCATTTTGGGCAGGTGCCGATGATGACCATGGCTTCTTCCGGGGTCAGTGCTTGTTCGTTGCGTCTGGTGATGTGTTCCAGGGCGGCGTAGTCATCGGCGGCGGTGCTCATCGCCAATATGGTGTGCCGGTTGCTGATGATGGCGTACCATGCTTTCCGCCAGTCGTATGCGGCGTATGCGGCGCGTATTTTGCCTGCTTGTTCGGCGAGCCATGCTTCGGATTCGGTGATGAGGTCTTGAGCGTGGGTGTCGATGGGCAGTGGCGCGTTGCCTCGGCTTGGCGTGTGTGTTGTGGTGCCGATGCGGGCCTGTCGGAGCATGATGCTTCGCAGGGCGGGCAGTTGGACGTGTCCAAGCTGGCGGATCAGCGTCCAGTAGTCTTCACGGCAGTTTGCGCAGAGCAGGTTCGCCGTCGCCGGTTTCATGGGCTTGTGGCAGTGCTGGCAGTTGGTCAAAGTCGAGTCTCCTTGTCGTATCGTGTGATGATCGCGGCGACTTCCGCTTTCGGCACCTGCGGCACGAGCGGCGCGATCTCGTCGAGCGAATATCCGGCCTGATGCCATTTGACGATCATGTTTTCGAGTATTTTCTTCATTGGTTTCCTTCCGTATATGGGTTTTCTGTGGTGTGTGGCGGGAAGTCGCATTCCTGGTCTTTCCATCCGGCGGCGTAGCCTTCCTGCCATGCTTTGCGGCGCTCGTGTTCCAACCATTCCAAGCTGTACATGGTTACCTGTTCCAAGCTGTGCATGGTTACCTGTTCGTCGTGTTTCATGATTTCTCCTTGTTGAGTTTGTCGGCTAATTCGCAGGCCTTTTCGTCTGCCTGTGCGGTTTCTTCGTCGCGTCCGAGCGCTTCGAGCACGTGGCGGCATTTCCACGTGTGTATGTGGCGTTTCGAGGGTGGTATGCCGCTCATGTTGGCGCGGCGTTGGCACCAGCCTTTCCACAGGCGCGTCCAGTCGTTGACGGAGCGTGTTTCGCCGTAATGCCGTGAGTTGAATGCGTTCCATGCGTCCGATAGGTCGAGTTTCGGATAGTCTCGGATGATGTCGGCGTTGGCGTGCGCCTTCTCCCTCACTAGCTCGAAGTCACTTACCCCGATTTCTTTGGAGAAAGAAGAAGAATATTCTTCTTTCTCTTTCTTTGGTGTTCTGGTGTTCTGGTGTTCTGGTGTTTGTCCCGATGTCACACGCATGTCACGCTGTGACACTGTTGTGACAGTGCTGTGACATCGGGATTTGCTTTTGCGTTCCTTGGCGTCGGCGCGGGCGTGCAATACCTGCTCTTTGGTGCGGTTGTGGGCGGTGTAGTCGTGGATCAGCCAGCCTTCGTCAACCGCTTCGAGCATTCCGACATCGCACAGTGCGTTGACCTGCTCGCCCGTGGCGCCGATGACATAGAGCATGGCGCGGCGCGGTATGAATCCGTCCGTAAGATGGTCGCCACAATACGTCAAAGCCATGCAGAAGACTCCAACAGCATCCATGCGTCCGCTGCGGGCCAGTTCCTGCACCTTCTCGTTGCAGTAGAAGCCGTTCACGAGCTGCACGTAGCCACGTCTAGCCATCGCCTAATCTCCTCTTGTGATTCCGTTGTGTTCCATCCAGATGGCCTCCTGTCGTGGCGTGGTGCATGGCAGGCCGTCGAAGTTGAGGTTCGCCAAGCCGCTTCCCACGTGTGGTTTCGCCATCGCGTCCAGGGCTTCGGCGATCTCCACCAAGTCCGGTGGCGGGTCGAGCGTCACCATGCCAAGCCATCCATGACCGCCTGCTGAGCGGACACCATGCGGTATCCGCAGTACGGGCAGGTGACGTAATATGCGCCGACGGTCTCGCCGCAGTGGGCGCACTCCACGTATCTGATCGTCTTGCTCATTCGCTTACCGCCTTCCGTGCGATTTCGAGCATTTCCTTGGCCTGTCTGATATATTCCTCCTGGAAGCCGGGAATCTCACCGGCATAATCCCATGCGTCATCCTCGTCCTTCGCCACACAGTCGCTTTCGATGCCATCCCACTTCTTGCAGCTTCGCCATAGCAAGCGTTTTGCCACGGCCTCCACCTCAACGTCAGACGGTGGCGCTTCGCGGCCTCGCAGGTAAGCTTCCTGCAAATCGTCCGTGTCGCAGTAGAACTTTTCCTTGACATGCGTTCCATCCCAATAGCGGGTCGGGTACACCCTCTCCGCTTCATCCTCTGCGATACTCATTTCTTCCTCCTGAAGTACTTGTATTCATCGTGATGGAACAGGAACAGGTGAAGTCTCCACACCTTGACTGCCAACAGGCCCTTGAGTGTGATCGCATACCCGCCATGGACACGCTTCATGAGCTTCCTATCGGCCAATGATTCAAGTATTCGGGAAAGCTCTTGGTTCCCTTTTTGTTGCCAGATGTAGCTCATCCCCTCAGCGATATACAGGCAACACATGTCCTTGTCGTATTGACTAATCATCATTAGCCTCCCTCTCAAGGATGTAGACGTTCGTCGCCATGTCAGTGCTCCTCTTCTTCGATTCGGATGGTGATGTGGTAGACGCCTTTTTCTGCGCTTGGCTCGCCTAACCGGTAGTCCGGGCCGAGCACATAGTCGGCGTTGTCGTCAGGCCAGTAGCCTGACTGGGTGATGGCGTCCAAGATTGCCTTGACCATCGGCGCCGCGTTCTCGGGGTCGAATCTGCCGTGTGTCAAGGGGTGGATGATGGCGGTCACGTGCACCGGCCATTTGGTGGGCGGCTTGAGTTTGCCGCTGTTGATGAGACTGCGGTAGGTGAGGTAGGCGCATCTTTTCACGACGCTGGTGCGCCGGTATTTCGCCCGCCAGTCTCCACGCTTGTTCTGGGTCCACCAGTAGGCCTTCTGCACGTCGATGGTGGTTTCCTGCGTCATTCGTCCTCCAAAATCCAAATGTCGGCATCGCCAATGTCCGCGTAATGGTCTTCGCTTTCGGCCTCACATTCGGGGCATGGTATGGGGCGCGCCGGATACAGCGCGCACCAATGTTTGGGACATACCGGCAGCACGTCCGGCGGCTCAATCCACTCACGCATCATCAGAAGTCAGGCTCTCCAGCCGGAGCGCCCCACGGGTCATCTGCCGGAGCCTGCGACTGCTGCTGTGCCTGCTGCGGCTGCTGATAGCCGCCACCATTGGCGTTGCCCTGGTATCCGCCTGACTGCATCTTCTGCACCTGCGCCGTCGCATAACGGAGCGACGGTCCTATCTCGTCCACGGTCATTTCGATGACGGTACGGTTGGAACCGTCCTGCGCCTGATAGGAGCGCTGCTGCAAACGGCCCTGCGCGATGACGCGCATGCCCTTGCGGAGCGTCTGGACGCAATGCGAGGCGAGGTCACGCCAGGCCGAACAGCGGAGGAGCAGCGCCTGACCGTCCTCCCACTGGTTGGCCTGGCTGTTGTATACGCGTGGCGTGGCCGCGATGCTGAAATTCGCCACCGTGCCGCCATTGCGGGTCGTGCGCAATTCCGGGTCGGCGGTCAGATTGCCGACGATCGTGATAACGGTCTCTCCGGCCATCACTCAGCCTCCTTCACGTCGGCTTCGGTATCCTCCGGCGTATCCGCTTCCATGACCTCGGCGGTCACGTCATCAGTCGCATCGGAGGTGATTACCGGTTGGAACACGTCGCTGTAATCCGGCGTGGTTTCGTCAACGCTCGCGGCTTTCTTCGCTTCGATGCTGACCGGCAGGTACTTGAAACTGCGGCGGATGATGGTCTTCTTCGCCATCTCCACAAAGTTCTTCACCCACGGTCCGGTGATCTGGCGGCTGCGGTTGCGTGGCGCGTACTTCTCGCGGTATTCGAGCAGGTCGCGTTTCGACATGTAGTCGGCGTAGCGTCCGCCGTTCGGCAGTTGGACGCTGAGATACACGAATTTCAGCTTGTCCTCGCTGTGGTCGGCGTCCACGTTCACCTCGTCGGGGCATTCGATGGTCGGTACGCCGTTCTCGTCAAGCTTCAGTTTGATGTTGTCGTCCTCGTAGACGGCTCGCGGCTGCGCGTAGATTCCACTGTTCTCCAGCAGTTTCAGCATGCCCTTGTAGCCGATGACGAACGTGGCCTGCTTCTCCCCCGTGGCATAGTTCTTGTTGCCATAGGGCAGGATGTACGCCTGTCCCAATCCGTCCACGTCGGACGGGCGCAAGCCAAGTGCTGCGCATTGCATGAAGCAGGAAAGGACACTCACCGGCGTGCAGTCGGCCAATGCGGGGGTGCGGTTGATGCTGCTGATGCACATCTGCAACAATGCCTCGCTGTCGAGGTTGCCGCCGATGACGCGTGCGATCTGCGGCCATGAATGCTCCACGAGCTGCTTGAGCTTGCCTTTCGGGTTGAGTGGCTGTAATTGCTGGCCTTGCGCCTGCTGTGCGATTGCTCCCATGATTTATTGCTCCTTTTCTTCGATGGTTTTGAATGCGAATTTGCGGTATGTCGAGGCTTTGACGGTGTATTCCTTGCGTGTCGTCGGCTTGTAGGTGGCTTGGAGGTTGCCGCAGCGGACGCCCGTATGCGAGCCGATGCGCAGGATGATCTGCTCCTGCAATTCCTTTTGCGCGGCCTTCATGTCTTGCAGCATTCTGATGGCGCTCCCGTATTGCGCGAGCAGGGCGTACAGGTCGTCATCGTCGCTTTCGTCCACGATGTCCGGAGTGGGTTCTGGGAACGCCTTCTGCACGTCCCCGCCGGTAAGCTGTGGTGGAGTGCCGGAAGTGACGAAATGCCAGAAGTCGGCGGCGGCCTTGTCGATCGCGGCCATATCCTCCACGTCCGCCTCGAAGGGAATCTCTACCGGCTCATCGTCTCCGATGGCCGCGTAGACATAGCCCCACGTCCAGCCGGTGACGAGCGCGTAGAACTCGACCTGAGCGAGATAGTAAGGCGGAATCCGGAGGTTGCCGTCCTCGTCATGCCAGTCCCCCGCTCGACGACCACCCGCCGTCTTGATCTCAAGAATTCCAAAGCTGCCGTCCTCCCTTTGCAGGATGCCGTCAAGGGAAGCCCTCAGATAGGGCTTTTCGCGGCTGATGAACTGCTTGTCGGTGCCGTCCGTGACGAGCATTTCCGGATGATTGGCGCGGAATCGTTTCCTGAGCTCGTTTTCCAGGGCATTGCCCTTGACCACCGCCCACTTGTCCGAAATGTCCTCCGGCTCCACGCGGCCGGTCTTCTCAAGCCACAGCTCATAGGGCGTCTTGAAGGAATTCAGGCCGAGGATCGTGCTCATGTCCGAGCCGCCCACACCAGCCTTACGGCTCTTCAACCACGCGAGATGACGTTCCGTCTTCTTGCCCTGCTTGAAACGCTCGATCTGATAGCGTTCCGTGTCCTTGAGGGGGATACGTTTCATTCCTTCGCCGCCTTCAAGTCCTGGACTTCAGCATCGAAAAAATCGATGATGAGATTGCAGATGGCGGGCACCGACGTTTTGAGCTGGGTTTTTTCCTCTTCGTTTTCGGCTTTGATTGCGAAAACGCCATCCTTGCTGTTGAAATCGAGTCTCATTTCGCCGTGCCCTTCGAGTAGTTGGCTTTCAAGTCCATCAATTCGCCGTTCAGCAGCTTGGTGGCGAAGCCGTAGACCACTTTGTCGTTGGTTTGGAATGCTGTTCGCTGCAATGCCGAGATGGCGTCGAAAATGCCGGTCAATGCGTTGGAGATGATGGCGCGTGGGTTATCGCACTGTTTTTCCGGTGCCGTCGTCTCATTGCTGGCGGTGGTTGTCTGGCTCATTGGTTCCTCCTTGTTGGCGACTGGTTTCGATGCGACGGTCACGATGGTCTCCTTCTTCTTTCCGCTTGTGGTGGTTTTGCGTGGCGAATGCTTGTCGAAGGCCGGCAATAGTCCCTCCTTGCGGAGTTGGCTGAGAATGTTGCCTACTGTTTTCTGGCTCATGCCGAGCGCTTCGGCTGTTTCCTTGCCGTCGAACGTTTGTCCTTGGTCGATGCGGTTTTGGCAGTGCGCGAGGATGAGATCGCGTTTCGACGGTTCCGCCGGTTTCGCCGGTAGGCCCTGCGTGAGGAGTCCGGCCTTGCGTAACGCCCGCATTTCGCCGATCTGGAGTCCGGCTTCGCCTGACTCGTCGTAGATGCTTTTCAGCTCGGCGAGCTCGTCGCCCGTGTATTCGTGTTTCAACGTGTTCCTTTCCTGAGTCTTTCGATCAATCGCCTGTTGGCGTGGATGAAAGCGTCCACGTCGATTCCCTGCTGTGTGAGGGTCGGCTTGCCGGTATCGACGCGTGCTTTACCGTCGCTTGTGACGTTTGGATGGCTTTTGCACTGTGTCGCCGGAACGAACATTCCGTTTCTCATCTCGCCACCGTTCTTCGGTATTCGTGCGCCAAAGCCCACCGTTCGGCCACAGCGCGTTGGTATCTGACTTTGCGCCTGTCCTGCTTGCCTTCCGGCGGCTCGTCACCAATCTTCAAATATTTCGGCCCTTTGCCATTGCTCCGCCAATTGGCGAGAGTGCGGGGACTCATGCCGATCATCGCCGCGAACTCCTCCGGCCGAAGCAGGTCAGTCATTCGGCTTCTTCGGGCAGTAGCGTTCGATGAAATAGCGCTGTCCCTTGCCGGTCACCTTCGGCGTGCGGCTGATGGTCACGTGGCCGTCCGAATGCGTCACCGCCGTCTCCTTGATGCGGAACAAGCCCAAGTCCATCGCCTTCTGGGTCGGCACGTTGCGGTTCGAGCCGGACTTGCCGAAGAACCCATCATCGCGAAGAAGCTGAAAAAGCCGATTCTGGCCGATGTTCAGACCATTCTGGCGCAGCATCTTCGCCAATTCGCCGACAAGGCACGTGCCGTCCGAAGCGGCCACCGCGTCGGCGAACAAGGCTTTAGGCTCCAACACCTTGATTTGCGCGTCCTTTTCAGCGATCTGCCGATTCTTATGCTCGATGGTCTTCTGCGCGACGAGCACGGCCTTGGCGAGAATATCCTCCTCGCTGTCAGTGTCGGTGGTGTGGATGTATCCGCCGGTGCGACGGATCTGCGGCAGCACCTCATGAGTAACCCAACGCTTGAACTCGTGAGCCTCGGGCTTGCGGGAGCCGAGCACGAGAACATACAGGCCGGCTTCGTTGACGATGTTGGTCTCACCCTGACGCCCTAGATTGAACCTAGACCGTTCATCATCGTCAAGCCTTTTCAATGCGTCGGATGGATTGCTGATTTCGAGGATGTCGCATACGTCCTTGGCGACGAACCAGGGCTCCCCCGCCTCGTCGGTCAAGGTGCGCAATGCAGCGCTATTGAAATAGAACTGTTGGATTTCAGTGCTCATTGGTTTTCCTTTGCTTGTTGACGTTGTGGTGCCCCACCCTGACGAGTGGATGGGGCTGAGTGGCTGGCATCGGAGTCGAACCGATGCCGTCCTTGGATTCCGAACGCCCCTTTGACCGTTGGAACGCGACCTGAACGCGTTCGCGGCCGGTGGCGTGGCCGACGGTGACTGAAAGCCGTCAGGCGGACTTGAAAGGGTTTGCAAGCACCGGAATGCCTGCGTTTTTGATAGAGAGAGAAGAGAGTGGAATCCGTGGACGTGCGAACCGTCGCCCAACCAGTGCGCCGACAGTGTATGTGAAGCAGGATGTGGTCGGCGCGTGGATAATAATCGATATTC
>ERZ827181.1451-NODE-1451-length-25461-cov-9.635873_pt1 | contig 25461 bp, 20 predicted proteins | sample MGYA00519778_ERZ827181 | MGnify/ENA primary metagenome ERZ827181 (study PRJEB31778, sample SAMEA3449273) | human gut metagenome | biome: human gut; feature: human-associated habitat; material: faeces | place: United Kingdom | collected 2010/2012 ...
CCTCTCTCTTCATCCCCTCTCTCCCCCGGGTCCCTCTCCGTTTGCGGGGGCAAAGATACGGACTTTTTTTCCGGGTTTCCAAAAAAAATCGACAAAAAATTTTACTTTTTTTTGTCGATTTTCCAACGGAGCTGATAATAAGCACGTTTGCAAGCCTGCTCCTCGGCTTTCTTTTTGGAGTTTGCCCGCCCTTTGGCCACACACTTGTCGCCGATGTACAGTTTTACCCCAAATTGATGCTGCAAGTCGGACTCCCGCGTATCGCACACTTCGAAACGGAGCTTGCGTTTGGTCTTTTGCGCCCACTCGATCAGCAAACCCTTATAACTGGACACTTTATGCTCGAGCGATTCAATATCGACATAAGGTTGGATGATCCGACGCTCGATAAACTTCTGGCAGCGGGCATAACCTCGGTCCAGGTAAATCGCCCCGATGAGTGCCTCCATTGTATCGCCAAAGACCGTATCCGGCATCTTCCCTTTCGGGAAAGCACAACGAATCACCTGCTCCAGATGCAGATCCTTGCCGATGGCATTGAGCTGTGCGCGGCTGACGATTTTAGAGCGCATCTGCGTGAGGTAGCCCTCGTCTCCCTGGGGAGCATGGCGATAGAGATAATCGGCGATCACCGCCCCCAGAATCGCGTCACCGAGGTACTCCAGACGCTCGTAGTTTACCTTGTGACCAAATTTGTCCTTCCGCCCCAGGGAACGATGCGTAAAGGCCGCATCGAAATGTTCCGGGTTTTTCGGAACGAATCCCAGAATGTTTTTATAAACAAAATTCCCGCGAGCGGATTGCCCACGGGAATGAAATATTTTCGTGAAGAGATCCATCGAACCGTCTTTTACGGATTCCCGGATTAGCCTTCGTACTTCTTGAACAGCACACAGGCGTTGTGGCCGCCAAAACCGAACGTATTCGACATGGCCACCTTTACATCGCGTTTCTGCGCCTTCCAGAAGGTAAAGTTCAAACGATTGTCGATCTCCGGATCATCGGTAAAGTGGTTGATGGTCGGGGGTACGATGCCGTCCTTGATCGAAAGGATCACCGCCAAAGCCTCCACTGCACCGGCTGCTCCGAGCAAGTGGCCGGTCATGGATTTGGTCGAGTCGATGTTTATGTCATAAACATGCTCCCCAAATACTTCTTTGATGGCTTTCAGTTCGGCCAAATCGCCCAAATGGGTCGAGGTGCCGTGTGTATTGATCTCATCGACATCTTCGGGCCGCAGTCCGGCATCCTCCAAGCAGTGCCGCATCACCAAAGCAGCGCCCAATCCCTCCGGATGGGGAGCCGTCATGTGATACGCATCGGCCGAAAGACCGCCATGAGACTGGTGCTCTACCTGCTTCGGCAGGACACGCAGGCAGTGGAATCGTTCGGCAATGCGCTCATCCGGCTGAAACATGAAGTGAAGTATTGCAAGGTGTGCCACAACATTTCGGACACGGACGTCTGCCAGATTTGCTCCAATCCCTCGCGTGATGCCTCGACCATCTGCGTGGTAGAAAACATCCGCGACGTAATGGCAATCGAAAACACCCAGCAATACCGCGGACTGTACCACGTGCTGGGCGGAGTCATCTCGCCGATGGACGGCATCGGTCCCTCGGACCTGCAGATAGAAAGCCTGGTGGAACGCGTGAAGGCAGGCACCGTGTCGGAAGTCATCCTGGCGCTCAGCTCGACCATGGAGGGCGACACAACCAATTTTTACATCTTCCGCAAACTGGCACCCTACAACGTGAAACTGACCATCATCGCCCGGGGCATCTCCATCGGCGACGAGCTGGAATATACCGATGAGGTCACGCTGGGACGCTCCATCGCCAACCGGATTGTGTTCACGGGCACCACGATTTGAATTTACGATTTAACGATTTACGATTTTACGATTTATGGAAAAAGAACTGAAACGCCTGATACGGATATTGAAAGCCGAATATGCCCTGATGTGGGTGCTGACTGTGTTGCTCGCCGCGCTATATGAATGCGACATCTTGCCTCAAGGGCTTTTTGCAGGCGATGCCCAGATGGAATACATCATGCAGGTAACCAGCATCCTGCTCACGATATGCCTCATCCCCCTGTCGCTGCGCCTCTTCAACCTGTCACTTACACGGCACATCGCTGCCCTTCCTCTCAAGAATGCCCTAAAGAGTTACCGCCGGTGGAGCGAAATACGCATCGCCCTGCTCACAGTAGCCTCTCTTGCAAGTCTGTCTGCTTACTATTGGACGATGGACACCACCGGATTGCTCTGCACCGGTATGACCGTAATAGCCTCACTGTTTTGCGTTCCAGGCAAAGAACGCCTGCTGAGTGAATTAAACCTCTCTGATACCTCTCTGTCCGAATGAACCCGTCCTTGCATTCCAGTAAAATCAGCCTACGCGCTCCAGAGCCTGAAGATATTGATGAAATGATGTTTTTCGAAAACGATGCCTCGTTTTGGGAAAACGGCCCTGCCACAGGTCCCTATTCGCGTTACCAGTTGAAAAAATACATCGCCGAAAACCAAAACGACCTGTTCGCCGACGGTCAACTCCGCCTCATGATTGAACATGCATCAGGAGAAGTGGCAGGCATTATAGATGTGTTCGCCTTTGACGCGCGTCACCGGCGCGCCGAGACAGGCATTGTTGTAAAACCTGCTTACCGCCGCCAAGGCATTGCCTTTGAGGCACTCTGCTTACTGGAACAACATTGTTTCGGGCTGTTGGGCATTCACCAGCTGTATGCCTACATCCGGAGTGACAATACAGCCAGTTTCCGCCTGTTCAAAAAGCTGGGCTACAGCCTCACCGGTACCCTGAAAGACTGGGTTCATACCGGGGAAGGCTATCGGGATGTATATTTGATGCAAAAATTGGCGACACAATCAGTCCAGTCATTCTAGAAGCTGTTTTGAATTTCTCCAAAAGTTTTTCTTGGCTTGATGTATCCGTTTTCGTGTGTGCTTTGGGCGATAAATTCAAAATAGCTTCTTAAGAAATATATCCCACGTATTTCCCGACAAACCTCCGGAAGGCTGGTATACGCATCAAACCCTGCTCAAAAAGAAGAATCCCTAAAAGTGCACACAAGATACCTAACATCACATCTATCAGATAATGATGTCCGGAATAGACAGCCGTAAACCATATTCCGCACATGATAACGGTAAACGTCAACCGAAGCCAACAGGCACAACGCGCCCTGAAAGCATAAAACAGGGTAACTACCATATAGGCGGAATGCAAAGAAGGTACCGCAGCAAAGACATTGGCATTACGGCCGTACAACCCATGAAAGACCGTAAGTCCCGTCATCTCATCAAAGCGTCCCAACCCAGCCACATCGCCCGGTGTGTTGAGAACCGGTTCGAAACCATAATGCATGACATACCAGGGTGGAGCTGCAGGATGAATATAATAACCGACAAAACCCAACAGATTGACAAAGAGGAATACCAGTGCAAAATGAAGATAGACCCGGCGCTGGCGCGTAAAATAAAGTCCCAGCCCGAACAAGACCGGCACCGGCACCCAGCACAAATAAAACACTCCTGCCATAAAATCCATAACCGCACAATGGTGAACCGCAAAAAATTCATTAGGTGTCAGTATCCCTTGTGCAGTAGCAATGCCGAAGAGATGCTTCTCGGCTTCGTACAATCCTTTCACATCAATCGGATTAACCTCATAGTTAGGCACGATACGCATCCAGTCATACGATATGGCAAAAACGACAAACGGCAATAAGGCAATTGCCAGCTTACGTGTAAAAGAACCGGAAAAAAACAAAATTACCAGCAAAAGTGTCATTAACCAATGTTCGGGACGTATCCCAACAAACACAGCAGTAACACCCATCCACACCGCAAGTGCCGCCACAAGCGTAATGATTTCCCTGACAGAAGGGAAACCTGCCTTCAATTGTCTCTTAAAATCCATATCAAAATCACTTTATCAGCTGACGACGGCTATATTCGATACGTGCCAATGCTGTAATATTGGCAAAAACTGCAATAAATGCCATCGGTATAATCAGAATCAGCATGGCATCAAACGAAAGCCCGCGGGCACAAGTCGCCGTGATACCACATACCAGCAAAGCTACACTGGTCAGCACGACACGTTCGGGACGTTGCATAAACCCGATTTTACATTCCAGCCCCAATCCTTCGGCACGGGCACGCACGTAACTTACCATCAGCGAACCGATTAAAGCGGCAAAAGTTATAACGGCACCTGCCAGATAGCCATGCCCGATAAGACAAAAACAAATACCTCCCAATGTCACCAGCTCACTATACCGGTCAAGTACCGAATCGTACATGGCTCCGAAAGTAGATGCCATCTTCCCGATGCGTGCCACCTGCCCGTCCATCATGTCAAACAAAGAAGATACCAATATCACTCCACCCGCCCAGGCAATAAGCCGGTAGGGCGTTTCGTCCGGATGAGCCCCTGCATAAATCAAAATACAGGCTCCTGCAAGGTTTCCCAGGAAACCGATAGTTGTCACCATATTAGGCGTAATACCTATCTTTATCATTCCATGAACCAGCGGGTCTATCACTTTATAAATAAACTGCTGCAATGCGTCCCGCATCTTTTTAGCTTGTTTTTTTATTTCCATGTCGGTGTTTGATTTGTTTTATTCTGTTTTTCAATCGATTATTTATTTGAGCATCTTTAAATACGAACATACGGTGCAGATTGTAATTCCAACACACAGCTACCGTTACCGAAGTAATAACCTTCGAAAGAATAAAAGCGGTAGAGTCTGTCAGATGCAGACGACTTTGTTGCATCGTCAGAAATTCGGTCAGCAGGTATGTGCCCCACAAATTAAGCCCAATACTTCCCAACCAGACCAGAAGATATTTAAACAACACATACATCGGACCGCAATCTTCAGTATGGAAAGTCCATTTATAATTAATGGCGCAATTCACCAATCCTCCGCTGACCGAGCCTGTCAAGGTAGCATAAACATAATAGATGCCGAATCCCTGATTCAGTACAATACTGACCAGAAAATCGACAACAGTCGCTACCTGTGCCGAAAGCTGGGCACGGATAAACATAAACAAACCTTTCCCCTGAGTGAAACCTATAAGCCAGTCCTTCACGTCACAATCCATCTATAAAAATAAATAACTATCAGCCCATAAATGCCCGACAATATATCATCTGCCATAATACCATATCCTCCCCGGAAACGCTCCATCTTCCGGATGCCTAACGGCTTGAGGATATCAAAAAAGCGGAATAACAGAAACGCCGCAACCATGTATCCCCAATGCCCATGAGCAGGCACAGCCAAGAGAGCGATCCAGGTTCCCACCATTTCATCAATGACTACCCGTGACGGGTCGGCTCCCCAATATTTCTCGGATACGCCAGCCGACCATACACCTAATACAGTAAAGACAACGACCAACGATGCTGTTATAACCTGTATAAATACATAATCGAGCAAAGACGCATATCCCCACCATACCAACATTGCCAAAAGGGCACCTGCCGTACCTGGAGCCACCGGACTGTATCCGCTACCGAATCCACTTGCTATCAACTGATGAAAAAAAGGTATCTTCTGCATACTCTTGTTTATTAACCGACAAGCTGTCACCTTGAAGTCTCTTCTGTAAGAGCCTACAAAAGTACGGTTTTTCTTTGAAATGTCTTTCCTTAAAATCTAAATTAATAATGGTTAATACTACATAAAAGTCGGTTTATTTATCAGTTTTCAACGTTCTTCATTTGTCAGAAACAAGAAAGTGGTGTAATTTCGCCTTCGTTTTCAAATTTAATAAAAAGCGTAGTAAGATTATTGATATGGTGAAACGATTACTCCTTATATTTATAGGTTGGTTCTGTATGATGGAGATTGCAGCCCAGATTCATGGGGTGGTTGTCGACGCAAATACAGGCGAACCTATTCCTTATTTAAATATATATTACGACGGGAAAGGAGTGGGAACTGTAACAAATAATGATGGCGAATATTCGATTGCATACCATGCAGGATGGACTAAACTGACTTTTTCCATGGTAGGATACGAAACACAAGAAATCATCGTATCAGCAAAAACAAGCGAACTGAACGTCAGCATGAAAGAAATAGACCAGATGCTTGACGAAATCATCATACGGCCTAAAAAAGAAAAATACTCCCGCAAGAACAATCCTGCCGTAGAAATGATAAAGAAAGTCATTGCTTCGAAGCGGAGAACAGACTTGAAGCAGAAGGATTTCTACCAATATTATAAATACCAGAAAATCATGTTTGCCAAAAACAACATCACGGCAGACACTTTACGCGAATCCTGGCTATTCAAGCAATATCCTTTCTTCCGCGACCAGGTAGAGGTATGCGACGTAACAGGCAAGAACATCCTTCCCCTTTCGGTCGACGAAACCGTCTATGAAAACGTATACCGTAAAGAACCGCATTCGGAAAAGACCTATGTACGTGGCATCAACTCTACGGGGGTGAACGAGCTGTTCAGTACCGGCGAAATGCTTACAACTGTCCTGAAAGACGTCTTTCAGGATATTGACATCTACCAAGACCGTTTCCGTTTTCTTCAATATCCGTTCGACAGCCCGATATCGGAAGCAGGTATCCGGTTTTACAAGTTCTATATCATGGATACCATTTATGTGGAGCGCGACAAGTGTTTCCGCCTCTCGTTCGTGCCCAACAACTCACAAGACTTCGGATTTACAGGAAGCCTGTATATCCTTGCCGACTCTACCTATCGTGTCAAACAATGCCAGTTGAACCTGCCAAAGAAAACCGATATCAACTTTGTCGACCACATGGTGATTGACCAGAAGTTCGGCGAACTGCCCACAGGAGAATGGACCTTGCTGGAAGATGATATGCTGTGCGAAATGTCTTACCTGAAAAAAGTACTGGGAAGCTTTCTAGTAAGACGGACCACCCGGTATTTCGACTTCAACTTTGACCCTTTACCCAACAGACTTTTCAAACAAAAAGGAAAAGAAATAAAGGATGTAAATGCCATGATGCGCGACAATGAATTCTGGAGCAAGTACAGGCAAGAAGACTTGACCCAATCGGAACAACGTATGGGCAGTTTTGTGGACGACCTGACCAAAATAAAAGGTTTCAAATACGTCATGTTTTTCTTAAAAGCACTTATCGAGAATTTTGTGGAAACCAGTACCCCCGACAGCAAGGTAGATATAGGTCCTATCAATACCATGATTACCTCTAACTACATTGACGGGTTACGCCTGCGTGCATCGGCACAAACTACAGCCAACTTGAATCCACACCTTTTCCTGAAAGGATATTATGCTTACGGATTCAAAGACAAGCGGTCGAAGTATATGGGTGAAGTGGAATATTCGTTCGACAAGAAAGAATACCTTCCGCGCGAATTTCCGAAACATTCGATGACGTTCACCTACCAGTATGACAACATGCTGCCTTCCGACAAATTTATCCATACCGACAAAGACAACGTGTTTACATCACTGAAAGTATGTACGGTAGACCAATACAATTACGAACGGAAAGCCACCATTAAATACGAACGCGAACGCGAATTCGGCTTCAAGACTACCGCCTTTGTGCGCTATGCCAATTATGAGCCATGCGGAAAATTGTTCTACCGCACCATGGCTGGCGAATCGCAACTGCAATCTGCCATTGCAAACGGCAGGCTATCGGGTACGGAATGGGTACATTCACCATTCAACACACACGATATTACCGTTGCCGAAGCTTCGATAGCTTTCCGCTATGCACCGGGAGAAACATTTGTCAATACCAAACAACGCCGCCTGCCGGTAAATCTGGATGCACCGGTATTCTCCATTCAGCATACCCTTTCCGTGAAAGGTATACTGGGAAGTGACTATACATACAATATGACCGATTTCAGTGCCTACAAACGCTTTTGGCTCAACTCTTGGGGAAATATTGATGTATACCTGAAAGGCGGCATCCAGTGGAACAAGGTACCTTTCCCCCTCTTGATTATGCCGGCAGCCAACTTGTCGTACATCATTCAAGAAGAAACATTCAACCTTATCAATAACATGGAGTTTCTGAACGACCGCTATGCCTCGCTTGATGTATCGTGGAACATGCAAGGCAAGCTGTTCAACCGCATTCCTCTGCTCAAAAAGCTGAAATGGCGTGAATTTATCGGCGTGAAATGCCTTTGGGGAAAACTGACCGACAAAAACAATCCATTCCTGGAACAAAACCGCAACGATAACGTCTTAATGATGTTTCCAGGACATTACAATGCAGCCGGAGGATACGATTACTCCAGTTATGTGATGGATCCACATAAGCCGTATGTAGAAATCACAGCAGGTATACACAATATCTTCAAGTTACTGCATATTGAATATGTACGCCGGCTGAATTATAATAACCTGCCTACCGCTAACAAATGGGGCATCCGTTTCATGATTCGTACCGTATTCTAAAAAAGGTGACCAGGCTCTTAACACCAAATAAAAAGCTGCCAAAATTGCTGGATATAACAAGATTTTTGTAATTTTGTCATATAAAGAAGTCACCCATATGAATAAGACAGAAATCCAAAGCGTAAAACTCAGGTTCGGCATCATCGGAAATACCGAGGGGCTGAACCGTGCCATTGATATAGCTATACAAGTAGCTCCTACCGACCTGTCGGTATTAGTAACCGGTGAAAGCGGTGTAGGTAAGGAAAGTTTTCCTCAAATCATCCATCAGTTCAGCAGCCGTAAACACGGCCCTTACATAGCCGTCAATTGTGGCGCCATCCCCGAAGGAACAATCGATTCCGAATTGTTCGGACACGAAAAAGGAGCCTTTACAGGTGCTATCAGCGACCGTAACGGATACTTTGCCGAAGCAAACGGAGGAACAATTTTTCTTGATGAAGTAGGCGAACTCCCCTTATCGACACAGGCACGCCTTCTCCGGGTACTCGAATCAGGCGAGTACATCAAGGTAGGTTCATCAAAAGTACAAAAAACAGATGTACGCATTGTAGCAGCGACCAATGTCAATTTCACCGATGCCATTGCCGAAGGAAGATTCCGTGAAGACCTTTACTATCGCCTGAACACAGTGCCTATCAAAGTCCCGCCTTTGCGGGAACGTACAGAAGATATTGTCTTGTTGTTCCGGAAATTTTCCTCAGACTTTGGCGAAAAATACCATATGCCCGCCATCCAACTTACGGAAGAAGCCAAGCAGCTTTTGGTTCACTATCCGTGGCCAGGCAATATCCGCCAGCTGAAGAACATCACCGAACAGATATCCATCCTGGAAACCAATCGGGATATCACTCCCGCCATATTGCAGAGCTACCTGCCTCCACAGCCAGAGTCACGCCTGCCTGTCTTATTAGGCATCCATGCATCTGAGAAAAAAGGATTCGAAAGCGAACGCGAAATCCTGTATCAGGTCTTGTTTGACATGCGCCGGGATGTAACCGAACTGAAAAAACTAGTTCATGACATTATGGCCGAACACCCCAGCTCTACCGTGTCACACCCCACTGAGGTGCCGGTACACTATCTGCAAAATACAGTAAATGTCATACCCGAATCGCCTGTGGTAGTCAAACCTGTATCTGCAACAGAGCACCCTATCAACGTCACCCCCGTAGAGCCTTCAGAGGTACAAGATGCCGAAGAATATGTAAAAGAAAACCTGGCATTGGAAGACGTGGAAAAAGAAATGATCCGCAAAGCTTTGGAGCGACATCATGGCAGACGCAAAAACGCTGCTGCCGACTTGAAAATATCAGAACGTACACTTTACCGAAAAATCAAAGAATATGGACTTGAATAAAAAACGCAGTAAACTTATAGGCATGTGTGCAGTCTTTGCCTGCATACTGACAGCTTGCTCCATCTCGTATAAGTTTAATGGAGCATCTATCAACTACGACAAAGTAAAAACCATTTCATTCGAAAACTTTCCCAACCGTTCGGCAGCCTTTGTCTGGGGCCCGATGGAATCGATGTTCAACACGGCTTTGCAAGACATCTATATGCGGCAAACCCGTTTAAAACAGGCACGTCAGGGAGGCGACCTGGAACTTTCGGGCGAAATAACCAATTACGACGCATATAATAAAGGTGTAGGTTCCGACGGTTATTCTACAATGGCAGAATTGCGCATGACCGTCAATGTGCGTTTTGTCAACAATACCAATCATGCCGAAGACTTTGAACAACAGTTCTCGGCAAGCCGTGAATACGATGCCAGCCAGCAGCTTTCTTCTGTGCAAGAAGGACTGGTGAGTGAAATGATTGATGAGATTGTAGACCAAATATTTAATGCTACTGTGGCTAACTGGTAAAAATGATACAAGAAAACCTACAACAGTGGATTTTACATCCCGAATCGTTATCGGAAGAAAGTCTGGAGCAACTACGCGAACTTTTGTCGCGCTATCCTTACTTTCAGACGGCACGTTTACTTTACCTCAAGAACCTGTATCTGCTACAAAGCCCCGACTTTAAAGCCGAGTTACAGAAAAGCGCACTCTACATTGCCGACCTGAGTGTACTTTTCTACTTCATCGAAGGTGAACGCCTTTCCATCAAACAGCATACGAACGACAAGAAAACACCAGCAAATGCTTCTGATACAGACCGCACCCTCGACCTCATCGACCGTTTCTTATCTGGCACACCCGAATCCTTGGGAAATGACCTGCCCCTTCCTGCAGAAGCCAACATGGACTATGCAACCATACTGCTGAAGGAAGGAACAAAGCCTGAAAAAGTCACTCCAATGAAGGGCCAGGAACTGATAGACCGTTTTATCGAAAATACACAGTCGCACGAAACGCCCGCCGCTCCATCCCTACAGGAAGAAAACGAACCGGATGATGAAGAAGCACAGACAGAAACCGAAAACGATGAAAACTATTTTACCGAAACTTTGGCTAAAATATACGTCAAACAGCACCGTTATGAGAAAGCTCTTGAAATTATCAAGAAATTAAATTTGAAATATCCAAAAAAAAATGCTTACTTTGCAGACCAAATGAGATTTTTGGAAAAATTGATTATTAACGCTAAATCAAAATAAAAGAAAATGTACTTATTATTAGTTGGATTAATCGTACTGGCATCTGTATTAATGTGCTTTGTGGTATTGATACAGAATTCAAAAGGAGGAGGATTGGCTTCCAGCTTTGCTTCTTCCAATCAGATTATGGGTGTAAGAAAAACAACCGATTTCATTGAAAAACTGACATGGGGACTGGCTGTTTTCATGGTAGTTTTAAGTGTTGCAGCTGCTTATGTATTGCCAAGTGCCACTCAAGGTTCGTCTGTAATCATGGATCAGGCTGTTCAGGAACAGAAAACAAATCCGTTAAATGCCCCCGAAGGCTTTGCTGCACCCCAGACCGAACAGGCTACCACACCGGCAGCAACAGACTCAACAGCCCAATAACCTACCCCTCATATTCTTAAAAAACGAGACGCAGATATACATACACAGCAAGGTTTGTCGAGAATTTCCCAAACCGCTGTCCCAATGTATATCTGCATTTTTTTTATCCCCCCGATATTTCCTTAATTTATGCTAAATGCATGCAGTATTCAAACTCTTTCCGTCTTTACTTATTGAATAGTAAAACCACACAAATATGAAAAGATTATTGAAATACGCAATGGGTCTCTGTGCACTGACAATAGGCATGCTTCAAACCTCATGCGATGACGGAGACGGATATTCTATCGGTGATATTGCCTACGACTGGGTGACCATACATGTAGAGAGTGATGGAATCTATACTTTTACAGGCGACACATGGGGAACCATGTATCCCGCTGCTTCGGGAATATGGGGGTATCAGATAACAGAAGGTACACGCGGACTGTTGGTCTTCAACCCGTTATATGACAATTATTACGGATACGATGTGGGAATCAAGCCAGAACAGCTACGCACTTTCCTGACCAAAACGGTAGAAGACCTGACTAATGAAAACGAGAACGAATATGCCAACGACCCAGCCTATGTACGTGAAGCATGGATAGCAGGAGGATACATGAACATGCTGTTCGATATGAAAATGCCACTGGAGAAAAAGCACCGGGTCAGCCTGATAAGACATGCAGATGAACAAGAGATAGGAGAAGACGGATATATCCATCTGGAATACCGCTACAACACATATGGAGACACGACAGACGTGTTCAATCCCGGAACGGAAGTGGTATGCTATAATCTCAACACACTCCCGATTGACCGTGCCAAAGGCATCAAGATGGAGGTCAACCATGCCGTTTACGGAAAACAAACACTCGTATTCGAAAACATGAATGAACCGACACCCGAACAGGCAAAATCCGTCCAGGCACCTTCATCAGAACAAGATATTTACTAAGAAGCTGTTTTGAATTTCTCCAAAAAGTTTTTCTTGGCTTGATGTATCCGTTTTCGTGTGTGCTTTGGGCGATTTTTTGGTCCTTTTCGCTCCTGTTCTTCGTCAGATAGCCCGCTATCTTCCTCATCACAGAAGCGAAAATGCCTCAAAAACTCATCCCAAATCATCGCACGATAAATTCAAAACAGCTTCTTAATGTGCCAATGAATAATAGGGCAATGTGCTAATTTATTTTCACATGAGCATATTGTTTATTGACCTATTCTTCTGTGTTCCTTTGTGGTACCCTGTGGTCTCTGTGGTGAATAGTTATGTTTCATTAAAATGCACAATACAGCATATAGTATAATATGATTATCCGCATTTTGCCCAATTTGATAAATGTCCGCAACTTGCCCTGGATACAAATAACGCAGTAGTACTACCTTTGCCAATGCAGTATATATTCATCAGCAGATGCAGTATATATTCATCGGCAGTTGCAGTATATATTCATCAGCGGTTGCAGTATATATTCGTTTTCATAAGTGATACGTCCGACTCACTTATGTTCATCCAAAGGCATGCTTGGCGTGTTCTACAACTTCATCACTTCCTGCTCAAAATCTTCTTTATTTACTTTCACCTTATTGCGGATACGGCTGCGGTAATTATATACCGTAGCAAGCGAATAGCCTAAGAAATGAGCTATACGGGCTGTATCAGTTACCCCCAAGCGGATCAGGGCAAAAATACGCAACTCCGTACTCAAAAGCTCTCCTTTTTTGGGGTATATTTTCCCGTCGTCCGTTAGCAATGCATTGAAATCATCAATAAAATTAGGAAAGAGTTCGAGGAAAGACTTGTCGAATTCCATATAAAAATTCTTTCGTTCATCGCGCAAAAACTGGTCGGAACGGATAGTCTTGAACAAATCATCGATGCGTGAAGCCATTGCCAGTTTTTCCAACAAACGCCGGTATTGCTCCAGTTTGTCGAGATAACTTACGCATTTATCCAAATATCTGGCAATATACACTTCCTTTATTTTACCAGTTTGCGCCAACTTTTCGTTCACCGTCTTCAGTTCTTCGTTAGCCGCCGAAAGATTCACCCGCATGAGCGATAATTTCTTGTTCCATGAATACAGGCGTAACGCTACGATGACGAGCAGCAGCGCTATCACCGCCAACGTAAAGAAAAAGATATTCATCATACGCCGTTCGTTCGCTACACTGTCAGAGTAGCCATCGTTGACGATGGGAAACACTTCAGTCACTTCTAAAAAACGCAAACGGGCGTTGCATGCAACAGCATCTTCCATTGAACAACGAAGGTAGCGGTAAGCCCGTTCGATATCTCCCTGCCGGTAAAGAACCCATGCCAGCCGCTGGAGGGAAGCGTATTCACGCACTGCCATGGTGAGGTCGATAATGGCGGTCTGGGCCAAATAATAAATCTGCATTTCGACATCGCCTTTCGCTTCATAGACTGATGCCAGTGTATAGTTGACGTATGCCTTTTCTTGCATGCTCATCGGAGCGGACAAGGTTTTGTTCAGTACTGGAATGGCGGCATCGAATTGCGATTCGAGCAACATCTTTTCAGCCAGCGAAATGCTCCGTCCGGGACCTTCGGGCACCAGCATCAGCACCGAATCACGGTAGCAGGCGGTCTTGCGGATGTATTTTTCCTTTTCCGAAAGGATAATGGTGTAATCCGCCATCCAGCCGTAATAGGTACGCATGGCGTAGTAATACTTCAACCGCACGTCCGGAGTCACCAGGTTGCGGTCTATCTGCTCTAAAGTCTGTAAGGCTTCGTTATATGCTCCCATAACGCCCATCGCATCGGCACGGTTGATAATCACGTCGGCTTCCGCTCTCTGTGGCTTTGCCGAACCGACATACCGTTCCATCTCATCGACATAATGCAAGGCGGAATCCGCCTGATAATGCAAGTATTGAGTGAACAGTTCACTACAGATTGTGTATCTTTGTGCATTATCGTATTCGTTGGCAAGGCGTTGCTTCAGTTGGGCTATCGTTCTTTCCCGTTCTTCGCAGTGCTCTTTTTTCTTCCCGATTACTTCGTCCAATTCTTTCAGAATCCGTTCGTTTGAAGACTGCCCCATGCAAGCAAATGCAAGAACATGCGACAATACAATTAATATAATAGTTTTTTTCATACAATCTGATTTATATTTTTCATCTTTAAATTTAAGATAACTTTCTTATTCTCATTGATTTAATAACATACCTCACTTATATTCCGCTTCCAAATATACGAAATATTCCTCTATTTTCCTATTTTTGTTTAAAAGAAAGAAAAGTAAATAGTTCCAACGGGCTATGCACATACTTGCATCAACCTACGCATATACTTGCATTGGCTTACGCCGATATATGCATCAAGGCATGATGGCATTAACATTAATTCATACTATCATAAAACAATTATTATCATGAAAAAACTATGGCTTACCCTGCTTGCCGCCTTTGCTTTCTTGGGATTCAGCAAAGCGGCTCCGGTGACGGAAATCGACCGGATAGCCCCTAACTTCTGGTGGTCAGGAATGAAAAATCCCGAGCTTCAAATCATGCTTTATGGCAAGAACATCGCTACGTCTGCGGTTTCGGTTACAGGCAAGAACATCGTCTTGAAAGAAACCGTAAGGCAAGACAGCCCGAATTATCTTTTTCTTTATCTTGACCTGACGGATGCTCCCGCACAGACATTCAATATCGTCCTGACTCAAGGGAAAAAGAAAACGGCTGTCCCTTACGAATTGAAGCAACGTGTGCGCAAGGGGAGCGACATACAAGGATTCACTTCCGAAGACGTACTTTACCTCATCATGCCCGACCGCTTTGCCAACGGCAATCCGGGAAACGACATTGTAGAAGGGATGCTTGAAAAAAAAATAGACCGCAATGACCCGTTTGCCCGTCATGGAGGTGACTTGGCAGGTATTGCCAACCATTTAGACTACATTGCCGACCTGGGCGTAACGGCCATCTGGCTCAACCCCACACAGGAAAACGATATGCCCGACGGATCTTATCACGGCTATGCCATCACGGATTACTACCAGATAGACCGCCGTTTCGGAACAAACGAAGAGTTCAAGACTTTGGTCGACCAGGCACACAGCAAAGGACTGAAAGTCGTTATGGACATGATATTCAACCATTGCGGAAGCGAAAACTACCTGTTCCGCGACAAGCCTTCGAAAGAATGGTTCAACTTCCATTCCGAATACGTACAAACCTCATTCAAGACGGCAAGTGTAATGGACGTACATGCCAGCCAGTATGAGAAGAAAATCGCCACCGACGGATGGTTCACCCAAGTGATGCCCGACCTGAACCAGCGCAACCGCCACGTGGCACGCTATCTTATCCAAAGCAGCATCTGGTGGATAGAATATGCAGGCATCAACGGTATCCGTCAGGACACTCATCCGTATGCCGATTACGATTTCATGAGCCAATGGTGCAAAGAAGTACTGGAAGAATACCCATATTTCAACATTGTAGGCGAAACCTGGCTGAACACCAACGTATTGGTGTCTTATTGGCAAAAAGACAGCAAACTGGCTGCTCCGAAGAACTCTAATCTGCCTACCGTAATGGACTTCCCCTTGCAGGGACTGATGAACCAGGCTTTCGATGAAGAAACGACCGAATGGGCAGGAGGATTGTACAAACTGTATGATTATCAGACACAAGACTTGGTATATGCCAATCCGATGAATCTGTTGACTTTCTTTGACAACCACGATACTTCACGCTTTGCCACTACTGATGAAAAAGCCGAGAACCTTACACGCTACAAACAAGCCATTACGTTTTTGCTCACCACCCGTGGCATTCCTCAAATCTATTATGGAACAGAAATACTGATGACAGGCGATAAAGGCAAAGGCGATGGCGACCTGCGCAAGGATTTCCCTGGAGGCTGGCAAGACGATACCACCGAAAACTTCACAGCAAACGGACGCACAGCTATGCAGAATGAAGCGTTTGATTTTACACGCAAGCTGCTGAACTGGCGTAAAGGAAACGAAGTTCTCGGCAAAGGGACACTGAAACACTATTCCATTCAGAACGGAACGTATGTGTACGAACGCAAGTATAACGGACGTTCGGTGGTGGTAATGATGAACGGAACCGGTCAGGCTCAGACGCTCAACCTCACTCCGTACCGTGAAATCCTGCCTCAAGCGGAAGCCAAAGATTTTCTAAGCGGACGTACTGTAACATTGGGCGAGACATTGGAATTGCAACCGAGGGAAATCCTCTTGCTGGAGTTCAATTAAATGAAAAATGGAGAATGAAGAATAAGAAATAAAGGTATTCTTCATTCTTAATTCTTCATTCTTCATTTAAATCCCGTTTCTATTTTACTACTTATAAACAATACTTAGCATATTAATTACCAGTAAATTACACTTTATACATCTTTATATTTTCCGTCATACGGGAAGAAATCGTTTGAAAGACACATAATTTTGCTTTCAGAAAATTGTAACGCAAATTTCATTAACTTTTAATACCTGATAACGTATGAACATCAAGAAAAGTTTTGCCCTCATGGCAATGTGTGGCTTCGCCTTTTGTGCAAGCGCGCAAAAGTTGACTTCGCCGGACGGAAATCTGGTGATGAACTTCAGCCTCAATGAGCAAGGCGCACCTGTGTACGACCTTACCTTTAAAGAAAAAACAGTCATTAAGCCCAGTACATTGGGATTGGAACTGAAACGGGAAGACCCCGAAAAGAAAACCGACTTCGAATGGACCGAAATGAAAGACAAAGCCGGAGTAGACAAACGTGCAAACCTGATGACCGGATTTAAAATCAAAGACACACGCACCTCTACATTCGATGAAACGTGGCGTCCGGTATGGGGCGAAGAAAGCGAAATACGCAACCATTACAATGAGCTGGAAGTTACCCTAGACCAGCCTATGAACAACCGGTACATCGTTATCCGTTTCCGCCTCTTTAATGACGGACTGGGATTCCGTTATGAATTTCCACAACAACAAAACCTAAACTATTTCGTAATAAAGGAAGAGCATTCGCAATTTGCCATGGCGGGCGACCACACCGCTTATTGGATTCCGGGCGACTACGATACGCAGGAGTATGATTACACGACTTCACGTTTGTCGGAAATCCGTGGAAAGATGAAGGAAGCCGTTACGCCCAATTCATCGCAATACGTATTCTCGCCGACAGGCGTACAGACCGCATTGATGATGAAGACCGATGACGGACTTTACATCAACCTGCACGAAGCGGCATTGGTAGATTATTCGTGCATGAGCCTGAACCTGGATGACAAGAATATGGTATTTGAATCGTGGTTGACTCCTGATGCCAAAGGAGATAAAGGCTACATGCAGACCCCGTGCAACTCGCCTTGGCGTACCGTTATCGTAAGTGATGATGCACGCGACATTCTTGCTTCACGCATCACCTTAAACTTAAACGAACCCTGCAAGATAGCCGACCCGTCGTGGATTCATCCCGTGAAATACGTAGGTGTATGGTGGGACATGATTACCGGACGCGGCACTTGGGCTTATACCGATGATGTATACAGTGTGAAATTGGGCGAAACCGATTACATGCAGACCAAACCGAACGGCAAGCACTCTGCCAACACCGAAAACGTAAAACGCTACATCGACTTTGCAGCCAAGCATGGATTCGATGCCGTATTGGTGGAAGGATGGAACCAAGGCTGGGAAGACTGGTTCGGAAAAAGCAAGGATTATGTATTCGACTTTGTAACCCCTTATCCCGACTTCGACGTGCAGGAACTTCACCGTTATGCCGCAGGAAAGGGCATCGAGATGATGATGCACCACGAAACTTCCTCATCGGTACGCAACTATGAACGCCACATGGACAAGGCATACCAGTTTATGGTAGACAATGGCTACAGTTCGGTAAAGAGCGGTTATGTAGGCGACATCATTCCGCGGGGCGAGCATCACTACGGACAATGGATGGTAAACCATTATCTCTACGCCGTGACCAAAGCGGCAGACTATAAGATTATGGTCAATGCCCACGAGGCAGTGCGTCCTACCGGCTTGTGCCGTACGTATCCGAATCTTATTGGTAACGAATCAGCCCGCGGAACGGAATACGAATCTTTCGGCGGAAGCAATGTGAACCATACGACTATCCTTCCGTTTACCCGTCTGGTAGGGGGACCGATGGATTACACACCGGGCATTTTCGAAACAGATTGCAGCAAAATGAATCCGACCAATACGTCGCGTGTACGTTCTACCCTTGTGCGCCAGCTTGCTTTGTATGTCACGATGTACAGTCCGCTCCAAATGGCTGCCGATGTGCCGGAAAACTACGAGCGTTTCATGGATGCTTTCCAGTTTATCAAAGACGTGCCTGTAGATTGGCAAAGGACTGAATACCTGGAAGCTGAACCGGGAGAGTATGTCACTATCGCCCGTAAAGACAAGCATTCGAACGACTGGTATGTAGGATGTTCGGCAGGATATAACGGACACGAGTCGAAGCTTACGCTCGATTTCCTCGATCCGGACAAAAAATATGAGGCAACTATCTATGCCGATGCAAAAGGCACCGCATGGGACAATAACCCGCAGGCATATACCATTACCAAAAAGAAAGTGACCGCCAAGACCAAGCTGAACTTGAAAGCCGGCATCGGCGGAGGATACGCGATATCGATAAAGGAAATAAAAGATTGATTTTTTCAGGATTAGTTGGATGATTTTTTGAACACAGAGACACCGGGACACAGAGTCTTTTTATAGTTAAACTAAAGGCATAATCACAAGAGATAAAAATAAATCTCTGTGCCTTTGTGTCTCTGTATTCAAATTAAAGAAAGAAACATACAGTTCTCAATAGGTAAATACATAAACAAACGCATCCGCAAGTCCCCTCCTCTGGGAGGGGATTTAGAGGAGGCTACAGAAAGAGAGAACCAATTTTATTATTCATACTTAAACTAATAAACATGAAAATGAAAGATTTGAAAAGACGAAACAAGCTCCTGCTGCTATGGCTGGCGGGAATGCTGTTCTCCGTACAAGCCTTTGCGCAAAGCATTACGGTCAACGGAGTAGTGAAAGACAACTTGGGTGAACCGGTTATCGGCGCCAGCGTGTTGATAAAAGGCACTACCACCGGTACGATTACCGACTTCGACGGTAATTTTACCCTTAATGCCCAAAAAGGTGACATTATCGTCATCTCATTTATCGGATATAAAACCCAGGAACTTCCTGCAGCGGCTAACATGAACGTAGTAATGGAAGACGATAGCCAAATGCTGGAAGACGTGGTAGTCATTGGTTATGGTTCGGTAAAGAAAAGTGACTTGAGTGGTTCTGTTGTAGCCATCGAAGCTGAAGAAATCAACCGCGGTGCGGTTACTTCTCCTCAAGAATTAATGCAAGGAAAAGTGCCGGGACTTTCTGTTACCAGCGGTGATGGTGGTCCAGGTTCAGGTTCTACTATCCGTATCCGTAGCGGCGCCTCATTGAACGCCAGCAACGACCCGCTGATTGTCATCGACGGTATTCCTGTTTCTAACGATGCTGCTCCGGGCACGCCGAATGCCTTGGCAACCGTAAACCCGAACGATATTGCTACGTTCACCGTATTGAAAGACGCTTCGGCTACAGCTATCTACGGTTCGCGCGCATCAAACGGTGTCATCATCATCACCACTAAGAAGGGAGCGGAAGGAAAGATTAAAGTGACTTATAACAGCACGTATTCTTATAAAGATCCGTACAACCGCGTGAACGTGATGAACGGCGACGAATTCCGCCAAACAATGCTGAACCAATATGCCGGACAAGACGTGTACAACACCATCGAAGCCAATTTAGGCATGTATCCCAACGTAAACACCGACTGGCAAGATGAAATTTTCCAAGGAGGCTTAAGCACCGACCAAAACATTGCAGTTGCAGGTAAGGCAGGTTTCCTTCCTTTCCGTGTATCGTTCGGTTATAACAAAGAACGTGGTACGCTGAAGACTTCCGACTATGAACGTTATACTGCAGCCATAAACTTAAGCCCGAAGTTTTTTGATGACCATTTAAGTCTAGACATTAACGTAAAAGGAACCATCAATAACAATCGTTTCGCGGATTCAGGTGCGGTAGGTGCAGCTATTTCATACGACCCGACCAAACCAGTCTACGCTGAAGGGAACTATACCGAAGGGCTGAATGGCTATAATGGTTTCTACAACCATACGAATGCACAGGCTGACGGCACCTACAAACCGGATATAAATGCTACGACCAATCCGTTATCATTGCTTCTTGATGTAAATAATCAAGGCACGACCAAACGTAGCCTGGGTAACATTCAGTTAGATTATAAGATTCATGGATTTGAAGACTTGCGTTTGAATTTGAACTTAGGATACGATGTCGCAAAGACCACTGGAGATAACTTTGTGAATCCTTATTCATTCCAAGCAACAAAAGATACCGACTTCCCCATGCTGGGACAAGGAGGTTCATGGAGCAATCTGCGCCGAAACCACTTGCTGGATTTCTATGCCAACTATGTACACTACTTCGAACCTATTAAAAGCAATGTAGACTTGATGGTAGGTTACTCTTGGCAGCACTTCTACTACAATGACTTTACACAGCAAAAATCCAATCCGGCTGTAGGAGATTTCGCAGGCATCAGTGCCCCCACAGGCTGGACATGGAACGAAAGCGAACAACGTTATTTACGTGATGATAGCCGCCATAATCCGTGGGAAAATTATTTAGTATCTTTCTTCGGACGTTTGAACTATAACTTAATGGACCGCTACTTATTAACAGCAACCTTACGCCGCGATGGTTCTTCACGATTCAGTGAAAACAACCGTTGGGGTCTGTTCCCTTCTGTAGCTTTGGCATGGAGCATCATTAACGAAAATTTCATGGAAAATACCCGTAATGTATTGTCCAACTTAAAACTCCGTTTAGGTTATGGTGTAACAGGACAGCAAGACATCGGTGACTATATGTATCTTACCAAATACGCTATCAGCAGCAACACTAACACGATGTATAACGGCACTTTCCTATTAAAGCCCGATGGCTATAGCCCAGACTTGAAATGGGAAGAAACACATACATATAATGTAGCTGTTGACTATGGATTCCTGAACGGACGTATCAGCGGTAGCTTGGAATTCTACATCAAGAAGACCAAAGACTTGCTGAATACGGTTAGCGCACCTGCTGGAACTAACTTCACTAACCAGATTACCGCAAACGTGGGTGAAATGGAGAATAAAGGTGTCGAATTCAATGTCAACGCCGTAGCTATCCAAACAAAAGACTTCTCTTGGAACATTGGTTATAACGTAACATGGAATGATAGTAAAATAACCAAACTGACTGCAGGGTTCAACCCTGACTATGAAGGTATTGTAGCTGCAACAGCACCTTTTGGTACAAACACACCATTATCGAGACATCAAGTAGGATACGCTCCCTATACATTCTGGACTTACCAACAAGTGTATGACGAGAATGGCAACCCTATCCAAAATGCGATTGTAGACCGTAACGGTAACGGTACGATTGACGATGGTGACCGTTATTTCACGAACAAGAGCCCGTTAGCTGACGTATATATGGGATTCAGTTCACAATTCCAATGGAAAAACTGGGATTTGGGCTTTAACTTGCGTGCCAGCATCGGCAACTACGCATTTAATGCTCAAGCAGCCGACAATGGTTCATACAACAATTATGGAGGTTTGGGAACTTTGTCCAACATCAACAAAGATGCCGTAGAATACACCAATGGGTTCAAGTACACCAGCAGCACTGAAGGTAAATTGACCGACCTTTATTTGGAAAACGCTTCTTATTTGAAGATGGATAATATCACATTGGGATACACTTTCGACAAGTTCTTTACCGATAAGATTTCAGGACGCATCAGTGCATCCGTACAGAATGTGTTCACCATTTCGAAATATTCAGGACTTGATCCAGAAATACCTGGTGTAAACGGTATCGACGGTACGATATGGCCACGTCCGCGCACATTCACTTTAGGACTCAATCTTAACTTTTAATACCATTAGATAATTATGAAACTGAAATATATCACAACATCCTTACTTGCAGCTGGTTTATTTTCTTTTACAAGCTGCGTAAACGATCTTGACGTATTCCCGTTGGATCCCAATGTGGTAACTTCCAATGTTGCATACGACAGTGCTGAAAGCTATACGATGGCTTTAAATAAAATCTATTCAGTATGGGCGCTATCCGGACAAAACGGTGCAGGCGATTCTGACATTGCCGGACTGGATCCAGGTAATACGGTATTGCTCCGCTGCTGGTTTACCCTGCAGACTACCCCTACTGACGAAACCAAGAACGCATGGCCTGATGCTTGGGTTTCTTCCATGAACTCCATTACATGGACTACGGCACAAGTTGAACCTATTGAAGGAGCTTACCAGCGCGCCATGTACATTGTAGCTTTGGTGAACGACTTCATGAAGAACATCGGCAACGCACCCACTGAAATCAATCAAGCCCAATATGCAGCCGAAGCCCGTTTCTGTCGTGCATTGGCATATTATTCATTGATGGATTTATTTGGACGTCCGCCTTTCATCACTGAATCCAACTATTCATTGACACCCACACAGTTATCACGTGCTGAATTATTCAATTGGATTGAAAGTGAATTGATTGCCATCTATGATGCTTTACCAGTGAAAGCTGATTATGGACGCGCTGGAAAAGCAGCGGTAGACGCTTTGTTATCCCGCATGTACCTCAATGCAGAAGTGTACACCGGTACAGAACGCTATACCGACTGCATCACCCGTTGTAATAATGTAATCAATGCAGGCTATAGCCTTGCCGATAACTATGCCGAACTCTTCATGGCAGACAACGGTGAGAACCCAGCGGCTAATAAGGAAATCATCTTCCCCATTATGGCAGACGGCGAAACCGCACAATCATACGGCATCGGAGCGATTATCCTTGGAACACGAGGAAGTAACCAAGGTGCAGAAAGCGGCATTAGTGGCGGATGGGCAGGATTCCGCGGTACAGGCAATTTGGTGCGTGTATTCGAGTTCCCCAGCAGCGATGAATCTACTTGGACTGCCGACAACATCACCGACAAGCGAGGCATATTTTATAGCGAAGGAAAAAGTGTAGATATTACCACATCGAACCTTACTTTTGATACGCAGGGATGGTCTGTGTTCAAGTTCACCAACCTTGACAGTAACGGGAATCCAGGCAAGAACGCCACCTTCCCCGACACTGACTTCCCTTTCTTCCGCTTGGGTGAAATCTACCTGAACTATGCCGAAGCCGTAGCACGTGGCGGACAAGGTGGAAATTTAGAAACGGCTGTAGGATATATCAATGCCCTTCGCCTACGAGGCGGAGCTTCTACTATCGGCAGCAGTTGGCTGACCGCTAACGCCAATGTGGGTGGCACTAGTACCAGTGTACAATACGGCAACTTGTTGAATGAACGTCAACGCGAAATGTACTTCGAATGTACACGCCGTACAGATCTTATCCGTTATGGATTATTTACTTCGAATAACTATTTGTGGGTTGAAAAAGGAGGGACACCGACTGGTGTAGGCGTAGACAACCATTACAATCTTTATCCTATTCCAACCACAGATTTGAGCGTCAACGCTAGTCTTACACAAAATGAGGGTTATTAATTTACCGTTTAACTTTAAAGTAGAACAGAACATGAAAAAGCTACTCAACTATATATCTGTATTAGGAATAGCCCTAGCTTTCACCGCTTGTGAAAACGACTTGGAAAAAGTTACCTACAATGTGGAAAGCACAAAAGCTGCCGTTTTGGCTACTCCTGCAACAACCAGCTATGTACTGGAATCACGCTATTCGGAAAATACGGCGTTTACCTTGGAATGGACAGCACCAGACTTTGGATATGATGCCATTGTCACTACAACCATTGATTTTGACTTAGCGGGTAATGATTTTGCTAATGCCATACAATTAGCATCTGTATCAACCGCTACATCACAAGAAATAACCATAGGTACCCTAAATGCTAACATTCTCACATTGCTACGTACATACGGCATTGAAGAAGATTTTAGCGCACGCGATTTTGAAATCCGTTTGTCATCTTCTATTTCTGAAGCTGCAAACCCACTTCTTTCAAATGTAGTGACGCTAAATATCACCCCATACAGTGCCGACATCCAATACCCTGAAGTGTACGCCGTCGGTGATTACAGCGGATGGGGATGGGATACCGCACAATCACTCTTCAGTTTCAGTGAGGATGCTGTTAACTTTGAAGGCATCATCGACTTTGGAGAAAACAAAGGCAAAGGCTTCAAGCTGACAGGAGACACTAATTGGGATAATGGAAACTGGGGACTTGACGGAAGTGCGGCTGCACCCGAAGCCGAAGCACCCAGCATACAACTGATTAACGATGGAGGATCGGGAAATATCGCTTGCTATAGCCACCGCTACTACCGCTTCCAGTTCAATAACTCAACGCTGTTGCTGACCAACAACCTCAGCTTCGATGCCTTGTTCTTGGTAGGCAGCGCGTCAGGGCTGACTTGGGATACATCCAAACCCGAAAATGAAATGCAATTCGATCCGGAACGCCAACGTTTCTATATTGACTACACATTTGCGGCAAACGATGAAATCAAATTCCTGACCGACAACGGTACATGGTTCGGAGGTACAAGCGACGGTGGATTGAACACGCAAGACAATATTAAGATCGCTACTGCGGGCAGCTATCGTATCTACGTTAACTTGAACAACTCAAGCAACATGACCTACGAACTTAATGCTGAAGATTACGGAGCAGAATGATGAGCCGTTAAATGGCGCATTCCGAATATTACTCAAAAAGTAATAGTTAAACTTACACTCAAGACAAAGCCCCCGGCTGCAAAGAGCGGTTCGGGGGCTTTTGTTATCCAGAAATGCGTATCTTTTCTGTAAGCATTCTAAGAAATACACATTGCATGCCCTATGGTTTGATTGTAATTTTGC
>ERZ827181.1460-NODE-1460-length-25372-cov-4.453450_pt1 | contig 25372 bp, 18 predicted proteins | sample MGYA00519778_ERZ827181 | MGnify/ENA primary metagenome ERZ827181 (study PRJEB31778, sample SAMEA3449273) | human gut metagenome | biome: human gut; feature: human-associated habitat; material: faeces | place: United Kingdom | collected 2010/2012 ...
GCTTGCACCCTCCGTATTACCGCGGCTGCTGGCACGGAGTTAGCCGGTGCTTCCTTTGAAGGTACCGTCAGTAGGATGATGATTAGAGCACCCTAGTTTCTTCCCTTCTGACAGAGGTTTACGATCCGAAGACCTTCATCCCTCACGCGGCGTCGCTGCGTCAGGCTTTCGCCCATTGCGCAATATTCCCCACTGCTGCCTCCCGTAGGAGTCTGGACCGTGTTTCAGTTCCAGTGTGGCCGATCATCCTCTCAGATCGGCTACCCATCGTTGCCTTGGTAGGCCGTTACCCCACCAACTAGCTAATGGGACGCGGACTCATCTCTATGCGATAGCTTGCAAGCAGAGGCCACCTTTCCTCATAAAGTTCATCATGAGCGTATTCGGTATTAGCAGTCGTTTCCAACTGTTATCCCCATCATAGAGGCAGATTATCCACGTGTTACTCACCCGTGCGCCACTTTACTCGGGACCGAAGTCCCTTTCGCGTACGACTTGCATGTGTTAAGCACGCCGCCAGCGTTCAATCTGAGCCAGAATCAAACTCTCCAGTTCAAATCTGTAGCAAAGATCTCCGTTGGACGGAAATCAGAATCTCAAAGTTCCTTCCCGTTCGCTATTCACTTGTCAATGAACCACACCGATTCACTCGGCGTGAAGTAGTTGTTTACGCCGCTTCGTTTTCGCTGTCAACAAGTTTTTTTCATTTTCGCGAAAGTTTTTTTTCGCGGCCCCGTCGGGGCAACTCGTTGGCGCGAGGGAGACTTATGTCTCATTTTCAAACCCGCGTCAAGAACTTTTTTGCCATCCGGGAAAATCTCTTTTCCCGTCGCCCTTTCGGACGTGGCCGGCTCGTTGGCGCGAACGGCTTTATGCGCCTTTTCGACCCCACCGTCAAGCATTTTTCCGCAAAAAATCGAAAAAATGTTTCCGAACCGTCAAAAAGGCGCTTCCGCGTCGTGCAGCTCTGTTTTTCAACCAGCTGTTTGTGACAGTACGTCTTCCCCCAGAAAAAGTAAAGTGCTTCATGACATTTTTTATACAATATGTTTGCAGTACGGATAAATCAAATAAAAACATTATGATATGGCATAAGAGCCAGCCTCCCGCAAACAACAGAAAGGCAGCCGTCATAAGCCGAACAGTACGGAAAGAGCCCCTTCAGGCAGTCCGGGACGCGCCGCAGCAGTCATGAAGTCCCCTGGCTGCCACAGGCAAGCCCGCATCCTGCCGGTGTGGACAGCCGCCATGCCTGGATTGGCATATCCCTCTCATGCCCTGCCTGTGCATCCATGCTCTCGAAGCACTCCAGGACCACTGGAATATATGGATTTTTCTAACCATATCACAGTTTCCAGAAACCTCACGAAGCATATAAAAAAGGCGCCCTGCCTTGCAGCAGGGCGCCTTCATCAGTTCCTGGGGTGCAGGATTATTGCGCGGGGCTTTCATCCATGTCGATGACACGGCCCTGCAGCCAGACATAGGCATCCACTTCATCGCCTTCCTGGGGATCGTAATCCCGCAGGACCATCTTGCTGGCGTAGATGGGCAGCACCATGTCCGGACGCTGGTCGAAGGGGAAGCGCACGTACAGGACCTTGATGTCCATTTTTTCCAGCTTCACGTCGTCCACGCGCTCCACCTTGGTGCGCACCTGGTATTCGGCAAAGCGGCGGCCGGGCATGATGAGCTGACGGCCGGTCATGGAAATCTTCAGGGGCGGCACGTCCAAGCGGGTCTTGCCGGGGTTCTCGGCCAGCCACTGGGCGGCCCAGGCTTCGTACTGGGGGCCCTGGGTGATGTTCACGTCATCCAGCAGGGCCTTGCGCAGGGCGATGGCCAGACCGGACAGCAGGAAGGTCTGGGTGACGCCGGGGGTCAGGTCATCCTTGTCGCGCAGATACAGGGGATCATAGAACCACATGGGGTTCTTGCCCTCGATCATGCTCACGGCCACGTTGGCACCGCCCCCCTGGCTCCAGGGATGGATGTCTTCCACGGTCAGGTCATTGGGCAGGCCTTCCAGGAAAGGCACGGCGGACAGGGGCTTGAACTTTTCCCCTTCGTCAGCCTGCATGAGCACGGCAGCACGCGACGGCTGGTCCTTGGGCCAGGCCATGAGCACGTAATCCTTGCCGCTGCGCTTCCACTGCCAGGCGGGGCGGGTGCCGCCATCGTGCAGCACCGTGCCCACCACCTGCGGCATGACGGCCATGGGGTTCTGGCCCAGCAGCACGGCCCAGGCATCGCCCAGGGCCTCGTCATGCTGGCGGTTCTCGCCGCGCAGCATGGCCTTCAGCTCTTCTTCCGAGGGCTGACGGGCAGCGTCGGCGCCTTCCATCTGTTCCGCCTGTTCGGCAGCGGGAGCAGCGTCCTGCACTTTTTCTTCGACCTGTTCGGCCTTGCTCTTCTTGGTCATGGCTCGTGCCTCCGATTAACGACGGTCGCCCCTGCCGCCACGGTCGCCACGGTCGCCGCGTTCACGACGGCCGCCACGATCGCCACGGTCACCACGATTGCCGCGGTCACCGCGATCGCGCTGGGGACGGGCGGTCTCTTCGGGGTTCCAGGGATGGCCCTGTTCTTCCAGCAGCACAGCCTTGCGGCTGGCGCGGATGCGGTCACCGTTGATCTCGATGACCTTGACCACCATGTCTTCGCCCAGACGGGCCACATCGCCGGGCTGTTCCACGCGGTTCACGTCCAGCTGGGAGACATGCACCAGGGCTTCCACGTTGGGCAGCACTTCGACGATGGCACCGATCTCCATGATCTTCTTGACCTTGGCGGTGTAGTTCTTGCCCAGTTCGGGACGCTGGTCATAGTAGGTGACCATCTCGCGGGCCTTTTCCAGGGCGTCGGCCGTGGGGGCGAAGATGGACACGCGGCCGGAATCTTCGATGTCCACGGAGGCGCCGGTGGCGGTGGTGATGGCCTTGATGTTCTTGCCGCCGGGGCCGATGATCAGACGGATGATGTCAGGATTGACGAAGATCTCGGCATGCTGGGGAGCGTAGCGCGACAGTTCCTTGCGCGGCTCGGGCAGGGCCTTGGCCATCTCGGCCAGGATGTGCAGGCGGCCTTCGTGGGCCTGCTGCATGGCCTGGCGCATGATGTCGGTGGTCAGGCCGGTGATCTTGATGTCCATCTGCACGCCGGTGACGCCTTCGGCGGTACCGGCGATCTTGAAGTCCATGTCGCCCAGGGCGTCTTCATCGCCCAGGATGTCGGTGAGCACGATGAACTTGTCGCCTTCCTTGATCAGGCCCATGGCCACACCGGCCACAGGGGCGCTGATGGGGATACCGGCATCCATGAGGGAGAGGCAGCCGCCACACACGGCAGCCATGGAAGAGGAGCCGTTGGATTCCACGGTCTCAGAGACCACGCGCACGGTGAAGGGAAAGTCGGCGTCGGCCGGCATGACGGGACGCAGGGACTTCTCGGCCAGGGCGCCGTGGCCGATCTCGCGACGGGAGACGCGCACGGGCTTCACTTCGCCCACGCTGAAGGGCGGGAAGTTGTAATGCAGCATGAAGCGCTTGGTCACGTCGCCGCTCAGGCTGTCCATGCGCTGTTCATCGGTGGAGGAGCCCAGGGTGGTCACCACCAGGGACTTGGTCTCACCGCGGCGGAAGATGGCAGAGCCGTGGGCGCGGGGCAGCACGCTGGTCTGGATCTGGATGGGACGCACGGTTTTGGTGTCGCGGCCGTCGATGCGCACGCCTTCGTTGACGATGCGGGCACGCACGATCTTCTTTTCCAGGTCGCCGATGATCTCGCCCACTTCCTTCAGGGCTTCGCTCTCGGCCCAGGCGGGGTCATTGAGCAGGGCTTCCATGACCTTGTCCTTGACGGCCTTGCGGGCGTCCTTGCGGGCCAGCTTTTCGGGCACGCGCAGGGCTTCTTCGATGCCGGCCTCGCGGGCCAGTTCCTGCACGCGGGCCACCAGCACCGGATCGTCCTGATGGGGGGTGAAGGGCATCTTTTCCTTGCCGGCCAGTTCGCGCAGCTTGAGCTGGGCGTCGATGAGCGGCTGGATCTCCTTGCGGCCCCATTCCAGAGCGTCGATGATGACGTCTTCGGGCACGAAGGTGGCTTCGCCTTCCACCATGGTCAGGGCATCGCGGGAAGCGGCGAACACGATGTTCAGGTCGCTGCGCTCCTGCTCTTCAAAGGTGGGGTTGAGCACGAACTGGCCGTCGATGCGGCCGATGCGGCCACCGGCCACAGGGCCTTCGAACGGCAGGGGCGAGAGCATGACGGCGGCGGAAGCGCCGGTCAGGGCCAGCACGTCGGACTCGTTCTCCTGGTCGGCGGAGATGACGCTGGCCAGCACCTGCACGTCTTCGTTCAGGCCCTTGGGGAACAGGGGACGGATGGGACGGTCGATGAGGCGGGAGACCAGGGTCTCACGCTCGGAGGGACGGCCGATCTCGCGGCGGAAGAAGCTGCCGGGGATACGGCCGGCGGCGTACATCTTTTCGGAATATTCCACGGTGAGGGGGAAGAAGCCCTTGTCGAACTCCAGAGCCTGGGAGCAGACGGTCACCAGCACCACCGTGCCGCCGCACTGCACCCAGACGGCGCCGTGGGCCTGGTTGGCCAGACGGCCGGTCTCGAAAATGATTTCCTTGCCGCCCACGGTGGCCGTGACGCGGGTAGGATTGAAGATATCCTGGTTCATGTGGACCTCGTATGAAGGGGATTCCGGCAAAAGCGGGCAACAGCGCCCCGCTGTGCAGCCCTGGGCCACGGGTGCTGCCCGGTCTTCCCGGACCCCCCTTCCTGCTAAATGTTGTCGTGAGGCGAGATTGCAAAAAGGGGGGGCTTGGCCCCCCCTCTCAAACCATCGTAATTACTTGCGCAGGCCGAGCTTGGCGATCAGCGCACGGTAACGCTGAATGTCCTTCTTCTTCAGGTAGTTCAGCAGCTTGCGGCGCTGGCCAACCAGCTTCAGCAGACCGGTGCGGGAGTGGAAGTCCTTCTTGTGCACCTTGAAGTGACCGGTCAGGCCTTCGATGCGGGCGGTCAGCAGGGCCACCTGCACTTCCGGGGAGCCGGTGTCGCCTTCGTGTTTGGCGTGAGCGTCGATAACCACTTTCTTCTGTTCAGCGTCCATAGCCACAGCAGTTCTCCTTTACGGATGTAAGTTAATTCCAGAGGCCCCTCAGCACGGTCCAGCAGGGACCCTGGGGCGTTTCGGAACGGCGGGCCAGAGCCAGGGGCATGCCCTGACGCTGCAAAAGCGCCTTGTCGCCCACATCGTCGCGGCAGGGGATGGCCATGCCGTTACGGATGCGGGCCTCGGCGGCTTCGTCCAGCTCCAGCACCGGCCAGTGGGGCAGCGCCTCGGCAAGGGGGCGCAGGTGCTTCACCAGCAGGCCCGGATCGGCCGACAGTTCGTCCAGTCCGCAGGCCACTTCGAGACCGAAGGGGTGACTGTACTCCCGGGTCAGTTCCGTGAGCACGGCTCCGCATCCCAGTCGCATCCCCAAGCTGTGGGCCAGGGAGCGTATATAGGTGCCGGAACTGCATGCGACCCGAAAGCGTACAAACGGCAGCTCGACCTCGAGCACGTCCGCTTGCGAAATTTCCATGCTTTTGACCTTCTTGGGCACTTCCTTGCCCTTGCGCGCCAGCTTGTAGAGGGACTGGCCCTCGTGCTTGGCCGCGGAATAGGCGGGCACTTCCTGCTCGTGCAGGGTCAGCCAGTGGGCCACCTCGGCGCGCACATCGGCTTCGGTCACCTGCTGCCACGGGGATTCCGTCAGCACCTCGCCCTGGATGTCCCAGGTATCGGTGGTGAGGCCCAGGCGCAACTGGCCGCTGTAGACCTTGCCGCCGTCGGCCAGAAGATGCGAGGCGATCTTGGTGCCCTGTCCCAGCAGCACCAGCAGCACGCCGGAAGCCATGGGGTCCAGGGTGCCCGCGTGGCCGATCTTGCGCTGGCCCAGGCGCTTGAGCGCCGAGAGGCAGCGGGCCGACGTGGGGCCGGAAGGCTTGTTGAGCACCAGGACGCCGTCCAGCTGGGGCAGCGGCGCCGGTTTGCGTGCGGCGGTGGAAGTCTGTTCGGTCATACGCAAAAAATAATGATAGCAAGCCTGCGGCATGAAGTCAAAAGCGCAGGCATATGGCGGCAGGCAATAGCCTGTTGCGGGCCAAAGGTCAAGCGATTTGTGGTCCCCGCCGCGCGGCGGGGACGGCGAACTGTCCGGGAAGGCTATCTGACGCTGCCCGCCTTGCCGGACTTTTACGGGGATGCCGCATACGGCCGCCGGGCCAACCGGATGCGCGCAGGATCCTCCCACGCGACCGCTTGCCGGGCCCTGCCCCGGGCCCGACCGAAAGCCTGTACCCGCCATCCGCATTGATGTAGCATCCGGCATCCAAGCCAGTATAGGGGCAGACCATGAACAACTACAGGCAGATAGTCAGCATCGCCCTTCTCATCACGTCCGTCGTGCTCATCCTGACCGGAGGGCTGATCCTGCTCCACCTCGATTCGCGCACCGTCATGCATCTGCACAAATATTTCGGCGTGGCTTTCATGGTAGCGGCCCTGCTGCACATGGGCATCAACAGCAAGCCCCTGCGCCATTACCTGGGCATGCGCTCGCTGGTGGTCCCCCTGCTGGTGGCGGCCGTCCTGCTGGTCGCGGCCGTCGCGGCCTATGACATGACCCGGCACCACGGCTACGGGAGATATGCCCGCGACACGACGTTCTTCTGCCGCTAGACCGGACATTCGCAGCAGCCATCCGGCATCCCGATACGCCGGGACAGCCCCGGCACGCTGTCTGCCTAAAAAACGGCCCGCCGGAAAGCATCCGACGGGCCGTCCTCTCTTTTCGGAAAATCGTCTGCGGGCCTAGGCTTCGGCCTCGGCCTTGAGGGCCTCGGTCTGGGCGGCGGTGGCCAGAGCCTCGAACAGGGGCTCGACTTCGCCTTCCATGATGCGGTCCAGAGAGTACAGGGTCAGGTTGATGCGGTGGTCGGTGCAGCGGCCCTGGGGGAAGTTGTAGGTACGGATGCGCTCGGAGCGGTCACCGGAGCCCACCTGGGCCTTGCGGTCGGCGGAAAGTTCGTTGTTCTGGCGCTCGCGCTCGGCGGCCAGGATACGGGAGGCCAGCACCTTCATGGCGCGGGCCTTGTTCTTGTGCTGCGAACGTTCGTCCTGGCAGGTCACCACGGTACCGGTGGGGATGTGGGTGATGCGCACGGCGGACTCGGTCTTGTTGACGTGCTGGCCGCCGGCACCGGAGGCGCGATAGATGTCGATGCGCAGGTCTTCGGGGCGGATCTCCACGTCCACTTCCTCGGCTTCGGGCATCACGGCCACGGTGGCGGCGGAAGTATGGATGCGGCCCTGGGTCTCGGTGGCGGGCACGCGCTGCACGCGGTGGGTACCGGCCTCGAACTTGAGATGGCTGTACACGCGGTCACCGGAGATGAGGCAGATGATTTCCTTGTAGCCGCCGCTGTCGGAAGGGGATTCGCTCATGATCTCCACCTTCCAGCCCTTGATCTCGGCATAGCGGGTGTACATGCGGAAAAGGTCGGCGGCGAACAGGGCCGCTTCTTCACCGCCGGTACCGGCGCGGATTTCAAGGATGGTGTTCTTTTCGTCCAGCGGGTCCTTGGGCAGCAGCAGCACCTTGATCTTGTGCTCCAGCTCGGGCAGCTCGGCTTCGGCGGCGGCGATCTCTTCCTGCGCCATGGCCTTGATGTCCGGATCGCTGTCGTGCAGGAGCTGCTTGTTCTCTTCCAGTTCCTGCGTGAGGCTGCGATGACGGCGGAACAGCTCCACCACGTCGCGCAGGTCCGCATGCGCCTTGGTCAGCTTGCGGTACTGATCCTGGTCGTTGTAGACGTCAGGCTGGGCAAGCGCCTGTTCAAGCTCCATATACTTTTTTTCAAGACCTTCCAGCTTGGCAAACATGCGAACTCCAGAAAATGTATGGCCCCGCCGGGGCGACTAGGCGTCGCGCCGGTAGGGAGCCGTGATGATATTGTCGCCCGCCTGGGCGCCCAGGGCTTCGCGCAGGGCCACCACCGCCACGTCGAGCTGGCGCTCGTCGGGCTCGGCCGTGGTCATGCGCTGCAGGGTCAGGCCGGGGGCCCGCAGCAGCGTGGCCATGAAGCCGTCGGGCATGCGGGCAGCGTAACGGATAAGCTCATAGGCCAGCGCGCTGATGGGCACCATGAGCAGCAGTTTGAACACGATGGTCAATGCCTGCTTGGCCACCGCCCCTTCCGGGCAGTAGATGAACAGCAGCAGGGGCACCAGCACCGCATGCAGGATGATGGAGATGCTGATGACGAACAGCAGGAACGTGGTGCCGCAGCGAGGATGCAGGCGGCTCATGCGGGCCGCCGTGGCGGCGTCCACGTCGCCCCCGGCTTCGAAGGCATGGATGACCTTGTGCTCCGCGCCATGGTACTGGAACACGCGCCGGATATCGGGCACGAAGGAGATGGCCCAGATATAGCCCATGAAGATCAGGCACTTGAACAGGCCGTCCCACAGATGGAAGGTGAGCCCTTCCACCCCGCCGCCCAGCTCCAGCCACTGCATGAGCAGCGACAGCAGGTGCGGCACGACCACGAACAGGCCCACGGCCATGGCCAGGGAAAGCAGCAGGGTCAGCACCAGATGCCAGCCCTTGAGCTCTTCCTCGGTGCCTTCGGCCTGATGTTCCGCGGAACGGTTGAGCGCCTTGATGCCGTTGACCAGGGTCTCGATGAGCACGGGAAAGCCGCGCACGAAAGGCTTTTTCAGCCAGGGATGCCGTGTCAGCGAGAACCAGGGCATGCGCCGGGCCACGATCTCGCCGTCGGGACGGCGCAGGGCCAGCGCGTAGGCGTCACCATTGCGCATCATGACGCCTTCCAGAACGGCCTGTCCGCCCACGGTGGGGCAGCCGGCCGTCAGCATCAGGGAAACAAGACGGGACAGGCGCATAGACTCCCTCAAAAAAACGCCAAGCCTCCGGCGGGAGCGTGAAACCAAAGATTCCAACGCCTCCGCCAGAGGTGGGATAACGTTCGCGTCCAGCAGACGCGGGGCAGCACACCGCTTGCGCGGCAGCGCCTACTTCTTTTCAAATTTGGCGTACTTCTTGCGGAAGCGGTCGATACGGCCGGCCGTATCCAGGAAGCGCTGCTTGCCGGTGAAGAAGGGATGGCAGGCGGAGCACACTTCGACGTGCACTTCTTCGCCCTTCGTGGAGAGCACCTGTTCCTGATTACCGCAAGCGCAGGTAATGGTGGCGTTGAACACCTTGGGATGGATATCTTTCTTCATGATCCTTACCTCGTATGGCAACGGCATATGCCGTCAATAGTCGTCTTCTGCGCGGCTTTTGCGCATCAGGGCCCAAATCAATAGCCCATAAACGCAGCTTTGGCAAGTCCCCTGCCCCGGCGGAAGGACGTTTTCCCGGAGTTTTTTCCCGCTCCGGGCAAGGCCGGGCCGCCCGTCACGGCAGGGGCCCGAAGATAAGGACATTTGCTGCGGACAGCGGACAGCAGGCAAAGGCCGTGCCCCGGCAGGCACAGCCGGGAGGGCATCCGGGGCAAGATGGCCGGGCATCCGGACGAAGATACGGGGCAGGGACCTCCACCGCCGATCCAATCACACGGGGCCACGCCGGTAATACCCACCGAAAAACGGATACGCCCCGCCCATGTATGCGGGCCCCGGCCTGCCCCCTCCGCCCGGGGCCGGTTGCCAGCGCCGGGCCGACAGGCTACAGTGCGGCCATGTGTGCAAAAATCGCCCGCCAGCGCGCGGATCAACTGGTCTTCATGCAGGGCCTGGCCGAAAGCCGTGAACAGGCCCGCCGTCTCATCATGGCCGGCAAGGTGGCGCTCTCCTCCGAAGGACTGCCCCCCGGCGCCCCGCCCCAAAAGGTGGACAAGCCCGGGCATCCCTATCCCGAAGGCACGGTCTTCGAGCTGCTGGGGCAGGAGCGCTTCGTCAGTCGCGGCGCCTACAAGCTGCTGACCATCCTGGACAATTTCAAGCTCGACGTGAGCGGCATGGTCTGTCTTGATGCCGGTGCCTCCACCGGCGGTTTCACGGACTGTCTGCTCCAGCACGGCGCCACGCGCGTCTATGCCGTGGACGTGGGCAAGAACCAGCTGCACGAGAAGCTGCGTGCCGACGAGCGCGTCATCAATCTGGAAGGCGTCAACCTGCGCGCCGCCGCGCCCGAGCTCATCCCCGAGCCCGTGGACCTGGTGGTGGCCGACGTGTCCTTCATCTCCCTGACGCTCATCCTGCCGCCCTGCACGACCTGGCTCAAGCCCGGCGGTCTGGCCGCCGTGCTCATCAAGCCGCAGTTCGAACTGGGCCCCGGCGAGACCGTCAAGGGCGTCGTGCGCGACGAGGCCGCCCGCCAGCGCGCCGTGGACAAGATCGTCCGCTTCTGCACCGAGAACCTGCACCTGGAGAGCCGGGGCGTGCTGCCCGCCGCCATCAAGGGCCCCAAGGGCAACCAGGAATATATGGCCCTCTTCGCCCGGCCCTGACCGGAGCCGTGAGGGGGTGTTTTTTTGAGGGGAGGGGGAACCCCTCTGCTAGCGCGAGAGGGGTTCCCCCTCCCCTCAAGCTCCCCTCCTCTTCCCCAGCGCGCTTTATTAGGAAATGGGAAAAGCAGGGGCCGTCCTGTGGTATCAGGAAGACCCGACCGGTACGGATGCTAAAAAGCCCTGCCTCTGTTGGAGGCAGGGCTTTTTGTGTTCATCGGGCTGGCGGGACAAGCATTGGGGGGTGATGGCGTCCCGCTCCGCTGTCCCTAAAAGCTGTACAGGAAGGCCGGAGTCTCGCGCCCCAGCAGGGCATCGGCATCAAGGCCGAACCAGGTCTTGAGGCTCTTTTCCCACCATTCGTCTTCGCTGGGGGGCGTCAGCAGGGGCTGGTCCACGGGCACCTTGCAGACATCGGCCAGCCAGCGGTGCGCGGCCTGCTGGCCGCCCAGCTCGTCCACAAGGCCCAGCTCCACGGCTTCGCGGCCGGTGAAGATCTTGCCCGTGGCCAGACGCGCGGCGCGGGCGCGATCCATATGACGGCCCTGGGCCACGATGTCCACGAACTGCTCGTGCATGTCCTTGAGCACGCCCTGGAAATAGGCCTTTTCTTCCGCGGTAAGCGGCTCCAGCATGGAACCGGCGTCCTTGTAGGGGGCGGTGGTCAGGGTCTGGCGGCCAAGGCCCAGCTTGTCCAGCAGGCCCCGGATCTGGGGGATGTCCATGCGCACGCCGATGGAGCCGGTCACGGTGGAGGCATTGGCGAAGACGCGCTTGCCCGCCATGCTGACCATCAGGCCGCCGGAGGCCGCCGTGCTGCCCATGCTGACGGCGATGGGCTTGTCCTTGCCCAGACGGGCCAGGGCCTCATACAGTTCCTGCGAGGCGGCGGCACCGCCGCCGGGGGAATCCATGCGCACCAGCACGCCCTTGACGCCGGGCATGCGGCCCAGTTTGTCGATCCAGCGCAGCTGGGCGTCGATGTCCATGATGGGGCCGGTCACGCGCACCAGGGCGATGCGCTCGCTGCCCAGACCGGTGGCCTGGGAGACCATGAAGGCCGCGATGCCGCCCAGCAGCAGGATCAGCAGGCCCCAGAAGATCACGGGATGACGTTTGCGGAAAGGCACCCGGAAAAGGTGCAGCCAGGCCTTTTGCGGCACATGCGAAAGCGGGCAGGACGTGGAGCAGGAGAAGGAAGGAGCCGCCGGGGCGCCCTTGCCGTTGCGGACGCTTTTGCCGGCCGGGGCCTCGCCGTTCATGCTCAGGGGATGTTCCGTGAAGTCGTCGGCTCCGGGAGCATCCAGACGCAGCTCGGGCGCAGCCTGCCGGGTACGTTCGGGATCATTGATTTGCATGGGAGTGTTCGGGTAAAAGATGCCGGGATGGCCGCCAAAGTGCGGCCCCTGCCCCAGCGGGACAGGCTCCAAGGACACGCCGCCCGCGACGCACCGGAACGTGCCGTGCGGCAGGCGGGGAATGCGTCCCGACCCTAAGCCCATCCAACAGGAAAAACAAGGAGCCATCATGGAGACATTGTCCGTGGCCACGCGCAGCCGCTGCGAAATGCGCGACATCACCGCCCAGGTCCGGGAACTGGTGGCCCGCGGCCGCCAGCAGGGCCGCCGCAACGGTGCCCTGCTGCTTTTCTCGCCGCACACCACCTGCGGCCTGACCATCAACGAAGGGGCGGACCCCGACGTCCGCCGCGACATGGTGCGCTTTTTCAGCGCCATGGTGCCGCAGGACGCTGATTTCGACCATGCCGAAGGCAACAGCGACGCCCACATCAAGACCACCCTGCACGGCCCCAGCCTGATGCTCATCGTGGAGGACGGCCGGCTGCAGCTGGGCCGCTGGCAGTCCATCTATCTGTGCGAAGGCGACGGCCCCCGGCAGCGCACGCTCTGGGCCCGGTGGCTCCCCGGCGAGGACAGCACGCGCCCATGAGCATGCCGCACGACATTTCCCTGATCCTGACCCTCACCGGAGGTCTGGGGGCAGCCCTCGTCCTGGGCTTCGTGACCCAGAAGCTCCGTTTGTCGCCCCTGGTAGGCTACCTGCTGGCGGGCATCCTGGTGGGGCCGCATTCGCCGGGCTTCGTGGCCGATGCGGGGCTGGCCTCGCAACTGGCCGAGATCGGCATCATCCTGCTCATGTTCGGCGTGGGCCTGCATTTCCATCTCAAGGACCTGCTGGCCGTACGCGGCATCGCTCTGGGCGGGGCCGCAGTGCAGATCACGCTCACGACACTGTCCTGCATGTTCCTGCTCCAGTTCTGGGGCTTTTCCCTTTGGGCGGGCGCGGTCTTCGGCATGTCGGTCTCCGTGGCCAGCACGGTGGTGCTCACCCGCGTCCTGGCCGACAACCATGTGCTGCATACCCCTACCGGCCATGTGGCCCTGGGCTGGCTGGTGGTGGAGGATCTGTTCACCATCCTGCTGCTGGTGCTCCTGCCCGTTGTCCTGGGCGCCGGAGAAGGCAATATCTGGTGGATACTGGGCAAAACCCTGCTCAAGCTGGGCGCGCTCACGGTCTTCACCCTCGTGGCCGGGCAGCGCCTGATCCCCGCCCTGCTGGGCTATGTGGCGCGTACGGGCACCCGCGACCTGTTCACGCTGGCGGTCATCGTACTGGCATTGGGCATCGCCGTGGGGTCGGCCCTGTTCTTCGACGCTTCCATGGCCTTCGGGGCCTTCCTGGCGGGCATGGTGGTGGGCCAGTCCGATTTCAGCGCCCGCGCCACCGCCGAGGCCCTGCCCCTGCGTGATGCTTTCGCGGTGCTGTTCTTCGTATCCGTGGGCATGCTCTTCGACCCCGCCGCCCTGCTGGAACAATGGCCCCTTTTCCTGCTGGCCCTGGGCGTCATCGTGCTGCTCAAGCCCCTGCTGGCCTTCCTGGTCTGCCTCGCGGCCCGCAAGCCGCTGCGTCTGGCCGTTTCCGTTGGCTTTTCGCTGGGGCAGATAGGCGAGTTCACCTTCATCCTCATAGCCATGGGGGTCAGCTTCGGCCTGTTCGACAGCAGCATCAGCAACGCCGTCATCCCGGCGGCCCTGCTCTCTATCACGCTCAATCCGCTGCTCTTCCGGCACGTGGGGGCCCTGGCCCGCCTGCTGGCACGCCTGGGCCTGGGCGCCCGTCTGCCCCGCATGGAGCACGGGCAGACCGATGCCGACGGGTTGCCGCGTGTGGTTGTCGTGGGATTTGGCCCCGTGGGCCGCAGCCTGTGCCGTATCGTCCGGGCGCACGGCATGCTGCCGGTGGTGGTGGAAGCCAATATCGACACGGTCCGTCGCCTGCGCGGGCTGGGGCGTCCGGCCGTCCACGGCGACGCCACCCAGGCCGAAGTGCTGCGCGAGGCCGGTCTGGCACAGGCGCAGGCCCTGCTGCTTTCGGCCCCGACCATCCCGGCCAGGGAAGTGGTGCCCATCGCCCGTGCCATCAACCCGGATCTGCGCATCTTCGTCAACACGCCCTTTGCCAGCGAGGCCGACAGCCTGCGCAGCATGGGCGTAGAGGGCGCCTTCAGCGGCGAACGCGAGGTGGCCCTGAGCATGTCCCGTTTCCTGCTGGACGATCTGGGTGTGGGGCGTACCGGCCTGGAAGCGGAACTGGAACGTGTACACGAAGTCTTCGCCGAGAGCCCCTCGACGCAAAAAAGCTGATCGACGCCGGGCCGTCTTGACCGCGGCCCGGCAAAGGATGCCTCATGCGGTCTTTGTCCGATCCTTTTCCCCGCATCATCCTGCATCTGGACATGGATGCCTTCTTTGCCTCCGTGGAGCAGATGGATCACCCGGAGTGGCGCGGCAAGCCTGTCATCATCGGCGGCGAGACGCGCGGGGTGGTCTCCACCGCGTCCTATGAGGCGCGGCGCTTCGGCGTGCATTCGGCCATGCCCATGACCACGGCCCGGCGGCTGTGCCCGCAGGCCATCTTCGTGCGCGGCAACCGCCGGCGTTATGTGGAGATATCCGGCCGCATCATGGCCGCCCTGCAGGACTTTTCCCCGCTGGTGGAACCGGCCAGCATCGACGAGGCCTATCTGGACGCCACCGGGCTGGAGCGTCTGTTCGGCCCGGTGGAGCAGCTCATCCCGGCCATCAAGGCCCGGGTACGCGAGGTCACCGGCGGCCTGACCTGTTCCGTGGGCGCGGCGCCGGTCAAGTTCCTGGCCAAGATCTGTTCGGACATCAACAAGCCCGACGGCATCTACATCCTGCGCCCGGACGACGTGGACAGCTTTCTGGGCGGGCTGGATGTGCGCCGTCTGCCCGGCGTGGGCAGGCGCATGGTGGCCGAACTGGAGGCCCTGGGCATCCGCCGCGTGGAGCAGCTGCGCCGCTACGGCCCGGAGCTTCTGGAACAGCGTTTCGGCAAATGGGGACGGGAGCTGCACGCCCGGGCCCGGGGCATCGATCCCCGACCGGTGGTGCCCGAACACGAGGCCAAGAGCGAGAGCGCCGAGACCACCTTTGCCCGCGATACCCGCGACCGGGAATTCCTCAAGACCATGCTCCTCGGCCATGCCGAGCGCGTGGGGGCCTCGCTGCGCCGTCACGGCCTGCGCGGCCGTACCGTGACCCTCAAGGTCAAATTCGCGGATTTCCGTCAGATCACCCGATCCCGCACCCTGCCCGAAGCCACGGACAGCACCGAGACCATCTACGAGACCGGTACCGCCCTGCTGGAGGCCGAAGCCCTGCCCCAGCCGGTGCGGCTCATCGGCCTGGGCGTGTCCGGTTTCGGCAACGCCCCCACCCAGGAGCTGCTGCCTGGCGTGTTCCGCGGCGTACAGGGCCGCGACCCCGAGCAGGAGGCCCGGCGCCGCCGTCTGGACGCCGCCCTGGACAACCTGCGGGGCAAATTCGGCAAACAGGCCGTCCAGCGCGGCCGCCTGTTCCGCCCACGCGATGATGGCGAGGATGATTAGGATGATGTTTTGAGGCGAGGGGTTCCCCCTCCCCTTCCCCAGCGCGCTTTACCAGACAGGCCGCCCCTGACGAGACGGCCTGTCATGCGTCGTTCTCTGGGGCATTCCTATAAGACGCAGAGTGCCTGCAGGATCTCACAGCGGCCCAGAATCCAGTAACTGTTGCTCCACGCATATGGACTGTCTGGCCCCTGTGCACTGCGATCCTTGCCGCCTACAGGCTGTCGTCCCGTGTATTGAGCGCGCCGCTTGGGCGGCGTGCGCCGAAGGCGCTGTGCTGCCCCGCCTACGGCGCGCCGTCACAGCACTGGGGACCAAGGCGGGGCACGGGGGTGCAGGGGGCCTGGGGGCGCCGAGCCCCCGGCCCCTTGCCGCCCGCCGCGCAGGCGACCCGCCCCTTCCCCCACAAAAACAAAAAAGGCCGGAAGAAGGAGAATTCTTCCGGCCGGGCCGCCCCCAAGGCAGCCCCGCACTGCCTGCCCGCCTGTGCGTCGGGCGCAGGTAGTCGGCTGTGGAGAAATATGGTGTGCGCTGTCAGACCATCTCCGCAAAAAGATGCCCGGCAGGGCGCAATGGCTAAAATTCAAAGCGTTCCAGTTCCGGCACGGAAAGATCGGCATGGAACAGGGCCGAATCCCCGGCATCGGGCCGCAGCAGCAGGCGCAGGCACAGGGAGACCATCAGGCAGGCCACCCCGGCCGGGGCCGTGGCGATGACGCCTTCGTGGCGGGCACTGCCCGCTTCCTCGCCGGTCAGCCCGGAAGCGTAGAGTTCCCGCAGATGCAGGCGCCCGGAACGGGCCGCACGTGCGAAACCCTCGGCCCGCAGCACGGAGCCGTGCACGAACGGCACCCCCGCCGCGGCGGAACGTTCTTCCAATAGCATTTTCAGCGCAAGGTCGTCCAGACAATCCAGGGCCACATCCACATCTTGCAGCATGTCCGGCAAATTTTTTTCATCCGCTTCCACATGCCGCACATCCAGGGCCAGATAGCCTGCCATGTCGCGCAAACCGCGCGCCGTGGCCACGGCCTTGGGCTGGCCCAGCGTGCTTTCCGTGCAGAAATACTGACGATTGAGGTTGCTCTCCTCAAAGATGTCGCTGTCGCACAGGCGCAGGCCCCCCACACCCAGCCGCGCCAGCAGGGAGGCCACATGCCCGCCCAGACCGCCGCAGCCCAGCACGAAGACACGAGTTTGCAACAGACGAACCATTGCATCAGCGGAAAAAACACCGTAGTTTCTACGGAAGCGTTCCGGCCAGATGCCGTCTTGCAGGAGCGCGACCATCACCTCCCGTTCGGGAAGGACGGCCCCTGCGGCCAGCTGCCGGATGGCAGTGCCGCCGACGAAGGGCGTACCGTCCGCAGCCCGGCGCAGCACATGCGGCCCGGCCCATGAGGCCAGCGAGCCGTCGTGCAGGAACGCGCCGAGGCGCTCCCGTATCCCGGACGCAGTCCAGGGCGGGAACGCCGCGGAACATGCCCCTTCCCCAGGGGATGGCGATGTGATGGGTGTCATGATCAACGGGCGTCTAACCTCCTCCGACAGCAGGAAAAAAGGCCACACGAGCACCGTCGCATATCTTGCTCTGGACCTCTTTTTGACGCCCGTTGATCATGACGATTTTTATCTCTTCCAGCGGCAGTCCCACCATCCTTGCCACATCGGCAGCCGTGGCGTCTTCGGGCGCATCAAGCGTTATCCCCGCTTCTGGGTCATATCCCGGTACATAGTCCCGCAGGGTCGTGCTCAGTTTGACGAGTATGCTCATGCTGCCTCCGATGATGGCGTCCGCCGGTCAAGAAAAAGTGTGACGATCCGGGCCCGCCCCAAAGGCGGGCCCGGTCTCAGTCTATGCTACTTCTTGATCCAGTTGAAGACCGTCTTCAGCTCTTCGTGCGAGATGTCGAAGGTCGTGTTGTGCGGGGCCACGGGCTCGTCCACGAAGAAATCGGGCAGGTGGTCGGCGGATTCGGTGATGCCGGCACGACGGTTGAAGTCGATTTCGGTGGAGAGGATGCGCTGGCCCAGGGTGACCACGTCGTCACCGGTCAGCTGCCAGCCGTACTTGGCGTTGAGCATGTCCACGATGGCGGCCAGGGCATCCGGGATGTCCAGGATGGCGAAGGCGGTGAACAGGCACAGGCCCACGGAGTCCACGGAGGCCGTGGCGATCTGCAGGTTGCGGGACAGTTCGATCTGGCCTTCGGGCTTCAACGGATCGACCTTGCCGCCGCAGCTCAGGATGTTGGCGGTCACGGCGTAACCGGCGGTGTGGTCGGCGCCCATGGGGGTGGTGGCGTAGGTCACGCCCACGCCCTTGACGGCGCGAGGATCGTACGCGGGCAGGCTCTGGCCCTTGACGCAGGGCACGCGGCGCACGCCGAACACGCGGCCGGTGGTGGCGGTACCGCAGCCGATGATGCGGCCCAGGGGGGTACCGTCGCTGATGCCCTGCATGGCGGCCTTCACGGCCTCGGCATCACCGTAGGGGATGCCGCCGCCGGCCATGGCAACGCCCACGGCCACGCCCACGTCGATGGTGTCCACACCGATGTCGTCGCACATGTAGTCGAAGCGGCTCACGGCGTCGATGTCGCTGATGCCGCTGTGGGGACCGAAGGACCACAGGGTCTCGTATTCAGGCCACTTGCTCTGGAACTTGCCCTGCTTGTCGGGGAACAGGCCGGAGCAGCGGATGATGCAGCCGCTCATGCAGCCGTGGGCCACGGCACCTTCGCCGCCGCGTTCCTTGGTCAGGCGGTTCATGGTCTCGCCGGACACGCCTTCGTGCTTGTCGAACTGGCCCACGGTGAAGTTGGCGGTGGGCAGACCGCCGGCTTCGTGCAGGATGTTCACCAGCACGCCGGTGCCGTATTCGGCCAGGCCCTTGCCGGTGATGGGATGCTCGGTCAGAGCCTTGGCGAAGCGCTTGGAAGCTTCGCGGAAGGCCTTTTCATCCGCCAGAGGATGGTTCTTGCCGCCCTCGGGGTTGATGATGATGGCCTTGAGGCCCTTGGAACCCATGACGGCGCCCACGCCGCCGCGGCCGGCGTGACGCATGGGACGCAGCTCGCGGTCGGTGAAAGCGATACTGGCGGCGGTCAGCTTGAACTCACCGGCGCGGCCGATGGTCACATAGCTGCACTTGTCGCCGTAGGTCTCCACCAGTTTGGCGACGGCGTCGAAGTTGTTGAGGCCGGCCACGGTGGAGGGCACCAGCTTGGCGGAGTCCTTGCTCAGTTCCAGCTGCCACCATTCGCCTTCGGTGGCCATGTCTTCAACGATGATGGCCATGATGCCCAGCTTGGCCAGATGGCCGCCGGGCTGACCGCCGGAGTTGGATTCCTTGATGCCTTCGGTGAGGGGGCTCTTGCAGCCCACGGAAATACGGTTGCCGTTGGGGCTGTTGGTGGCGCCCAGCAGGCCGGGAGCGAACACCAGCTTGTTGTGGGGGCCCAGCGGCGTACAGATGGGGTTGACTTCGCGCGCCACGATGGTGGAGGTCAGGGCACGACCGCCCAGACCGGCGTATTCTTCGGGGATATCTTCAAACACACAGGTCTTGGCGGCCATGTTGACCCGCAGGAAACGGAACATGAGACTCTCCTTTGATTGATGCAAAACAAGGCAGTTCAGCAGTACATCCATCCAGTTTGACCCACCTTAGTCCCGCAAAAAAAATTTGGTCAAGAAAACGGAAAAACGGACACGCTTCCGGCCCTGCCCCTCCCCAAAACGGACACGCTTCCGGCCACAGGCCACATTTTCCCGGCGACCCAGCCGGGATTTTTCATATGACATGACAAAAAACACGCTTTTTCCATCTGTCGGCAAAAAAGATGGAAAAAGCGTGTTTTTTGCATCCGGTTCCGGCGCCCCTCCCCATCTCCGGCAACACGCCCGCATGGCTGCCTCCCCTGCGGCGGATGGCGTATCCCCTCCGCAGTGTCCCGGAAAAAGGACAGGCCCCGGCCGGGCGGGGCACCACCGGCTGGCTGCCCGGCCGGCCAGCCATACCAAGGAGCATGCCATGAACAGCGTGTACGGTTACGCCCGTGTATCCAGCACCGACCAGAACGCAGAGCGCCAGCATCTGTCCCTGCAACGGCAGGGCATCCCCAGGCACAGGATCTTCACCGACCGGATGTCGGGCAAGGACTTCCGCCGTCCCCGGTACGAAGACCTGCTGGCACGGCTCCGGCCCGGCGACCAGCTCTGCGTCACGAGTATCGATCGTCTGGGCCGCAATTATGGGGAAATACAGCGGCAATGGCGGCTGCTCACGCAGGAACGGCATGTGGACATCCTTGTACTGGACATGCCGCTGCTGGATACCCGGAGGGACAGGGACCTGCTGGGGACCTTCATTGCCGACCTCGTGCTGCAGGTGCTCTCGTTCGTGGCCCAGAACGAGCGGGAAAACATCCGGCGACGCCAGGCCGAAGGCATCGCCGCTGCACGGCTGCGGGGCATTCGCCTGGGACGGGAACCAAGGCCCCTGCCTCCCAATTTTTCCGAAATGTACGAACTGTGGAAAACGGGAAAAATCTCCGCTGTCAAAGCCGCGGAACAGTGCGGCATGGCACGGTCAACATTCCGTTACCGTGCAGAATCCATAAAAAAGTCTGAAGATTGAACATGGCAAAAAGGTGTACTTTTTCGCCAGTCATATGATTCCACAAATATTACTGTAGAAATAACCACCTGTAAATAGCAAGTGCATTCCGCACAACAGTACATGCCGCATGGCGAAAAAGTACGCTTTTTCGTCACTGCCAACGCCAGCGCGGGATGTCCGGCCTGGCAGCAAAATATAGGAGGAGCATGTGAAACTGTCGCGCAATGCCTTGCGGAACCTGGCTAACCGTTATCGCGCCGTACTGAAAAAATGCCGTCTTGTTAATACGTTCGGTTCACTGGCTGTGGCCGCCATGCTGGTGATGGGCGTGGGGGAAAACGTTTTGGCTTATGGCCCCGGCGAAGCAAGCGATAAGAATATCACATATAATAGTACGTCAGGCCCCTTGCCTGATATTGTTTATGGTGGAGAGGCAACAGGGGATTGGGGGAACGGGGCTGTTGATGCAAGCAGAAATAGCCTGATCATAGAGGGACGCAATGATGACGTTAATGGCATATATGGCGGAAAGGCTGACACTAGATATCCAGATAGCGCAAAAAGATCTCAAGCATTAAATAATAATGTAAGTATAAAACAAAGTACTATTACAGTAAAGGGGAATAAAATTGGCTTCGATCAGGGGAAGATTGATATTTCCGTGATAGGCGGATATGCAGGAAAAGAAGCGAATAATAATAGCGTAAACATAGACAGCGGCACGTTTTCTGGTGTCGTCATCGGTGGCATGGCAACCGGAAAGAATGGTAAAGCCGTAGGCAATAGTGTTAATCTTTCTGGAGGTATACTCACAGGGGGAGCCTTTAATGACGAACAAATAGCCGTTGTCGGTGGCTATGCGAATGCCGGTAGCTTACAAAATAACACTGTACAGATATCAGGTACTGCTAAAGTAACCGGAAATGTCTATGCCATTTACTGTCAAAGCTCCCCCGACAAGACCGCTACGACGATATCAGGGGAAGTGATCATCACAGGACAGAAAGAGTATTCCTCACCAGATCTTTCCCAATCTTCTCTTTACGGATATAATAAAACTCAGCCACTTTATGGCATGAAAGATAAAATAGATCTTGTCGCGAAGATAGAAAATTTTGACGGAACCATAAAAAATATAGGCCAGTTTACAACAGTGACCGTCACAGGTTCGACATTGAAGGTCGAAAATGTCGATTGTGCTGTCAAGACTAGTAGCTGGTCTTTTGAGCGATCCGTATTCACTGGAAATAATTCAAATATCACAATAACTGGTTCTATTAAAAACTTTAACGAATTTAAAATAGATAACACTAAATATAATACTGTTGAAATACACAGTATAAAAGGTTTTTCAAAATCCATCGCCAGCATCCAGAGCGGTACGGTCATCCTCCATAACGGCATCAGCACACCATACCAAGGGAAGTTTACCATCAATGATGCTGAAGGCTCCGCTTCATTCACCACACAAATCACGGGTAACCTTTCGAATGGACAGGAGGGAAACATTTCCGCCAGCTTCAACACGAAAGAATCCTTCCTGACAGGTACGGCGGACAAAGGCACGGGAACGACCACGCTTGCCTTCGCCAACGGCGCCCGCTGGAACATGACGGAGAGCTCCATCTTGTCCGGGCTTCGCCTGAATGGCAGTGGCACGGTGGATGGCGAGGGCACGGTCGATCTCACATACGGCCGGACAGGTTCGGCAACGAATGCCCGTACCCTGACCCTGGATACGCTGGACGGCGACGGCGGCACCTTTGTCGTCGATACGAATATCAACAACGATACCGACCGGATCGTCATCAACGGTGAAGCCAGCGGCGCCCACAAGCTGGACGTGAAGGCCAGCGGCGGCGAACCATCACAGGCAGCCATGAATAACTTCATCGTCCGGCAGAATGGCGGTACCGCCTCCTTCTCCCTGGCCAACCCCGGCGGCAAGGTCGACGCGGGCCTTTACCTGTACGAACTTGCCGACAGGAATATGACCGATAATCCCGGCGGCAAGGAATGGTACCTGCAACGTTCCGCCGGCGGTGAAAAATCCCCCACCGGCGAGACCGTGCTGGGCCTGTCGGGCATGGCCTCGGCCTACGCCATGTACATGGGCCAGCTCTCCGACCTGCGCGAGCGCCTGGGCGAGATCCGTCACGGCACCGGCACGGACGGCCTGTGGGTGCGCGGCTTCACGCAGGAGAACACACTCTCCGGTCTGGGCGGCATCGACTTCAGCCGGAACTTCTACGGCACGTCCTTCGGCTATGATCGCCTTGTGGAGCAAAACGAAAACAACAAGTGGCTGTTCGGCGTGCGCGGGCAGCTCACCAAGGCCGACCAGCGCATCGACGGCCTGCACGACGGCTCCGGCGACAGCCGCTCTTACGGTCTGGCAGCCTATGCCACCTGGCAGCATGGCGACGGCTGGTATGCGGACACCGTCCTGAGCTGGGACTGGTATGACCAGAACCTCAAGACCCGCATGCTGGACGGCACCCGGGTGCACGGTTCCTATAACACCTATGCCGGCGGCATCAGCCAGGAATTTGGCCGCATGTTCCGCTTTGACGACGGCTTTTTCGTGGAACCGCAGGTGCAGCTTTCCTGGTACTGGGTCAAGGGCACGGATTTCACCACCAGCAACGGCATGAAGGTGGAACAGGATGATGCCTACGCCCTTACCGGCCGCGCCGGGCTGGTGCTGGGCAAAAAGTGGGACCTGGACGAAGGCCGCTACTTCCAGCCGTACATCAAGGGCGGCGTGAACCATGAGTTCGCGGGGGACCAGAAAGTCCTGGTCAACGGCATCGAGTTCTCGGACGACCTGCGCGGCACGCGCGGCTACTACGGCGCGGGCTTCGACCTGCAATTCGCAAGCAACGCCCGGATCTATGCCGAATTCGAACGCGAAGACGGGCAAAAGGCTTCCACCCCCTGGAGCGTGAGCGCAGGCTTGCGGGTGGAATTCTAGTTCCGGGTACAAAGGGGATGTTCGCGGCTCGCTGCCGCCGGGGGCATGGCATCAAATCCCATCCCCCTCCCCGGGTTTTGCCGACATCCCCCCACCCGGCCACCGAGAAGATACCGTTCATAACTGTTGGCTGCCCCGAAAGGCTCGTCTGACGTTGCTTTTTGAGGCAGGATCGACGTAAAGAGGAAGTCAACGCCGGGTTTGCCCGGCACCTTTCACGCCGTCGACAGCAAAATCCCTTTGGGAGTCAAAAAAACAAGGCACTTGCAGTGATGCAGGTGCCTTGTTTCGTATCTGCCTCCCCTCGCCTTTCTCCGCCTCCCTTGTCACGCTCTTGCCCAGCCTTTATACTCCGGTCATCGAATAACCTGTATCCCACTCTTACCGGAGCATCCCTTCATGTCCCTTGCCGCCACCGTTGCCGAAAAAGCCAACCTTATCTGGGCCATAGCCGACAAGCTCACCGGCGTGTTCAAGCCGCACCAGTATGGTGAAGTCATCCTGCCCCTCACCGTCATCCGCCGTTTCGACAGCGTGCTGGAGCCCACCAAGGAAATGGTGCTGCAGGCGGCGCAGCTCTTTGCGGGCACCCCGCTGGAAGAAACTATGCTATGTAATGCAGCAGGGCACAAATTCTACAACAGCAGCCCCTTCACCTTCACGCGGCTGCTGGATGACCCAGATGGCCTGGAGCCTAACTTCCGGGCCTACTGCAACGCCTTTTCCCCCAACGTGCGCCAGATACTGGAGCGCTTCAAACCTTTTGGGCCGCACCTGACCACCATGGCCGAGAAGAACGTGCTCTACATGGTGCTCAAGGAATTCACCACCAGCAAGGCCGACCTGCACCCCTCCCGCGTCTCCAATCTGGAGATGGGCTACATTTTTGAAGAACTCATCCGCCGCTTTTCCGAAGCTCACAACGAGGACGCCGGGCAGCACTACACCCCGCGCGAGGTCATCGAGCTGATGGTCAACCTGCTGCTCACCCACGACAACGCCACTCTGGCCGGCCCGGGCCCCACTACGACCATCTATGACCCGGCCTGCGGTACGGGCGGCATGCTCTCCGTGGCCGAGGAGCACATCCACCGTTGCAACAGCGCGGCGAGCCTGCTCCTGTGCGGGCAAGAGATCAATGACGAGACCTTCGCCATCTGCAAGGCGGACATGCTCATCAAGGGGCAGGATGCCGACTACATCAAGCTGGGCAACACCCTCTCCGACGACCAGTTCCCGGGCCAGACCTTTGACTATGTGCTGTCCAACCCGCCTTTCGGCCGCGAATGGAAAAACGAAAAAGCCGCCGTGGAACGCGAGGCCGCCCGGCCCGAAGGCCGCTTTGGCGCCGGCCTGCCCAGCATCTCGGACAGCCAGATGCTCTTCCTCCAGACGGCCGTGGCGCGCCTCAAGCCCGAAGGCCGCGCGGCCATCATCCAGAACGGCTCGCCCCTCTTCACCGGCGATGCGGGCAGCGGCCCCTCCGAGATACGCCGCTACATCCTCGAAAACGACTACCTCGACGCCATCATCGCCCTGCCCAACGACATTTTTTACAATACCGGCATCGCCACCTATATCTGGCTGCTCTGCAAGAACAAGCCCGAAGCCCGGCGCGGCAAGGTGCAGCTTATCAATGCTTCCGGCCTGTACGAAAAGCGCCGCAAGGCCCTGGGCAACAAGCGCAACGACATCCCCCAGGACGCCATCGCCGAGATCTGCCGCCTGTATGGCGACTTTGCCGAAAGCCCCCTGAGCAAGATCTTTGACGTGGCCGACTTCGGCTACACCAGGATCACCGTGGAGCGCCCCGCCCTGCCCGCCTCCGGCACGGAGGACGCCCCGGCCGCCCCCGCCGATGCCCCCAAAAAGCGGGGCCGCAAACCCGGCAAGCCCAAGGCCGACGCCTCCCGCCGCGATACCGAGAACGTGCCGCTCAAGGAAGACATACAGGCCTACTTTGCCCGCGAGGTGCTGCCCTTTGCCCCCGATGCCTGGATCGACGAGAGCAAGAGCAAGGTCGGCTACGAGATCCCCTTCACCCGCTATTTTTATGAATACACGCCGCCCCGCCCTGCCGCCGAGCTGGCTGTGGAACTCCACGAGCTGGAGCTGCGTCTGGGCGAAAGCCTGGCCGCCATGTTCGGGGACGAGGACTAGGAACAGGAAAAGGGAAAGGCGGGAAGATGCGCGGGGGAGGGGGCCCTCCCCCAGCGCGCTTTACAAGGACACACCATGCGACAGATGTTTCAATCCACAGTCGCCCCATCCGCCGACTGAGCTTTAGCCGTTGCGACGCAGGAAG
>ERZ827181.1470-NODE-1470-length-25266-cov-6.564436_pt1 | contig 25266 bp, 26 predicted proteins | sample MGYA00519778_ERZ827181 | MGnify/ENA primary metagenome ERZ827181 (study PRJEB31778, sample SAMEA3449273) | human gut metagenome | biome: human gut; feature: human-associated habitat; material: faeces | place: United Kingdom | collected 2010/2012 ...
AAACGGATACATCAAGCCAAGAAAAACTTTTTGGAGAAATTCAAAACAGCTTCTAGGTTTAATGGCATCTTGTATATATAGTAATTAGACTTTGACCTTGATAACTTCACAAAGGCTTGTGGTGCATTGGGCTGCCTTATGTTCGCATTTCAAGTGCCAGTGTCTTCCATCACTCCCAACTCCGTCAAACCACTGTCTGGAAAACCACGGCTGGTGCAGATGCTTTGCTTTTCGGGCAGCCCACTGATGTCAATGCAGCTTTCACCCCGAAGTTCCTTCCATGTCCTTGAACCTGTTAACTGATTGTCAATATTTTTCGCAAATAAAACGACCGGAATCTATCCAATAAAACTTGCTATTGTATATTATGAAATGGCAGAATTTTGTAACAGGTTGATAGTCAATAAATAGTAGATAATGTTCTCCGGATTTAGTTGAACAAATGCAGCTTTTGGGGAAATTTAATCACTAATCATGAATTTTTTTTTGACCATAAAATCCTTAATATTAAATCTTTTCACTATATTTGCAACGTGTTTTGCCGCTTCATAATATAAAACAATGATAAAGCGGCGAACTTGAAAATATTTAATTGATTGTATATCAAATATTTGTGATATGGAGGCAAAAACATTCAAGCGAATTGCGCTTTGCACTTCTCGTCACATAACAACGGCAGGACATTGTTGCTGAGTTTTTACTCCGGAATGCTGCCGCTAAACCTAAAGAATGCTGTAAACAACGTCTGAAAACTTCTTAAAAAAGTTTGCAAAGCGTAGTGATTCAAATTCGGAGAGGTAACGGTTAGCCGTCATGCGATTGTCATGAGGGTAACGTAAAGAATGCCTTGTTCGTTTACAATTTACGATTTAGCTGTGTTGTAAATGGGGATTAACCACCGTAAATAGTACTTTGTAAATCGTAAATCCATCATGTTGTCCGACAAACTCAACAACGTAGATTACCAATGGTTCCTTGTCCGTACCAAACCCGGACATGAACAGGAGTTGTGTGCACTCATTGGGCGCGAAAAGGACAAGATCCGGAACATACTGGAAGTCTATTGTCCTACCCATACCAAGGTGTACGTGCGCAGAGGTGACAGTGAGCAACGGATGCCCCTTTTTGATGGCTATGTGTTCGTGCTTGCCACCCAAAACGCACTGGTTGAGTTCCTTCGTGATAACTGTTCCGATGCCTTTATCCGCTACAACCGCAAGCGTACACCGGACGAGAAAGCCACCGCTTGCACCATACCCGAATCGCAAATGCGCGCTTTCCGTGACTACAACGAGAATTACGCTGATAAGGTAATAGTGCTGGAGCGTCCTTACTCGGACTATGCCTTCAACGCGAAAGAGGGCGAGGCGAATGAGATTGTGCGCGTGGTCGACGGTCCGTTTGCCGGCCAAGAAGGTTACATCTGCCGCTTCCACCGCAAAAAGGGACTGGTGTTCCGCGTGCAAGGCATGGTGCCGGGCAGCTGGTTGACCGTCACCTATCCCAATGTCTCCGACCTGCACGTTGTCCGTCTCCACAATGCCGAGGGCGACCGCCTGTCTATAGGCACGGAAAAAGGGCGTGCCGTTGACCTGCTTGTCGGCATCCTGCAGGCTTGCGGTTACGGAATGCGCACGCAAGCCATGCTTTATGAACTGATGGAATGCCTTGCTGTCGATTTGTCATTGACCAATCTCTGCCGGGAACTTGACAAGAAAGGTGAGAAAACATTGGGCGGCCGTCTTGCCAGACTGACTACCAAGGAAGCTGAACTTCTGATAAACCTTGCCCGCTACGAACATGATACTCCCGGATATGTGAAGGAAAACTGGCAAAAGATTCTCCTGCGTTCGTTTCTTACACCTACATCCGGAATAGAATGGGAAGAAGGCAAGAACGAGGTGGAACTTCAACATAAGAATTTTACGGAAATCATCCGCAGGGTGGACATTACCGAAGAGGTTTATTACCCCAGCCGACAGGAGGACGGAAAAACCAACACTGCGTATTATGCCCATATCGGCATGAGGGAAGAGATGGGGAACCTCGTTTTCTTCGCCAACTGGGACGGTTTCCTCAGCGAATATTTCCTTACGGCAGGAAAAGCCAACGAGAAGTTAGTGTCGGGAAGGTCGCAATCTGTCCTTGACGAGACCACGAATACGGAAAGGAAAAAACTCATCGAGTCTTTCCGCAACTATGCCCCAACATTATATAAGGTATTGACAGATGCGGATTCAGTCGTAAAAGCCGTACCGGATTTTAAGGTCGGCGAAGATACGTTGAATGTCTTTGCTATCCGGTCTTCAGTTCAAGAAAAAGACACGGCAAAGGACAAGCTGATACAGACTTGTGTCCGCATCTGCAAGGAAATCAATACTACCAACCACCTTGCCGTATGGCGCAGGTATCTGCGGACGGTGTGGCTGCACAATTGAAGTTGACAAGGTATCAGTTGACAAGGCAACAAGGTTCTGAATAGTTTCACTAATGGCATCTAAAACTTCGTTAACTCGTCAATTGGTCAACTTGTTACCTGAAATAAAATGTACACGATAGCCGAATTTACTTCCCGATGGCAACGCCTTCACCATCCGTCCATGAATGTGGATGGCGATGTGGTTTTCTTTTATGAAATCTACGTCAGGCTGCACCGTTTGGCTGAACAGTATGCGGCAGGGTTCGATGAACAGTTTATACTTTCTCTGCTGCTTTATACGGAGAACACCATTGCCGTCGGGCTTGACGGTGTTTACGAATACAGGTACCGCAGCGTGGGCGATGTCGTGTTCCGCTGGTGCGAAAGCCTGGACATGGGTGCGGATGCCACTTCACAAGTGGATAGCCTCGTGTCAGAAGCTGTGTCAAGAGCCGGTTGCAGTGCCCTCCGGCAATGGATGACAGAATGCGTGCTGTCGGGTGATTTTTCCCGTATGAGCGGCATGATGGCTTGGTTTCCATGTGAAGACCCGGTCATGTGGCACATTTTCCCGGACTTGCGTTTCAGGAAGGTGATGTTCCGCAGGCTTACGGGTGACTGGCAGACCGCCCGGCAGATGCTGTGGGCAGACCTTGCCTTCAACTGGCGTGACAAGCGCGGATACTTCTTGGCGGATACCTTGTCCAGGCAGTTCCGTTATGAAGTGTCTTTTGCCGAAGGAAAAGAAAAAGACAGGTTGAAAGAAGCGGCGGAAAGTCTCGATGCTATCCGTTCCGAACGCTTGGACACTTACACGGTTATCGGGCGTAAAGACGGGCGCACGCTCACTTTACTCCACAGGGACGGCCGTGAGTTCCGTGATGTGATTTTCCCCGCGCCTGTTTCGGAAAATGTGCAAAGCCGTCCTCTTGCCGCCCAGCTTGTCACTTACAATGACAAAACTTACATAAACGGTTCTGCAGTCTGGCTTAACAAGGAAGCCTTGCCCGTGTGGAACGGTGAAACCAATTGGAGCGACATCCTTAAAAAAGAACAGGATGCGGCAAAGCTCACATTTTTCACCACCACGTTTGGCAAGCGGCTCAGTCTTTACGAAGACCTCTACACCGTACCGGAAGACCCGGAGGAAGCCTGTTACGCCGACATGGGCATCTATTTCGACGAGCCTAACATTTTCGATTTCCTGGGATGCATGAAGCCCGAGAATTAAGAATGAAAAATGAAGAATAAAGTGCAAAAGGATATAGCACAGACGGCTGTTACCCTTTCTCCTCATGGGGAGAACTGGAGAGGGGCTGGGAGAGCCGGAGAGGGGCTGGAAGGTTTCGGTTTTATTGCATACGCCAATTCCCGCGTTGAGAAACTGCAGGACGAGGGGCGTTACGATGCCGCAAACAAGCTGAAAATGTATCTCAGAAAGTTCATTGCCTATTTGGGCAAGAGCGAAGTGCCTTTCAAGGACTTCGATTCCCTGCTGATACGCAACTATCATACGTGGCTGAAGAATCAGGAGTTAGGGCGCAATACCATTTCCTTGTACATCCGGAACTTGAAACGGGTCTACCGCCTTGCCGTAGAAAGCGGACTGGCCGATGAATGCCATCCCTTCGAAGGCATGGACGTGAGTTACCACGTCAAGAAAGAGAAAAACGGCCTGACGCTTGCGGAGGTAAAACATATGCGTGACTTGGACTTGAGCAGCGAACATCCGTCAATCGTCTTCGCCCGCGACATCTTCCTGTTCTCCGTCTATGCACGTGGCATGAGGAGTGATGACATCTTCCGCCTGACAAGAAAGAACATCCAGGACGGACAGCTCACTTACCGTCAGCACATCACCGGTAAGCAAATCTCCATTCCTTGGGAGCCGGCACTGCAGGAGATTGCAGACCGTTACAGAAGGAAAGGCACGGCACGCCTTTTCCCTGTCATCACGGCAAAAGCCCCACACGGGCAATGGAAACAGTATGACAGCCTCCTGCACCGCATCAATTACAGCCTGAAGAAATTGGGTGAGATAATGGGTCTCGGTTATCCGCTGAACCTCACCGTAGCAAGACATTCGTGGCAGAGCATGACGAAAAGCGTAAGCATAAGCGACATCCTATAGAATGAAGTATAAGTTAGAAGTACCACGATGAGATAGACAAGCTCCACGAGCGGGAAGACCCCCAGTTTGTCTGCATCATCAACGGCGGCCAGAACCTCATCGCCCCGAACGCGCAGCAGGCGGAACAGAACATACAGGATAGTACACCCGAAAAATGAATATATACTGCAACTGCTGATGAATATATACTGCAACTGCTGATGAATATATACTGCAACTGCCGATGAATATATACTGCAACCGCCGATGCAGTATATATCCTTTAAAAAAGCAGTACGAATGTCTTCATTTTGCCAAAATTTTTCATTCAGACATTTGCTTAATAAAATAGAAACGGCTATATTTGCCTTGTAGAGTTATATTTTTTCACTTATGGCAACAACTGTAACTATTGAACCAAACGACAAAATGGCGGATAAACTGTTTGATATTATTCGTTCACAAAGCCTTGACGTAAAAATCAAGTTGCAACGCCTTTTGTCCAAGGATATAGACAGGCAGAAGAAAGAAGAGATATTGTCCGGCCATGTTGACAAACCGTATTCATTAGACGAGCTCTACGGTATACTGAACCATGACGATGGTTTGTCTTACAAAGAAATGAGGGATGAATACTTAAAAGACAAGTATCAGCTATGAAAGTGTTTTGTGATACTAACATCATTATAGAATATCTCTTCAAACGCAAAGAAGCTGAAACGATAAGGCGAATATTCCATTATTTGAGCAGGATGGATGTAGAGAAAGTCTTGTCATGCGGTTCTTTTTATACGTTGACTTACCTCATAGAAAATTATCTGAAAAAAGATGGACTTGAAAAAGACGAACGTATATCTGAATTAAGGCGTATCTTGAATGGCTTGCTTCTGGAATATCACATTGAAAGCGGAATAAGCTGGAAAGCTGGTATAGACGATATTCATTTTAACGATATTGAGGACAGTTATCAATATCAGGCTGCCTTATCATCCGGTTGCGATGTCCTGTTAACATTGAACATACATGATTTCCAACATGTCTCGCCTACTTTATTAAAAATATACACTCCTGTCGAATTTCTAGCTGAATATGGGGGATAATAATGTAAGCGTCCAAAACTGACGTATTGCCCGTTCAGATAGATGTGCCTGCCTTCGCGCTGTAAACATTAAAATTATAGTGATATGTACAGCAGTGAAGATTTTGAAAGGCTTTTCATCCGTTACAAGAGTGAGGTCTACCTTCTAATGAAGGTATCTTCATAAAAACAAGGGCAGGATGTCAACTCATAAACTCACAAACTCATAAACTCACAAACTTAAAATGAGCTATATCCGTCAGCGTATGAAAGACAAGCCACGCGCCGACATTAAACAGACTCCGTTGAAAGCTGAAATCGAAACCGTTTTCAACAAGCGGAATATCGATGAGGATTGCGATACCATTGCAAACCTGCTTTCACCCTATCAGAAAAAGGTTCATGAATCGATCAGCCAAGGAAATTATGCCGAGGCCGTAACCATCCTACTCGAAGTACTCGAAAGCCTCACTTACCACTTTGTGGAAGATGAGCATTACAACTATTTCGATGACATGTACAGTCCCGACTATGTTTGCCAAGACATGATGGAGGCAATCGTCAGCTCTATCAAGAGTGGGAATTTCCCAGCGGCAGAGTTGCAGCGGTTGAAAGACGAATTGGGGAAGTTGAAGGATACAGAGGCATACGAGGATTACGGTGTGCCGAATGCGTTGAATGTTTGGGAGAAGTTTGAGAATCGTTTCTGATGATTATCAATAGCACCAATAATGCACAATAACGAATTGCTGCTTTTGATTCTATGACTGATACTTCAACCAATAATAAACGCATAGCCAAAAACACGCTGCTGCTGTACTTCCGAATGCTCTTTATGATGGCAGTCAGCCTTTACACTTCACGTGTAGTGCTGAACGCCTTGGGAGTGGAGGATTTTGGTATCTATAATGTAGTTGGCGGAGTAGTGGCGATGTTTTCTATGCTTTCCGGCTCGTTGTCTGCTGCTATTACCCGATTCATCACCTACGAATTAGGAACAGGTAATAAGGAAAATCTGAAAAAGATATTCTGCTCATCCGTGACTATTCAGATTGGTCTTGCAGTAGTGATTATCCTGCTTGCCGAAGCGGTAGGCGTATGGTTCCTGAACGTGAAGATGAACATTCCAGACACAAGATTGGTAGCTGCCAACTGGGTGTTTCAGTTTTCCATATTGACATTTGCCATTAATTTAATCAGTGTACCTTATAATGCAAGCATCATAGCCCATGAACGAATGTCAGCCTTTGCTTACATCAGTATTTTGGAGGCAATAGGAAAACTGGTGATTGCTTTCCTGATTGTGATCTCTCCCATGGATAAGCTGGTATTCTATGCCATCTTGATGTGTGCCGTGGCTTTGATTGTTCGCTTTGCGTATGGAATTTATTGCAAGAAGCACTTTGAAGAATGTACCTACCACTTCATCTTTGACAAGGATTTATTAAAGCGGATGTTCGGTTTTGCCGGCTGGAATTTTATCGGAGCGACTTCAGCCGTATTGCGGGATCAAGGAGGCAATGTAGTGATAAATCTCTTTTGCGGTCCAGTAGTCAATGCGGCACGTGGAATTGCGTTCCAAGTGAATACGGCCATCAGTGGTTTTGTAACCAACTTCATGACGGCATTGAACCCGCAGATTACCAAGTCGTACGCTTCTGGAGACCGTGACTATATGATGACCTTAATTTACCAAGGGGCAAGGCTTTCATTCTATATGCTGTTGTTGTTGTCGCTTCCTGTTTTGGTAAATACGCATTACATATTGAGCCTTTGGTTGAAAATCGTTCCTGACCATGCCGTATTGTTCGTGCAGTTGGTCTTGGTATTTGCCATGAGTGAATCCATCTCCAATCCGTTGATAACTGCCATGCTTGCTATGGGACGTATACGGAATTACCAGCTTGTAGTGGGTGGGTTGCAGATGATGAACCTGCCTGTGTCTTACCTGTTGTTGCGTATGGGGATGTTCCCAGAAGTGGTAATAGTGGTGGCAATAGTTATTTCGCAATGCTGTCTTGCCGCACGCCTTGTCATGTTACGGGGCATGATTGGCTTGTCCGTCCGGAAATACATGAAGAAAGTGTATCTAAATGTTTTGGTAGTGACGATTATAGCTGCTATTCTTCCCTTTTTACTAGCCATTAGTCTGGAGGAGTCTTTCCTGAACTTTGTCCTGTTATGTTTTGTGGCTCTTATTTGCACAGGGATGACCATTTATTACGTAGGTTGCAACAAGACCGAACGACAATTCGTATTGAACAAATTACATACAATCAAAAATAAACTGAATAAAAGATGATTCAGATAACAGACAAATCGCAGTGTTGCGGCTGTACGGCTTGTGCCAGCATTTGTGCACACGATGCCATTATGATGCAACCGGATAATGAGGGGTTCTTATATCCAATTGTAAATGCTGATATATGTACCAATTGTGGTCTTTGTGAAACAGTTTGTCCAATAATATATCGTAACGGTATAGACTTACATCCTAATCAAAAAGCATTATATGCAGCAAGACATCGTAATAAGGAAACTTTAATGGATAGTTCAAGCGGAGGTGCATTTGGAGCGTTAGCCGAACTTGTAATAAAAAAAGGAGGTGTCATTTGCGGTGTGGAATATTCCCCTCAAATGGAAGTGCGACATACTTTTGCTGAAACATTAGAAGATTGTAGACGGTTTATGGGGGCGAAATATGTTCAAAGCAATATCAATGGCATATATTCCCAAATAAAATCATACCTCAAAAATAACCGGTATGTTTTATTTGTAGGCACACCTTGTCAGGTTGAAGGCTTAAATTTGTATTTAAGAAAACCTTATGATACTTTGATTACGGCGGATTTAGTTTGCCATGCCGTTCCGAGCCCACTTATTTTCCGAAAATACATCGCTTTTGTCAACAAAAAAATGAAAGCAAATCTAACGGCTATAGATATGCGTTATAAGAGAATCTGTGGCTGGAGCCACAGATACTCTTACAGGTATTCTTTTGATACCTGTAAGAGTATCTGCGACCCTTCGGGCATTTCCAATTGGGGACGTTTGTATTTTTCACGGTTAATAGACCGCCCATCATGCCATGAATGTAAGTTCACTAACTATCATAGAAGTGGAGATTTTACTCTAGCAGACTTTTGGGATGATGCGCATAAAAGACCGGACTTGTATTCATCAGACGGCACTTCTTTGTTTTTAGTAAACACTGAAAAGGGCATGAATTGGCTTACCGAATTAAATGAAAACTTGAATTTATGGCCCATCACTTCAGAAGAAGCTTGGCAACCTTGTTTGGAAAAAGCAATTATCAAATCACCTCTAAGAGAAAATTTTTGGGATGATTATAGTAGAAGAGGTTTTCGATTCATTTATAGGAAATATTTCACAGATTCATATAAAACTCGTCTTAAATGTCAAATAAAACAGATTTTAAAATTGATAGGTTTATGGAAAAGAAACGCATAGAATATTTGGATGCTATTAAAGGATTTGCTATTTTTCTTATGGTGATGGGGCATGTCATTGCTTGGAATTATGTAGATTACAGTAGAATATGTATTTATGACCCCGACCAGTCAATAAATGTTAAAATGGGGGGGGTAGTTTGGCAACTTATCTATTCTTTCCATATGCCATTATTTTTTATGGTATCTGGTTTCTTATCTTATAAGATATATTCTTGGAAAGATTTTGTTCCATTTCTTAAAAAGAAAGTTTCCCGTTTGCTTCTTCCATGGATATGTACATTTGGAATTATCTATTTTGTGCGTGGTTCAATGGGGTATTGGTTCCTGCTATGCTTATTTCAGATATCTATAATTGGCTTTATTGTGATTGTAATTTTGGAAAAAATAAATAAGAAAGGATTTTGGATTATAGATGCCATTCTAATAGGGTTGATTTATATAATCTTACGATATTTTCATGTTCAAGATTGGAGTGTGAATGGAATGAATTTAGGGAGTTTTGCCAACTTCTTTTTGCCTTTCTTTGCTGGAACTCTATTGCGCAAGTATAAGTCTTTATTTTCTGTTTGTATAGAATATAGCTGGTTTTATACATGTGCATTCATGGCATTTCTTTTGTTTTTTTGTAGTCGCTATTTAGTGAGTTCTGGAATAATATTTGAATTAATCTATCGCTATAGTTCAATTGTTTTATCTATATTAGGTTCATTGTTGATATTTCATGCATTTGCAAAAGGTAGCTTTATTCGACTTCGTCCTATATTATCATATTTAGGTAAAAAGACCTTGCCTATTTATATTTTGCATATAATGTTTGTTGTGCAAATACCAAAAGTAGGAGAGTTTATTCTTCAGCAAAATGCAATATCTTCGATAACCATTCAGTTAGCTTATTCTATATTCCTTTCAGGAATAGCCATAGGGCTTTCCTTTATTCTTTATAAATTTATTATTATTAGTCCATTGCTACGAAAAATATTATTTGGTGAATGAGGACAAGGTCAAATGGAAAGGCTTGTTAATTTAATTTGTAAACGAAACTTATATGTCTCCTAATCTAATATTGATTTTAAATGCTAGCGTATATACACTTTTATCCTTTCGTCAGTATAAAAAATCACATCGATTAAATATCGGAGTTTTTATTACTGCATGGTTTGCTTTAATTGCATGGATGGGTGTGCTATATTACAATCATGAACTTTTCGGCTATTTTAAGCCTAATGCAGAATTTTCTATTTTACCTCTCATCTATTTATTTGTAGCGATTTATTTATTCGTTTATCCAATTTTAAAATTTGACTCCACGCAAATTCAACAAATCAAACTTGTTGACGATAGACTTTTATTATTCTACATATATGCCATGCTGTTTGTTGAAATTATGGCACAAATCAGTATGTTGCCAATCGTAATTAAAATCTTGTCATCTGGTAGTTCTGTTGCTTTCCGTGAAGATTCTTATGACAGTGTAGGTGGAGGTATTGTTATTACTAATTTTTTTCTTGCAAAATTAGGTCCCATTAATACTGCTTTTTTGGCAACGAATATTGTTGTTTCTGTGTATGCGCTAATATTTTCAAGATTGTCAAAAAAAATACGAGTGTTATTCTTTTTTTGTTCAGCGATTTGGCCATCCTTCACAATGACTGCATTTGGGAATAGATTTTACATGATGTCTGTGTTTGTGTGGGTTGTATTTATTGTGATACTCCTTTTAAATTTTATTCAATATAAGACACAAAAAAAACTTATATTGTATTTTATTTCGTGTTCTGCTCCAGTGCTAATATCTTTTGTTGTGATTTCATTAGGTCGTTTTGCTGAATTGTTTGAATATCAGCTTTATCGATATTTAGGTGAGCCTTTTGTTAATTATGACACACAATTTTTTTATGATTTGAAAGATTATACGTGGGGTAGAGCATATTTCACGACTTTCAGGAAATGGTTAGGCTATCCTCTTGAATTTGAAACCTTAAATGAGAAATGGGCTTTTTTAGATAGTATAACCGGTGTTGACACTCATGTTTTTTATACATTTATAGGTGGCTTTAATATTGAATTTGGTTTTGTTATTACTTTACTCATAGGTTTACTTGTGATAAAAGTATATAGAAATATATGCAAAAATATCCATATAATATCTTTGCCTAAACTTATTGCATTGTGCTATTTAGGATATATTTGCATTCAAGGTGCATTCTTATTTCCTTTACAAGGTGGAAAAAATATGGAGTTGTTAGGCGTTATAATTGCATATTTTTATTTCTCTAAAATTTCAATACCAAGGTATCAATATAAACTTTAAAAGCATCATGAATATAGGAATACTTACTTTTTATAGAGTTGCAAATTTTGGTGCAAATTTGCAAGCTGTATCTACATATTATTATTTGTTGAATAGTGGACATAACCCTTTGTTTATTCTTTATGAATCGGAGGAAACTCTTAAGCGGTTTCAAAAGGCGCAAGCTAATGAAGTGCAAAAAGAAGAACACATTCATTTTATTGATACGATTATTCCTCACCAATCGTTTCGCTGTTTTAATGCAGAAGATATTAACGGTGTTATAAAAGAGTATAATTTAGATGCAATTATTATAGGTTCTGATGCGGTACTTCAACATCATCCACTTCGCTCAAGAATAAAAAGAGGAAAACGTAAACCTTTTTATATACAAAAAATGGTTCCAGAGCGGTATTTTCCAAATTGCTTTTGGGGATGTGGTTTAACCGATATTCCAATGGCTATGATGTCAGTCTCATCTCAAAATTCCGAATACCCGTATTTTAGTGAAAAGCTAAAGTTAAGAATGGAAGAAGAATTGATAAAAATGAGATATATTTCAGTTCGTGACACATGGACTCAAAAAATGGTCTCTTCAATAACACATAATAAAATCATTCCTCCGATAACTCCTGATCCAGTTTTTGCATTTAATAAAAACGCAGGACATCTCGTGCCCGATGAGAACTCTTTGAGAGTGAAATATAAGCTTCCTGAAAAATATGTCTTGATAAGTTTATTACATCAGGATTTAACTATTCAGCAAATGCTATCGCTTAAACAGGAATTCGAAAAATACGGAATGAAATGTATTGCATTTCCGATGCCAACAGGTTTGTGTTTTGATCATCCATTCGATTTCGCCATCGGTGTTCCTCTCCCTGTTTTAGATTGGTATGGTTTGATAAAATACGCTTCTGGATATGTAGGAAGTAATATGCATCCTATTATAGTCAGTTTACATAATGGAACACCTTGTTATAGTATAGATTTTTGGGGAAATCATATAAATGATGGATCTAGTAAGGTAGAACACATTTTGAATATTTTCGACTTAAAGGATAATAGAATTTCCATTAACCAAGGAAGTGTTCAGCTGAATGTTCATAAGGTTGTAAATTCTATACAAACATTTCCGATGCAAAAAGTACTGAATAAGTCTCATGAAATGACAGATTTGTATACAAAAATGATGCAACAAATTTTAGAAGTATTATAGCATGAAAATATTAATAATAAGCCATGTAAGTACTCATCCTGTTACTGCAGGTAATAAAAAAATGATCTTGCAATATGCGGATTTACTAAGAGGATTGGGACACGAAGTCTATTTCCTGCATATTTGTCTTTTGTCATACAAAAAGGGAATCAGAGACAAACAGCTGGAAGAAATACGTCAAACTGCTAATTATTGGAAAGAATATTACATTCCTTACTACGAGAAAAGTCTACATAAGATATATACATTGTGGATAAATCGTTATCGAAAATATTTTTTCAATGGCTATTTCAAATGCGATGATATTTATCCTCAGGGATTGCATCAATTTGTGAACAAATTGGATAAATCTATGCATTTTGATGCCTGTATTGTAAACTATTATATGTATTCTAAACTTTTAGAATACATTCATATTCCGAGAAAAGCACTTTTTACTCACGATTGTTTTTCCTTTAAAGATTTAGTGGTAGGGAGTAAAGCTGATCATACAACAACACCAGATGAAGAAGCCAAAGCTATGCAACGAGCACCGTTTATTTTTGCAATGCAAGATGAAGAAGCAGCTTTTTTTCAACGGCTTTCTCCACGTAGTAAAGTGTTGGTCAATTATAGTAATTATGATTATCATGAACAACCTATAATTGGGAATCACAATTTACTATTTTTATCTGGACCAAACATTTATAATATCAATGGGCTAAAATGGTTCGTCTCAGACATTTACCCGCAAATTATAAAATGTTTACCGGATGTAAAGCTCATTATAGGCGGCGGCATTTGTGAAGAAATTCGTTCTTTATACAAAAAGAATAATTATATCGAATTATATGGTGCCGTAGAAGATTTGGATTTATTCTTTCGGCAAGGAGATGTAGCTATTAATCCTACTTTTCAAGGTACAGGCTTAAAAATTAAAACTTTTGAATCTTTGTCTTTTGACAAAGCAACAATTGTTCATCCTCATAGTGCAATTGGTATATTTAAAAAAGAAACATCACCATTGTTTATATCGGACAATGCACAAGATTGGGTAAAGGCATTACAATATATATGGTCTCGAAAAGATATATTGCAACAAATAAAAAGTAAAAATCAATTGTATATTTCAGAAATGAATGAGTTCGTTAAGACTCAGTATCTTGATTTCTTATCTGATTAATCAATTATAATTAAATATAAAGTCTAATGATGAAAATGAAAAAACTGATAGTGTCAATTTGTGTTTACTTTGGTTTCATCCCGTGTATATTTCATGTCGCATTCTATTTGATAAATTTAACAATTGGGGGGGGTAAATTAAAGAAAGACCTTCAACATTGGAAACAGAGAAAAAGACTGATGCATAATGATATATGGTGTTTGGTGTATCTTTTGCTGACAATAAAAGAGTTCAGGAATGTTTTCTATTGGAGAATCGGAAAATGGTCTAAACTTGTGTTCTTTTGGTTGCCTGAATTACGAAGTCTACACATTTGGACAAAATCATGTAATGTTGGCGGAGGACTTTATATTGGTCATGGTTGGAGTACGGTAATTAACGCAAAACAGATTGGCGAAAATTGCTTGGTTGCACAAAACGTGACTATTGGAAGCCGTAATATGAAAGAACCAGTTTTAGAAGATAACGTTCATGTATGGGCACATGCTGTCGTATTAGGGGATATTACAATAGGGGCTAATACAGATATTGGTGCTGGTGCTATTGTTGTAAAATCAATTTCTCAAAATTGCGTAGTTATACCAGAAAGTTCATTGATCATTAGAAAGAATGGGAATCGTGTAAAAATAAAAATATAATAAAATAAAGAAACAATATGAATGAATTAAAAGTAAAAGACTTAGAGATGACTCTTCCTGACGTGACAGTCCTCTCGTATGATTTGGATACGACAGAAATTCCAGATATTAATGATTTTATTAAGCAGACCTTATTGGATGATGGATGGCAAGATGAGATTGAAAATGTCATCGTAAAACGATTTGGATGTCAAGATAGTCAGGAAAAAGAGAAACTTCCATTTTCTACTCTGTGGAAAGGGGAATGTACTCCTACACAGGCCATCAATGAGTTTGAGTCAGCATTATTGGCTTATAACACAAACCATAGAGGTTCTCGCGCTTATGGAAAAGCCGTGGCTTTTTGCGGGAATAAATACGCAGCTATAGACAAGAGAAGATGAAGAAAAAGAAAATAAGTTGGATTACTCCGGATTATTATATCGATGTAGACTTGCCGATTGTTGACAGGTTAAGCCAAATTTTCACTATAAAGTGGATGATAGTAATTAGCCGTAATGCTTCTATTATCGATAATAAGAAATTTGTGGAGCATGGATTGACACATAAGTCCAATCTTCTTATATCATTTACAAAACTGGAATGTCGATCTGTTTCCCCCAAAATATGGAAAAGTTATTATAGAATTGTAGAAGAAGCCAAGACTTTTAATCCAGATATTTACTATATAAGTTTGTATGGTATGCCTCACGCCCTTTTATTCTATAAATTCTTTTTACCGAAGGATAAATGTGTAGCTGCTTGCCATAATGTGACGACTCCCCAAGGAGCTAAATGGGAGAAAATAGCTAAGATATATACATCCTGTTGGCTCACCTATTTCAAAAACATACAGGTTTTTTCAAAAGGGCAATATAACAAATTGGTTTCCCTCTATAGTGGGAAAAATGTATTAATGGCTCCATTGGCCTTGAAAGACTATGGAGAGCCAAAAGAAATGCCGGACAAATTGCACACTTATCCTATACGCTTTTTATTTTTTGGAAATATCCTTGAATATAAAAGGGTGGATTTGCTGATAGAGGCAGCAAATAAATTGGTGCGGAAAGGATATTCAAATTTTAAAGTGAGAATTGCCGGTGCTTGCCAAGAGTGGGAAAAATATCAGGATTTGATAGAACATCCCGAATATTTTGAATTATATATCAGACGTATTCCGAATGAAGATGTCGCAGGCTTGTTTGCAGACAGCCATTATTTTGTCATGCCTTATCAAGACATTGCACAAAGCGGTGCCATCACAGTTGCTTTCAGGTATAATTTGCCTACAATCACTTCTAATATTGAGCAGTTTAAAGAATTTGTAACGGACAACGAAACTGGACTTACATTTGAAAGTAAAAACTCGGATGCATTAGCCACGGTCATGCAATATGCAATAGATCATCATGTAAATATTTATCGCAGTTTGTGTGATAAACAAAAAGAGTTTGTGCATAGAGAATTATCTATAGAATCTATTGTCAAAAAATACGTTGATTATTTTAATAGATTATGAGTTGGCCTGTTTTAGCAGATGAAAGGAATTGTACGGCATGTTGTGCATGTGTTGCAACTTGTAAAAAAAAAGCTTTAAAAAAGATATTGCAAAATGACGGTCACTATTATATAGCCATAGACCAAAATAGATGTGTTCAATGTGGAGCTTGTGAAAAAGTCTGCCCCATTATAAACGGGAAAGACTATGGAAACAATGATTTTTTAGCCACAGTTCCATATAAAGGTTGGAGTAATTTAGCGAGCTATAGAACGAATGGAACTTCTGGAGGTATTTTTGGAGCGGTTGCCTATGATTTCGTCAAGAGTGGCGGAATTGTTATAGGAGCTGCATTACTACATAATGAGTGCAAGCACATTGTTGTTGAAAGGATTGAGGATATATCTCGATTGCAAGGCTCAAAATACATGTATAGTGACCAAAGTGGAATTTATGATGTCATTAAAGAAAAGCTAAAGGAAGGGAAATGGGTTTTATATTCAGGTCTACCATGTAATGTAGCTGGGATCTTGTCGTTATTTTCCAATCATCCGAAAAAAGATAACTTATATATTATAGATTTAGTTTGTGGCGGAATTCCATCCACCTTGTTGCAAAATTGTTTCTTTAAAATTTACCCCAACAGCCAGATTTTGTCATTTCGGGAAAAACAGGAATACAGCTTGACTTATTTGCATAATGAGAAAAAGAAATGTGCGGGTTATAGGAATCCGCTAATATCTGGCTTCTTATCGGGTTTGACCAATCGCTATTCCTGTTATCATTGTAAGTTTGCTTATTTACATAGAAATAGCGACTTGACTTTAGGCGATTATTGGCAAAAGGACGTAGAAAATCAGCAACCTGCTTCACTTATTTTAGTTCATTCCAATAAAGGGAAAGAATTGGTAGCAAGTGAGAATATACATATAGAAAAAGCTGAATGGAAAGATTTCTTGCCTTATAACCCGAAAATTGCAGTTCGTGACATTGAATGGGATAAAAGATGGGAGCGAAAGAACTTATCATACATATATCATAAATTCCCAACTTACATATTCAATGTCATATATGCATCTATGTTCAAAAAATATGATGTCATTGCTATTATGTATTTAGCATATAAAAAAATGCGCTATTATCTTGAAAAACGAAGGAGGCATCTGTTTATCATGACTATTTTAAAAGATATATACAAATGTAAGAATCAATGAAAATCCTCGTCATCACTTTCTCCCGTGGATTGAACCCGGGAACTTTTATGCAGGCATACGGAGTGAGAACCGGGCTTTTAAAAATCTTTCCCAATGCAGAAATCAACTACCTTAGTTTCCCCGACTTCAAATGGGACAAGGGGAAGCGTGGAAAGAAAGATTTTATTGGGCACGTTCTGCTTCAAAAGGCATTTGCGGCTTACCGCTTGTTGAAATACAGAAAACTGGAGCAACAAGTATTTTCCTATACGCCTACGATAGATTTGTTTGATTATGACGTGAACGAAGCAAAAGCTATTTTGCAGGATTATGATTTGGTGGTAGTGGGAAGTGATACTATATTAGAAAAAGTAACAGGCAATGGTCAGCAATTAGGTCTAAACTGGGGTTCTAGCGAACTATGTAAGGCTCCACATGTCTTTTTCGCAGCCAGTGCGTCACCTGCCAACTTCGCTAATAACAAATCTCTGTTGGAAAGATTGAAACTTATAGCTGACAAGTTTATTTATATCGGATTGCGTGATGGGTTGACAGTAGACTTGTTTACGAACAAAATGAGAGTGAATCAACCTGTACATAAACAACCTGACCCTTCTTATTATTTGGATATAAACGACTTTCAATTGCCCGAACATTATATCCGCAAGCTGAAAGGAAAGAAAATAGCATTCTATAATTTCAGCCCCAATTTTCCATATCGCAAGGAATTGGCAGATTTAATTAGAGGAAAAGGTTATACGGTCATCTCGTCTGTATATAATCCGTATGCGGATATCAAGATAGACACAATAGGGCCAAAAGAATGGGCAGGCATTTTCAGATATTGCGACATCGTCATAACCGAACGTTTCCATGATTCTCTATTTGCGCTGCGTAATTGTAAACCTGTAATTGCCGTGGATTGGGAAAAGGACAGATTCTCTTCCACCGGAGATTCTAAGACATATAGAATCTTAAAAGACTATGATTTGCAGAATTATCATTTTATCTTAGAGGATAAGAATCAACTCGCTTCTATCATAGACAAGATTCCTCAACTAATATCGGACTTTGATATATCACGCATTATCCAGAAAAATAAAGAATATACAACATTGGCGATGAACCTATTAAAGGCCATCAAACAGAATTATGATGAGTTTTTGAGACTGCATTAACATCTCATTTTTGAATATCATGAATATCTATTTTTTTATTCAAGACATATCCTTAACAGGCGGCACAGAAAGGGTAACTGTCAATTTATCTAATTTGTTTGTCAGTAAGGGACATAAAGTAACTATTGTTTCTTTCAACAGAGGAAAAGAAAAAGCTACTTACCAGCCTGTACCTGAAGTCGGCATCGTTTACTTATCGAATGAACTCTATCCTATAGATGGCGGATATATAGCCCGATTACGTTCTTTTTACCATAGCATAAAGGCATTAAAACATTTTTTCAGGTCACAAATAAACAAGAATGAAAAGAATGTCTTTATCAGCCAAAACTTTTTTGCCAACACTTTGTTGTGGTTGGTAGGAAAATCTAAAGACGCATTAGGATGTGAACATTTTAAGTATGACTTGTATCCGAAACCTGTCAGGGCTTTAAGATGCTTTGTTTATTCTTTCTTTAAAAAGATAATCGTATTGACCGATAAAGACCGGATGAGGTTTTGCAGGCATCTTCCACAAAATAAAGTTGTCACTATTCCTAATATGGCGATTGCTAATGAGGATTTTAAATTGGACCTAACCAGTAAGACCATCATTGCCGTAGGGCGTTTGCATCCTCAAAAAGGATTTGACATGCTGATTCCAGCAGCAAAAGACGTATTTGACAAGCATCCGAATTGGCAATTGAACATATTCGGAGAAGGAGAATTGAAAGAGGCATTACAATCACAAATTCAAGCTCTTGGTCTGCAAAGGAATATATTCTTAAAGGGATATACGGATAATATAAATGGGGAGTTCGCAAAAAGCGCCTTTTTTGTATTATCCTCCAGATATGAAGGCTTCCCCATGGTCTTGGTAGAAGCAATGAGCCTGGGGATGCCTTCTGTAGCGTTCGATTGCCCGGAAGGTCCCGCACAATTATTGGCAGAAGGAGGCGGCATCTTAGTTGAAAAAGAAAACATCTCCAAATTGTCTGAAGCCATGGATTATATGATAGAACATCCCGATTTCAGACAAAAGTGTTCTAAACATAGAGAGTTCATAAAAGAGCATTTGTCTCCGAAAGTTATCTATGAAAAATGGCGAAATGTTTTTTTAAGTTAAATGAAAAATGCAATGAATAATTATGGCTGGATAGTTACGCGCGGTACATTACTTTTAATTACACTCCTTTTCTGGAAACAGTTTATGGAATACCAGCAGAAAACATTCTTTACATACATGGGGAAATATCAAACAAGCAGAATCTTCCTATTATAGGACATGATGGAACAGACACATTTGAACTTTGGACTAAGTCAAATCCTCAAGGATACAAACGACATTATACCTCTAATAGGGCAGAGCTGCCAGAAGAAGAAATGATGACCGAGGCTGTGGAGGAATACTTTGAGTTATCAAGAAAGCCCGTTGCCGACATTTTAAAGAAAAACGAATGTTTTATCAACGATTTGTATGATATCAGAACAATAATCATTCTCGGTCATTCTTTAGGGAATGTGGATATGCCTTACTTCAAAGCCATATATGAATCAAATGATAGTCCGGCACAAATAAAATGGTACATGAGCTACTATAGCGATTCCGAGAAAAGAACATTGGAAGAAAAATTGCGCTCACATGTTGTTGGCGACAAGACACCAATTGCGATGTTTAGAATGGAGGACTGGCTGATACAGAAAAATCCATAACAGTGCATTGAATCTTTTCGTTTTATCTATTTCAAACAATATATTTTATGAATATCAAGATTTTGGTGGCGGCTCACAAGCAATGTGAAATGCCCAAAGACAACGTGTACCTGCCTGTACAGGTGGGCAAGGCTCTGCATCCGGATTTAGACTTAGGTTATCAGCCTGACAATGGGGGGGAGAACATTTCGGAGAAAAATCCTTATTACAGTGAACTGACTGCCGTTTATTGGGCTTGGAAAAACCTGAAGGCGGATTATGTAGGATTGGTGCATTACCGCAGATATCTCGGAATGAAACACGGGAAAGATAAGTGGCAATGTCTGCTGACAAAGGAAGAAGCCCAAACACTATGCAAGAAACATGACATCATATTGCCACAGAAACGGAGATACTATATAGAATCGCTTTGGTCGCACTACGAACATACGCACGATATTTCCCATTTGAAAAAGACAAAATCTGTTATCGCAAAAGACTATCCGGAATACCTGCCTGCCTTCAACAAGGTAATGAAAAGGACTTGGGGACATATGTTCAACATGTTCATCATGAAGAAGAGTTATGCGGATGAGTATTGCGCTTGGCTGTTTGACATTCTCTTTAAAGTGGAAAAACAGATAGATTTCTCCACCTTGTCTGCCTTTGATGCCCGCCTGTTTGGCAGAATCAGTGAATTACTGCTTGATGTTTGGATAGAGACCAAAGGGTATTCTTACAAAGAGATAAAAATGATACAAATGGGCAATGAGAACTGGCCTCAAAAGATTAAATATTTCTTAGCTGCTAAGTTCTTGGGTAAAAAATATACGCAAAGTAGATGAAATTAACAAAAAACAAGATATTATGATGGAAAATCAAATGCCAGAAATTGTTCACGGGGTATTCTCCGTAAATGACTTACAAGGGTTATTTAATCGTGACAAGAAAGATTTGGCAAAAGAAGTAGGTTTTAAACTACTTAACCTAATACCAAGTGTTGGAAGTATTTTAGCCGAAGCCCCTGAATTATATCAAGGATACAGGGAAAATGAATTTTTCAGAAAACTTTGTAAGGTACTGCTAGAGATAAAAGACGTGAAAGAACCAGAACGGCAGCGATTCTTGCAAGAGGTTGAGGATAAGGCGAAAGACTTCTCAGGTAATGTATTGATGAATATGATAGACAGGCTCGACAATATCAACAAAGGTACTGTTTTGGCAAACTTGATACACGCTCGTACAGATGATAAAATTTCTATCGATGATTTCTTTCGATTAGTTTCTATTCTGGAACGAATACCTTATACAGACTTGGACAAGCTTATTGCTTTTAATGAACCATATTATGATGCCTCAGGGGTAACTGAATTGTTGAATGCCACTGGGGCGATAGATGTTTGCGTCATAGACAGTAACCCTGATTCCAATAACCAATATGAACTAACATCTTTGGGAAGGATGTTGGTACAATATGGATTGAAAATAGATGTAGCAAATACGCTCCATAACGGAACTACTGTGCAAATGACTTGGAATGAAGTGGAATAATGCCATAAAATATATAATATGCAACACTACGATTATTTGATAGTAGGCGCAGGCCTGTTCGGTTCTGTCTTTGCCTACAAAGCCATGCAACAAGGCAAGAAATGCTTGGTGATTGACCGTCGTCCGCACTTAGGCGGGAATCTTTATTGTGAAGATGTGGAAGGCATCCATGTGCATAAATATGGGGCGCACATTTTTCATACATCTAATAAAAAAGTATGGGATTTCGTCAATTCAATTGTGGAGTTTAACCGCTACACCAATTCGCCTGTGGCAAACTATAAGGGCAAACTGTATAACCTGCCTTTCAACATGAACACGTTCTACCAGATGTGGGGCGTGACAACACCGGCCGAAGCCAAGGCGAAGATAGAAGAACAAAAAGCTGAAGCGGTGGCACGGATGAAGGTGGACGGTGTAACCGAACCACGCAACTTGGAGGAACAGGCGCAAACGCTTATCGGTAAAGATATTTACGAAAAGCTGATTAAAGGCTATACCGAAAAGCAATGGGGACGGAAATGCACGGACCTTCCTGCATTTATCATCAAACGTCTGCCGGTACGTATGGTTTTCGACAACAATTATTTCAATGACAAATACCAAGGCATTCCTATTGGAGGGTACAATGTGTTGATAGAGCGATTGCTGGAAGATGTGGATGTACGGTTGGATTGTGACTTCTTCGCTAATCGCGAGGAATTGGAATCATTGGCTGACAAAGTGGTGTTTACCGGTGCCATTGACGAGTATTATGGTTATCGTTTTGGCAAACTGGAATACCGCACGGTACGGTTTGAAACGGAAATACTGGACATGCCGAATTACCAAGGCAATGCGGTAGTGAATTACACGGAACGGGAAGTGCCTTACACACGTGTCATCGAGCACAAGCATTTCGAGATGTTTGGCGAGGACGTATATCAATCTCCGAAAACTGTTATTTCAAAAGAATACAGTTCTGAATGGACGGAAGGCAGCGAACCATACTATCCCGTGAATGACGAAAGGAACAATGCACTTTATCAGAAATATAAAGAGCTTGCTGATAAAGAAACAAACGTCATCTTTGGTGGAAGGTTGGCTGAGTACAAGTATTATGATATGCACCATATTGTGGAAAAAGCTTTACGTCTGTTTGAATCTTAACACAAAGTCGGCGGTTAACGCTTTTATTGCAGCCACAATTCTTTGCTCCTTGATATCTTGTGATGGTTCATTTTCTCCGAAACTATCAGCTTGAAATTTGTTTTCGTGTTTGCGAGGCATGGCAAAATCATAAGTCTGTATTGGTGCAAATGCCCACTGGAACAGGAAAAACACACCTGTTTCAAATGCGTGTAAAAGCGTTATCGTGCCACATTGATAAGTTTACATCCCAATGCCGTCTCAATCCGTGCGATGGTCTGGGTGGTAAAGTTATGCCGACCTGTCATCCAACGGGATATCTCGGATTCACGTTTGCCCAATATATGTGCAAGGTCTTTTTGGGTAAGTCCTTTTGCTGAAAGTACTTGACTTAAACGCTCCGCAATATCGAATGAAAGCTCGAAAGCGGCCTTTTGGCTTTCAGGTATAGCATTAAGACATTGTCTGAATAATTCGTTCTGTATCATGGCTGTTATATTTCAAAAGTTGCACTTTGTATGTCGGTTATCATATTTTTCTCAATGGTTATCTTTCCATCCTTTTGGGCTTCAAGCAAGGCTTTGTCGAATGCTTGCAAATCCACGACATAACCACTAAGGACATTATCCTCTTGATAGGTGCGTGTAAGTTTAACCCCGCCATTTCCCAAAATGAGGATTTGGTCTGATATGCGGAGGCAATATAGACGCAGTTTCCTTGAATCAATAGCCAAAGCCTTCACGTTATCACTCATCTTACCTTCGATGCGGAAGAATCGTTCCAATGCCCCTTTGTCTATGATTTTAGCCAAAGCCATCAATATGATATTGAAATCTTTATTGTAGGTGGCATTATCCTTGAATTTGAGGAGGAACTTCTCAAACTCACTCTCGGCATCACCTTCGAAACAAATGGAAAACATACCTACATTGTCACTTTGTTCGATAGTCTTTAGTGTTACAGTTGCCATAAATCCGTCTTGTTATATTTTCAAATGCAAATATACTACTTTTATTTGAAAACTATTCACTTTTAAGTGAATTATTTCAAGACCCTCTTATCTCATATGTTGCGTGATTACCAACAGAAGATAAAATCCTCGCTCTTTTCCGAATGGGAATTGTATCCTTGCATCTTGGTGCAGATACCCACTGGCACAGGCAATACACACTTGCTCGCCTCACTCGTAAATGAAGAATTATACTTTTCACGGTCACAAACCCATCATATTTTGAAATCGGAAAAAAGTAAGCATCTTATTTTAGGTTTGGTCACCAGTAAGCGTCCAAAACTGACGTATTGCCCGTTCAGATAGATGTGGCTACCTTCGCGCTGTAAACATTAAAATTATAATGATATGTACAGCAGTGAAGATTTTGAAAGGCTTTTCATCCGATACAAGAATGAGAAATGGCACAAAACCAAAAGGATCGGTTCTGTAAAATGAAAGCTTTAAAAACTTCTCCACACTCAAATTTGTGAATCTCCCCAAGTGTTCCTATCTTTGTAAACAGATAAGTTGGTGGGTTTGTAATTCTTATGGTTTTTAGTTCTTAAGCTGGAATCGAAGAAACGAGGGCTTGCCTGCATCTTTAACTAAAAAATTGTCCTTATGCAAAAGAATTCTTATATACGGTTTGATTGGGCCATCAAAAGGCTGTTGAGAGACAAGGCTAATTTCAGCGTGCTGGAAGGATTGCTGACTGTGCTTTTCAATGATAAGACAAAGATTGTAGAAATATTGGAAAGTGAAGGCAACCAGCAACGGGATGATGACAAGTTTAACCGGGTGGACATCAAAGCAAAAAACAGTAAGGGTGAAATTATCATCGTGGAAGTTCAGAATACACGTGAACTTTATTATTTGGAGCGCATTCTATATGGTACAGCCAAAGCTATCACTGAGCATATCTCGTTGGGAGATACGTATCAGGAAGTGAAGAAGGTCTATTCAATCAGTATCCTTTATTTCGATTTGGGAAAGGGTAATGATTATCTGTATCACGGGCAGAACCGTTTTATCGGCGTACATACGAATGATGAACTGCTAATTACAGCAAAAGAGGAAGGTGCTATAATCCAAAAGCTTCCCCAAGAGGTTTTCCCTGAATATTACCTGATACGGGTGAACGAGTTTAACCAAGTGGCAAAAACGCCGTTGGAAGAGTGGGTAAAATATCTTAAAACAGGTATTATTGATCCGGATACAACAGCGCCCGGCTTACCTGAAGCGCGGGAAAAGCTTCGTTATTATGATATGTCGCCAGAAGAACGGCATGAATATGACGAACATGTCAATGCCATCATGATTCAAAATGACGTGCTGAATACAGCAAAATTGGAAGGTCATGCAGAAGGACGTGCAGAAGGACGTGCAGAAGGTAAATTAGAAGATGCCAGAAACCTGAAACAACTGGGAGTGTCGATTGATATTATAGCCCAAGCTACCGGACTTAGCCGGGAAGAAATTGGTAAGCTGTAAGCATATGGAACTGAAATATATGCCGCATTTCGTAAACCCGTTTACGGATATCGGCTTCAAGATCATCTTCGGGCAACCTGCCAGCAAGGAACTGCTCATTACCTTGCTGAACGAGCTGCTGGCAGGGGAGCATCACATTGAAGACCTGACGTTCATCGACAAGGAAGACAATTCGGACAACGTAAACGACAGGGGAA
>ERZ827181.1495-NODE-1495-length-24826-cov-5.828267_pt1 | contig 24826 bp, 17 predicted proteins | sample MGYA00519778_ERZ827181 | MGnify/ENA primary metagenome ERZ827181 (study PRJEB31778, sample SAMEA3449273) | human gut metagenome | biome: human gut; feature: human-associated habitat; material: faeces | place: United Kingdom | collected 2010/2012 ...
CGCGCTGGAGACGCTGGGTCGCCACGAGGAGGCGGAGGATCTGGCACGCCGCGGCAGCGCCATGGGCTGCCTGCATCATGCCATTGAGCCGGGCCGCGCAGGCTCTGCCTACCGCCAGATGCGCCAGGCAGACCGCAATATGGAGAGCGAGGTCTCCAAGCTGATCTCTGCCCTGCCGGATACCGAGGACACGGGGGCCTGTATCTGCGACTTTGAGACGTTCAAGGAAATTTACCGCGTACAGCGCGGCGTGCAGGTCCGCTACGGTCTGCAGGTATTCCTGGCGATCCTGACCGTGGCTCCCAGCCAGAACACCGATGCTGCCGAGACCTCTCTGATGGTGGAGCAGCTGGGCGATCTGATCCACACGAATCTGCGCCAGTGCGATGTGGCCGCCCGCTACACCGATATGCAGTATGTTGTTATGCTGAGCGGCAGCACCGCCGAGAGCGGCACCGGCCCGCTGGAGCGCATCAAGGCCGCGTTCTACCGCATCCCTGCCCATGGCCGCTACCTGTTGAGCTATAGCCTCTATGTTCCCGAGGCCAAGGCCGACAGCGGGCGCGTCCGCCGCCGCAAAAAGACGGCGAAGAAGGAAAAATAAGTGAGCCGTTAAGCCGTACAGTGAAAGCTGTGCGGCTTTTTTGCTGCACGGACCGGCAAAGAAACGATTGGTAGGGGCGGGCATTGCCCGCCCGGCCTGCAAAATATCCCGATATACAATCGCAAAACAGAGAGAACGAAAGGTAAGGCAATCTTATGACCACGCGTACCCCTGAGGAATTGGAAGAAAAGCTGCATTACCATTTTAAGAATAAAGAACTGCTCATCACGGCGCTGACCCACAGCTCTTACGCCAACGAGAGCAAAACCCCTACGCTGTATAACGAGCGGCTGGAATTTTTGGGCGACAGTGTGCTGTCCGTTGTGGTGGCAAACTATCTGTTCCACCATTCCACCCGCCCGGAGGGCGAACTGTCCCGCATGCGCGCTTCGCTGGTCAGCGAGGACGCGCTGTTCCAGTTTGCGCAGGAGATCGACCTGGGCTCTTACCTGCGGCTGGGCCGCGGCGAGGAGCTGGGCGGCGGGCGCTGCCGCCCCAGCGTGGTTTCGGATGCGTTTGAAGCCACCATTGCCGCTTTGTTCCTGGACGGCGGCATTGAGACCGCCCGCAACTTTATCCTGCCGTTCATCACGGAGGGCAAAACCGCCGAGGATGACCACAAGACCGCCCTGCAGGAAGTGGTGCAGAAACACCCGGACGACCGCCTGACCTACACCGTGACAGGGGAATCCGGCCCGGCGCATGATAAGCGGTTCCAGGTTACTGTGGCGCTGAACGGCAAGGCGCTGGCTGTGGGCGAAGGCCGCAGCAAAAAGGCTGCGGAACAGCAGGCTGCCAAAGCGGCGCTGACCAAGCTGGAACAGCAGGCATAAAAAGGGGCATCTATGCGCTTAAAAGAACTTGAGATACAGGGCTTCAAGTCCTTCCCGGATAAAACGCGGATCACCATTGGCGAAGGCATTACCGGTGTTGTGGGGCCGAACGGCTCCGGCAAAAGCAACATTTCGGATTCCATCCGGTGGGTTCTGGGCGAAACCAGCTCCAAACAGCTGCGCGGTGCGGGCAAGATGGAGGACGTTATTTTTGGCGGCACCCAGACCCGCGGCGCAATGGGCTATGCGGCGGTATCGCTGACCATTGATAACTCCGATCATGGGCTGGAAATGGACGCGGACGAAGTAACCATTGGCCGCCGCTATTACCGCAGCGGGGAGAGCGAGTATACCATCAACGGCCAGAGCGTGCGCTTAAAAGATGTGTACGAGCTGCTGCTGGATACCGGCCTTGGGCGCGATGGCTACGCCATTGTGGGTCAGGGGCGCATTGCGGAGATCGTTGGTGCAAAATCCACCGAGCGGCGCGAGATTTTTGAGGAAGCATCTGGCATTGCCAAATACCGCTACCGCAAAAATGAAGCCGAACGCCGCCTGGCCGCGGCGGAGGGCAATCTGGAACGCCTGCGGGATATTCTGGGGGAGCTGGAAAAGCGGGTTGGACCCCTGAAACGCGACAGCGAAAAGGCGGAGCAGTTCCTGGCATATTCCGAGACCCGCAAGGGGCTGGAAATTACCCTGTGGGTGGATTCAATCCGCCGCGCACAGGATACGGTGCGGGACCAGCAGCGCAAGTATGAGGCGGCGGAAAGCGACTATGCACGCATTTCCCGCCAGCTGGATGAATTTGACACCCGCACCGAAGCCCTGCGCGCCGAAGCCCAGCAGCTGATGCTGCAGGTGGAGGAAGCGAACGCTGAGATCCGCACCATTACCGAGCAGAACGCCGGGAGCGAAAGCCAGCTGGCAGTTTTGCAGAACGAAACCGAACACGCGAACGAGCAGATCCGCAGCGCCAGCGATGAGCTGACCCGCGCCGGGGAAGGCGCAAAGGGGATTGCGCAGGAAGCGGACGAGCACAAAGCGGAAATCACCCAGCTGCAAACCGTGCTGCAAAATCTGGATGCCGAGGCGGACAAGCTGCGCCAGCAGCTGAACACGCTGGAACAGCAGGCGCTGCAAAGCGGTGAGCGGCGGGAGATCGTGAGCGCCGCCATGGCCCGCATGCAGCAGAATGCCACTGCCCTGCAGGTGCGGGGTGCGGGGCTGCAATCCGCCGTGGAAGCGGCCCGCGCCCAGCTGAACGGCCTGAAAAACCAGGAAGCCGCCGCGGGTGATGTGGCACAAAAACTGACCGAGGAACGGGACGCTGCTGCCGAGCACCTGAAAGAGTGCGAGGAAGCTGTGACCCGCAACGATAACATCCGCTCCGGCTTAAAGCTCAAGCTGGAAAGCCGTCGCCGCCAGCAGGCGGAAGCCGCTGAAGCTTTGCAGAAGGCCGCAGCGGATAAAAACAACACCGCCCAGCGCATCCGCATCCTGGAGGATCTGGAGCGCAACATGGACGGCTATCAGCAGAGCGTAAAAGCCGTCATGCGCGCCGCGGGCGGTGGGCGGCTGCGGGGCATCATCGGCCCGGTGGCCGGTATCCTGAGCGTGCGCAAGGGGTATGAAATTGCCATCGAGACGGCGCTGGGGTTTGCCTTACAGAACATTGTGGTGCAGGACCAGGGCTGCGCCCGCGCGGCCATCACCTTTTTGAAGGAAGAACGCGCCGGACGCGCAACCTTCCTGCCGCTGGATACCGTGCAGGGCAGCCGATTCAATGGCCGCCTGACCGGCACGGCGGAGGTGGCCGCCGACCTGGTGGAGACCGCCCCCCAGTACCAGCATATTATTGATAACCTGCTGGGCCGCATTATTGTGGTGGAGGATCTGGGCGAAGCGTCGGTGGTGGCCAAAAATCTTGGCTACCGCAACCGCATTGTCACAATGGACGGCCAGGTCATCAACGCAGGCGGTTCCTTTACCGGCGGTTCCACCGCGCGCAGCGTGGGTGTGTTCAGCCGCAAGCAGGAACTGGACGAACTGCGTGCCAAGGTGCTGAAACTGGACGAGCGCCGCGCAGCAGCCGAAAAGGAAGCCGCCGCCCGCAAAGCGGAGGTGGATAACCTGACCGCCCAGCTGGCCGGTGCCGAGAGCGAGGGCATGACCGCCGCTGCGGCCCGCCTGAAAGCCGAGATGGAGCTGGATCAGCTGAACACCGCGCTGGAAGAGGGCAAGAATGCTGCCGCCCACCGCGGGCAGGAGATCGCCGCGCTGGAACAGCAGCTGCGGGAGAACACTGCGGCCGCCGCCCAGGCAGAAAACGCCCGCAAACAGGCGGAAGCCGAGATTGAAACGCACCGCAAAGAGCTGGAAAGCCTGGGCGCTTCCACCAGCGATGTGACCCGCCAGCGGGAGGAAGCATCGCAGAAACTTTCGGATAACCGAATGCAGAAGCTGCGCACCGAGAAGGACCTGAGCCTGCACGAAGCAGCGCTGGAAACCCTGAAAGGCCGCAGCGGCGAAGCCGAAGCCCGCGTGCGGGAACTGCAGGCCAATGTGACCGCCGCCAAAGAGCGCATTGCCGCCAATGAGCTGCGCGCCAATGAAATCAAGCGAGCCAGCGAAGAAAACAAACAGAAGATCACCGCGGCGGAGGAAACCATCCGCAAGGCTAATGCCGAGCGCATGGAAAAGGAAGCCGCTGTGACCCGCCTGACCCAGGAAAACCGCACCCTGACCGATGAGCGTGAGCGGATGAGCGGCGAGATGGCCCGCCTGGCCGAGCGCAAGACCGCGGCGGAAACTGAGCTGAACACCACGGCATCCAAGCTGTGGGAGGAATACCAGCTGACCGAAGCCGAGGCGGAAAAGCTCTGTGTACCCTTTGCCAATGTGGCAGACCTGCGCCGCCAGGTGGCCGAAGTGCGCGGCAAGATCCGCGCGCTGGGCAACGTGAATGTGGGCGCGATCGAAGAGTACAAGGAAGTTAAAGAACGGTACGACTTCATGAAAGCACAGGTCACCGATGTGGAGAAATCCCGCGCGGAGCTGAACCGAATGATTGCCGAGCTGTGCAGCGAAATGCAGGAGATGTTCACCGCCAGCTTTAAGGAGATCAACCGCAACTTCGGTGCGATCTTCCGCGAGCTGTTCGGCGGCGGTTCGGCGAGGCTCTATCTTTCGGATGAGAACGATGTGCTGAACTCCGGCATTGAAATTCAGGTTTCGCCCCCCGGCAAGGTCATCAAAAACCTGTCGGCTCTGTCCGGCGGCGAACAGGCGCTGGTGGCCATCAGCATTTATTTTGCCATTCTGGCCGTCAACCCGTCGCCGTTCTGCATCCTGGACGAAATTGAAGCTGCACTGGACGATGTGAACGTTACGCGCTATGCGCAGTATCTGCGCCGCATGACCGAACGCACCCAGTTCATCGTTATCACCCACCGCCGCGGCACCATGGAAGCAGCTGATGTGCTGTACGGCGTGACCATGCAGGAGGATGGTGTTTCCAAGATCCTGCGCCTTGACCTTGAAAACGTTTCCGCTGATCTGATCAGTTAATTCAAAGGAGGAACCGCCATGGGATTCTTCGATATTTTTAAGAAAAAGAAGAAAATGAGCGATGGCCTGGAAAAAACCAGAACGGACTTTTTCCAGAACATCGTCAACACCTTGACCAGCTCTGTTATTGATGATGACCTGTATAATGATTTGGAAGAGCAGCTGATTCTGGCCGATGTCGGCCCCAGCTGCGCGGTGCGTTTGGTGGACGAGCTGCGCGACGAGGTAGAGATCAACGGTCTGCATACCGGCCAGGAAGCGCTGGATGCCCTGCGCGATATCATCCGCCGCGAGGTAAGCCCCAAAACTGACCTGAACCTGAGCGGCAAACCGGCGGTTATTCTGGTTGTGGGCGTGAACGGCGTGGGCAAAACCACCACCATTGCCAAGCTGGCTTATCTGTACAAGGATCTGGGCAAGCGGGTCATGCTGGCGGCAGGCGATACCTTCCGCGCAGCGGCCAGCGAACAGCTGGAAACCTGGGCCGACCGTGCCGGGGTGCCGCTGGTCAAGGCGGGCGAGGGCGCTGACCCCGCAGCCGTGATTTTTGATGCGGTCAAATCCGCCACGGCCCGCGGCTATGATATGGTCATTGCCGATACCGCAGGCCGCCTGCACAACAAAAAGGGCCTGATGGATGAGCTGGCAAAGATCAGCCGCAGCGTGAAAAAGGCCAGCCCGGATGCCAGCCTGGAAGTGCTGCTGGTGCTGGATGCCATTACCGGCCAGAACGCCATCAGCCAGGCGCAGGAGTTCTGCCGCGCCGCCGGTGCCACCGGCGTTGTGCTGACCAAGCTGGACGGCACCCCCAAGGGTGGCTGCATCATCGGTGTGCACGAAAAGCTGGGCCTGCCCATCCGTTTTGTGGGCGTGGGGGAAAAGATCGACGACCTGATCTTCTTCTCCGCCACCGATTTTGCCGAAGCCCTGCTGCCGGAGGTTCCGCAGCATAAAAAAGAGGAAACGGAACAGGCAGGGGAGGAACAGGCATGATCGTTTGTGCAGCCACCAACAATGCGGGCAAGCTGAAAGAGCTGCGCCGCATCCTGACCCGCTGCGGCCACGAGGTAAAAAGCCTGCGGGAACTGGGTGTAACCCTGGACCCGGAGGAGACTGGAACCACCTTTGCGGAAAACGCAAAGATTAAGGCCGAAGCCTTTTGCAAGGCAACCGGCCTGCCCACCGTGGCGGATGATTCCGGCCTGTGCGTGGATGCCCTGAACGGGGCACCCGGCGTGTACAGCGCACGCTATGCGGGTGAGCACGGCAACGATGCCGCCAACAACGAAAAGCTGATGGCAGAGATGCAGAATGTGCCGGTGGGACAGCGCGCCGCCAAGTTCGTTTCGGCGGTCTGCCTGATCCTGCCGGATGGGCGGGAGCTGGTTGTGACCGGCGAATGCCCCGGCAGTGTGGCCCTGACCCCGGCGGGCGATAACGGTTTTGGGTATGACCCGCTGTTTGTCCCCGATGCCGTCGGCCTGCCCGGCGGCGGCACGGTACCCAACACCGCACACCGCACCTATGCCGAGCTGGCCGATGCCGAAAAAGACGCCATCAGCCACCGCGGCCGCGCCATGGAAAAGCTGGAAGCCGAGCTCGCCGCATTTTTGGGCGAATGAGCCGCAGAGAAAAACTGAATAGAACGATTTGATTTTGACTGAACAATAAGGAGCGAACAATGTCTTTGACAAGCAAACAGCGCGCCGCACTGCGCGGCATGGCCAACACCATGGAGCCGGTTTTCCAGATCGGCAAGGGCGAAATTGATGAAACGCTGATCAAGGGCGTGGATGACTGCATCAAAGCCCGCGAGCTGATCAAGCTGAAGGTGCTGGAAAACAGCGAGTATGATGCCCGCGAGGCTGCCGACATCCTGTGCGAAGCCATCCATGCAGAGTGCGTGCAGGTGATTGGCCGCAAGTTTGTGCTGTTCCGCAAAAAGCCGAAGGAATCTGCTTATGCGGAACTGCTGAAAAAGTAAGATGAAAGCACTGCTATTTGGCGGCACATTTGACCCGCCCCACGCCGGGCACATGAACAACCTGCGGGCCGCCATGCAGGCGGTGCAGCCGGATGTGGTGCTGGTTATGCCGGCGGGCATCCCACCCCACAAGCACGCCAGTGCAACGCCGGGCGAACTGCGCCTTGCCATGTGCGAATGCTTTAAGGCGCTTGGCCCCCAGGTGCAGGTGAGCCAGTGGGAAGTGGACCGCGCGGGCCGCAGCTATACCTATAATACCGTCAGCATGCTGCAGGAAAAGTATCCCGGCGCTCAGCTGTATATGACAATTGGCAGCGATATGCTGGAAACATTTGATGAATGGTACCGCTGGCGGGAAATTTTGGCTATGGTCACCCTGGTGGTGCAAAGCCGGGAACCCGGCGATGGCGACGCCTTGCACGCAGCAGCCCAAAAGCTGGAAGAAGCAGGCGGGAAGATCATGTTTGCGGATGCCCCGGTGCTGGAGTGTGCCTCCAGCGATATCCGCGCAGGAAAGTATCCCCCTGCCCGGCTGAAGGAGCTGCTGCCCCCGCCGGTGGCAGATGTGATACACCGGAACGGGCTGTACGGCAAGCTGATTTGAAGCCATAGATAGGGTACAATAAAATAGGGAAAGGATGCGGATCTTGATGACAGTGGACGAAGCAAAAGCGCTGGTAAAAAGCCGTTTGAGCGAAAAGCGTTACAAGCACACCATAAATGTAAAAAAAATGGCAGTCAAGCTGGCAAAACGCTATGGCGCGGATGAGGAAAAGGCCGCATTAGCGGCACTTTTGCACGACAGCGCGAAAGAACTGCCCAAGGCAGAGATGTTGCAGATTTTTGCTGATAATGCTATAATAGCTAAAAATGCCGCCAAGCGCCCTGCGCCGGTGTGGCATGGGTACGCAGCCTCGGTTTTGTGCCAGACACAGTGGGGTGTGACGGACCCGGAAATTTTATCTGCCATTGAGTGCCATACCACCGGCAAACAGAACATGAGCCTGTTGGACAAGATTATTTACATGGCGGATATGACCAGTGCCGAACGGGATTACCCCGGTGTGGAGGCGCTGCGTGCCGAGGAAATGCAGAACCTGGACCTGGCGCTGTGCCATGCACTGGAACAAAGCATTGCCTTTGTTCGCGAAAAAGGCAACCCACTGGACCCCGATACCGTTGCCGCACTGGATGATGCCCGCGCGGCCTGCACCCGATAAAGGGGCAGGCACTGCCTTTTGCGGGTGTGCCGTAACCGAATAAGATGAAAGACCAGTTCCCATCGTTTGAATAAAAGGGAGGAACGTTATGAGCGAGATCCGCAGGGTAAACACCGGCGATGCGCCGCGCAATGTCTACCATGCTGGTGACGTGCCGCGCACGGTGAACACCGGGCGTACTGTGAAAACAGGCAGTGCGCTGAATCAGGATGAGTACGAAGCTGCCCGCCGCCGTGCACAGCAGCTTGCCGCCAATAACACCCGCCGCACCCGCAGCTTTAACCGTGTGCAGCAAACCGATGTTGACCGTTACCGCGCCGCCCAGCAGAAAGAGCAGGAAGCCCGCGCCGCTGCTGCCCAGCAGCAGGCCCAGGAAGCCCGCGCTGCCCGCGAAGCTGCCGCGCGCCAGCAGGCCCAGGCCGCTGCCCAGAGCGAGCAGCCCCTGACCCGCGCCCAGCGCCAGGCGTTGGAGCTGCAGCGCCGCGCCCGCAGCCAGAGCGCACAGGGGGCCACCCGCACCCAGGTGCGCCGGCTGGACCTGAACGAAACCAAAGGCAGCCGCGCACATTATGATATGAACGCGGATGCAGAGTATCAGGCACGTGTGGCCCGCCGCGCTGCCCAAACGGCAGCCCAGCCCGTTGCACCCCAGGCCGCGCCGCAGCAGGAGGACACCGTTATGCAGGCTTCACGCAGCGCCGGGAAACCGGCAGCCGGAAGCGGAAAATCCGCCGCAGGCAAGAGCGGCAGCAAATCTGCCGCAGGCGGCGGTGGCAAACCGCCCAAGGGCGGCAGCCGCAAAGGCAAAGGCGGCGCAGGCCCCTATGGCCCGAACGGCAAGAAAAAGAAAAAAGGCGGCTGGTGGAAGGTGTTACTGGGCACCCTGCTGGCCATCGCTGTGATCTTTTTTGGCACGGTCGTCTTTATCATGCACGCCATTGCACCGTCGGCGGGGTCCATCAGCCTGAACCAGCTGATCAACACCCCCAAAGAGTATGCGGGCAAAGAGTTCAACCTGCTGGTGGTGGGCATTGACCGCTCCACCGAGACCGGGCAGGAAACCGATTCGCAGGTAGATGACGGCATGACCGACATGATTTTGTACCTGCACTTCAACAATGAGACCGGCCAGGTCAAGATGCTGCAGATCCCGCGCAACATCTTTGTTACCACGGATGCCAGCTTCTCCGGCAATTATCAGATCAACGCCATTGCCAAAACGCAGGGCTCCAACGGCGGCAACAACATCAGCGCGCTGGCCGATGAGATCTATAACATTTTTGGCCTGCATGTGGACGGTTACCTGTCCGTCCGGCTGGAAGCGCTGACCCAGATCATTGATACCTTCGGCGGCATTCGGGTGTATGTGCCGCAGGATATGGATTACGGCGGCAGCCACCTGAGCCAGGGCTACCAGACCATGGACGGCGCGGCGGCAGAGTTCTTCCTGCGCACCCGCCACATTTATGCGGACTCTGACCTGGGCCGCCTGCGGATGCAGCGGTACTTCTATGCGGCGCTGTTCGCCCGTATGCGCAGCATGACGGTATGGGATATCGCCAAGCTGCTGCCGGTCATCACCAGCCAGATGGAAACCGACCTGAGCGCAACCGAGCTTGTCAGCGTGGCGGTCAGTATGCTGAAAATTTCCAGCTCCAACATTATGTTCGGCCAGGTTCCCGTGTATATGGGTCAGGCCATCAGCTATAACGGCAACAGCACCGTTGTGGTGGCAAGGCAGGAAACGGCAGACCTGCTGAACGAGTATTTCCGCGAGAATACCGGCCCGGTGGATGCCAGCCAGCTGAACATTGCAGGGGATGACGGCCTGTTTGATTTGAGCGGCCTGACGGCATCTGACCCCAGCGTGCAGTTTATGGGAACCCTGAACGAGGAAATTTCCGACGCACAGCAGACAAACAACATTGACGGTTCGGCCACAACGGATGTTTATGATACCGCAACCCCGGCGCCGGATGACAGCACGGACGGGGACAGCACCGATGGTGACAGCACCCCGTCAGAATGATAGATCCTGCAACAAAGGAGAATTGAATGGAAAGCAAAGAACTTGCCATCCGTCTGGCCCGCGCGCTGGACGCGAAAAAAGGCTATAATATCCGCATCCTGCATGTGGAAAACCTGACCACGGTAACGGATTATTTCGTGATCGCAACCGGCAATTCCACCACCCATGTGGGCGCGCTGGCAGACGAGGCGGACTTCCAGCTGGGCCGCGCAGGCGTGAATGTGCTGCGCACCGAAGGCCATGACGGCAACCGCTGGGTGCTGCTGGATTACGGCAGCGTGATTGTGCATGTATTTACGCCGGAAGCCCATGACTTCTATGACCTGGAGCACCTGTGGGCTGACGCCAAGGAGCTGCCCGCCGAAGAGTGGGAAGAAAAGCCGGAAGAGCAGGCGTAAACATGGATGCTGGATGGCTCCCCTTGAGGGGAGCTGGCACCCCGAAAGAACATAAAATACAGGGGTGCGTGATGCCGAACCACCACTCACCGGCTGCGCCGGAGCTCCCCTCCAGGGGAGCCGATGCGGAGCGCAAAAGCACAGTACGCACAAATTTCTGTGGGGAGAGAAGCTTTATGAAATATGATTTCAAGGCCGTTGAGGCCAAATGGCAAAAGGTATGGCAGGATGAACACACCTTCCATGCTGAAATCGACCATTCCAAACCCAAGTTCTATGCACTGGTAGAATTCCCGTACCCGTCTGCGGCCGGCCTGCATGTTGGCCACCCCCGCAGCTATACCGCGCTGGATATTGTGGCACGCAAAAAGCGTCAGTGCGGCTATAATGTCCTGTACCCTATGGGCTGGGATGCTTTTGGTCTGCCGACCGAGAACTATGCCCTGAAAAACCACATCAACCCGGAAATCGTGACCGCCAAGAACGTGGCCCGCTTCAAAAGCCAGCTGCAGGCACTGGGCCTGAGCTTTGACTGGGACCGCGAGATCAACACCACTGACCCCGAATACTACAAGTGGACCCAGTGGATCTTCCTGCAGCTGTACAAGCACGGTCTGGCTTATAAAAAGGCTACCACCGTCAACTACTGCACCGGCTGCAAGGTCGTTCTGGCCAACGAGGAAGTTGTAAACGGCGTGTGCGAGCGCTGCGGCAGCCCCGTTGTGCAGCGCGTGAAGAGCCAGTGGATGCTGAAGATCACCGCTTACGCGGACCGCCTGATCGATGACCTGGACCAGGTGGATTACATCGACCGTGTCAAGACCCAGCAGCGCAACTGGATCGGCCGCAGCCATGGCGCTGAGGTCAACTTTGAAACCTCTGCCGGTGATACCCTGACCGTTTATACCACCCGCGCGGATACCTTGTTCGGCGTTACCTACATGGTCATCTCCCCGGAGCATGCCTACATCAAAAAGTGGATCGATGCCGGGCTGATCAAGAACGTGGATGCCGTAAAGGCATACCAGGATGAAGCCGCCCGCAAGAGCGACTTTGAGCGTACCGAGCTGAACAAGGAAAAGACCGGCGTTAAGATCGAGGGCGTGACCGCCATCGACCCCGTCAACGGCGCAGAGGTGCCCATCTTTATCTCTGACTATGTTCTGGCAACTTACGGCACCGGTGCTATTATGGCCGTGCCTGCCCACGACAGCCGCGACTGGGAGTTCGCCAAGAAGTTCGGCCTGCCCATCATCGAGGTCGTCAAGGGCAATACCCCGGCCAACCTGGATGAGGCTGCCTTTACCGATGTTGCCACCGGCACGCTGGTCAACTCCGGCTTCCTGACCGGTTTGTCCGTTGAAGATGCCAAGGAAAAGATGTATGCCTGGCTGGAAGAAAACCACAAGGGCTGCAAGAAGGTCAACTTCAAGCTGCGTGACTGGGTGTTCAGCCGCCAGCGTTACTGGGGCGAGCCCATCCCCATGGTGCACTGCGAAAAGTGCGGCTGGCAGCCCATCCCCGAAAGCGAGCTGCCGCTGCGCCTGCCGGAAATTACCGACTTTGAGCCGGGCCCGGACGGCGAAAGCCCGCTGGCCCGCCACGCCGAGTGGATCAAGACCACCTGCCCGTGCTGCGGCGGCCCCGCTACCCGTGAAACCGATACCATGCCCCAGTGGGCCGGTTCTTCCTGGTACTTCCTGCGCTATATGGACCCCCACAACAAGGATGCCATCGCCAGCAAGGAAGCCCTGGATTACTGGAGCCCGGTGGACTGGTACAACGGCGGCATGGAGCACACCACCCTGCATCTGCTGTACAGCCGTTTCTGGCACAAATTCCTGTATGATATCGGCGTAGTGCCCAAGCCAGAACCGTACCAGAAGCGTACCTCCCACGGCATGATCCTGGGCCTGAACCCTCATGCCTTTGAAAACCAGCCCGATGCCGAGCGCAAGCGCCTGCTGGCCGAGTACGGCAGCGAAAAGGCTGCCCGCGAAGCTCTGGTCGAGAAGTACGGCGAAATGGCCGAGCACCCGATCGTCAAGATGTCCAAATCCCTGGGCAACGTTGTCAACCCGGACGATGTGGTGAACGAGTACGGCGCTGACACCCTGCGCCTGTACGAGATGTTCATTGGCGACTTTGAGAAAGCCGCTCCCTGGAACACCAACTCCATCAAGGGCTGCAAGCGCTTCCTGGACCGCATCTGGGCACTGAGCGAAAAGCAGGTGGAGGGCGAAGGCTACCGCCCGAAGCTGGAAGCTTTGATCAACCGCACCATTAAGAAGGTGGGCGAGGACATTGACGCCCTGAAGGCCAATACTGCCATTGCCCAGCTGATGATTTTGGTGAATGCCCTGTACGATGAGGGCGGTGCAACCCGCGCAGAGTACGAAGTGCTGCTGCAGCTGCTGAACCCGTTTGTTCCCCATATGACCGAGGAACTGTGGCAGCAGATGGGCCACACCGACACCCTGGCTTACCACGAGTGGCCGAAGTATGACGAAGCCAAATGCGTGGAGCAGACCATTGAGATTGCTGTTCAGGTGAACGGCAAGGTCAAGGCCCGCCTGAACGTTGCCGCTAACATTGAAAGCGCTGACGCCATTGCCGCTGCAAAGGCTGACCCCGCTGTGGCCGAAGCCATTGCAGGCAAGACCATTGCCAAGGAAATTTACGTCAAGGGCCGCCTGGTCAACATCGCCGTTAAGGGCTGATCGTTCCCCGTGGCGCGCCAGACATTACAACCTGATACCACCCGGCAAGCCTCCGCACAAGCGGGGGCTTTGCCCGTATCGGGACAAATTTGGAACAACCTGTGCGGGTTGGCCCGCAGCAAAACGCTGTGGGGTGTGCTGCTGCTGGCAGTTTTGTGGGGGTACGGCTACGCCATGAACACCCCTGCCGTGGATATGGACGACCTTGCCATTGCCACCTACCAGCAGGGCGGAGAATTTTTGCGCCAGGGCCGCATTACCGTGTGGCTGCTGCAGGCGCTGACCGGAATCATGACCTACCAGCGCTTTTGGCCGGAGCTGTTTTTTGCCCTCAGCCTGGTGTTGGCGGGCATTCTGCTGGCCGCGGTGCTGTACACGGCGGCACGGCGGCAGGCAAAACAGCCGGGGGCGCAGCTGCTGGCGGCAGGGCTGCTGCTGTGGCCCTACCATGGCGAAATTTTGATGTATTCCAACCAGTGTGGCGTTGGGTTTGGCTACCTGCTGTGCGCGTTGGCATTGGCGCTGGCACTGCCGCACCTGCTGTGCGGCTGGCGGAACAGCCTGCCCGGTGCCTGCGGCGCAGTGGTCTGCCTGTGTTTTGCACTGGGGTTGTACGAAAGCTTTGCCCCAGTCTGGCTGACGCTGCTGTGCGCCGCCCTGCTGCTGGATGCCGCGGCAGCGGAACCCCACAGCCGAAAAGCCGGAAAGATATGGGGCAGTATTCTGCGCGGACTGTGGCCGCTGGCCGCGGCACTGGTGCTGCGCAAAGGGCTGACCGCCCTGCTGTGCGCCGCAAACGGCGTGAGCGGGCAGGATGGTACGGCATCCAAAACGATCTTCTGGTTCCAGCGGGACAGCGTGCGGGCTGCAGTTGTGATCCCTGTGCGGGAATGGCTGACCAACTATCTGGCCCGTGCGTTTGGCACTCCGGCGCTGGTCTTGCTGGCACTTGCCAGCTGGGCGGTGGTGCTGTGGGTCCTGCGGCACCGCGGCGGCAATGGGCGGGCACTGTTTGCGGCGGGACTGATTGTATCGCAGTTCTCGCTGGGCATCTTGCAGGGCACCGGTGCCCAGATGGCCCGTGCAGTGCAGTGCTTTGCTGTGTTTGTGCCCTTTGCGGCCTGGCTGTGGCTGGCCCCGGCGCTGGACCGCGGCAAACAGGGCGGAGCCAAAGCCATCATTTGTGCCGCGCTGGCGGGGGCGATGCTGGCGGTGGAACTGATCTCCCTGACAGGGACGATACGATACAACCGCGACCGCTGGCAGTATGAAGAACGCTTGCTGATTAAAACAGCAGATGAACTGAATGACCTGGATCCGGCGGGCACCCTGCCGGTGGCCTTTGTGGGGCAGGCAGAATTAAGCCCCGAACTGCAGGACCGGCTGGTGATCCCGGCGGCAAACCCGGCGTATAAGGCCGCATACCTGATTTATACCGTGCTGGGCGGCCCGCTGGGGGACCTGGACCGGTACGAGAACCCGCAGACAATGGTCATCAACTGGGCGCAGGATGCCTTTGGCGGCAAAGAACAGATAGCCCTGCTGATGCAGCAGGTGGGCCGCCCCTGCGCCCTGGCGGATGCAGACCAGCAGGATGCCGCCGATACCCTGGCCGAGGCAGGCGAAGCCCCGGTTGGGGTAAGCCTGCAGGACGGATACCTGCTGGTGAACTTTACCGGATGGACCGCCGAATGACCGCAATACCCACGATACGAAACTACCATGGGAGGAGTGACCCCCTAATGTTGATCAGCCTGATCGTTCCATGTTATAACGAAGAAGAAGCCATGCCGCTGTTTTATCAGGAAGCGGCCCGTGTGGCGGCACAGATGGAAAAGAGCCACGGCGCAGAATTTGAGATCATTTTTGTGGATGATGGCTCCAAAGACGGCACCCTGCGCGTGGCGCGGGAGCTGCACGATGCCGACCCGCGTGTGCGTTACGTTTCCTTCAGCCGCAATTTTGGCAAGGAAGCGGGTATTTATGCGGGCCTGAAAGCGGCCAAGGGTGATTATGTCGCCACGCTAGACGCTGACCTGCAGGACCCGCCTGCGCTGCTGCCGGATATGCTGGATGCCCTGCTGACCGGTGATTATGACTGCGCGGCTACCCGCCGCACCACCCGCGAGGGTGAACCCCCGGTGCGCAGCTGGTTTGCCCGGATGTTTTACCGCATCATCAATAAAATGTCGGATACCGAGATCGTAGACGGCGCACGGGATTTCCGCCTGATGAGCCGCCGCATGGTGGATGCCGTGCTGGAAATGAGTGAGTACAACCGCTTTTCCAAAGGGATTTTCGGATGGGTCGGTTTTCACACAGAATGGCTGGAATTTGAGCACGAGGACCGCTGCGCCGGAACGTCGAAGTGGCCGCTTCGAAAGCTCCTCGCGTACTCGGTCGACGGCATCACAGGTTTTTCCGTAGCTCCGCTGTCATTTGCATCTGTCATGGGCGTGCTTTTTTTCCTGATTTCTATGATTCTGATTGTGTTCATCATCGGAAGAACGCTGCTGTTTGGCGATCCCGTTGCGGGCTGGCCGTCGATGGCATGCATCCTTTTTCTGGTGAGCGGTGTACAGCTTTTCTGCACGGGCATTGTAGGCATTTATCTTTCCAAGACATATCTGGAAACAAAGCACCGTCCGATCTATCTCTTAAAGGAGACGAGTGAAGAGACGGTCAAGATGCACAGTGTGCAGCCGGTGAAAAAGCAGGAGAGTGCTGCAAAGAGAAGAAAAGATGCCCATACGGCAGAAAAGAAAAACGTGTATTTTCCAGAGTATGCCGACAAACGCCATGCTTCTGAAAGAGGAGAAATCCGGGCATGAAAAAGGAAATCTTAAAGGAAATAAGAGAGCCGGGGAAATCACGGAAAAAGAAAGGTCAGCCGAAAGGACGACGGAACGGCTTTTTGGAAGGTCTTACCGGAAAGGATTTTACGGCGGCTGGTCTGTTTTTCTTTTCTTTGCTTTTGTGCCGGCTGTTCGTCCTGCAATACGGCGTATTCGGCTCCTCGATTGACTGGATCAGCCAGCACAGCACCCTTGCCGATTACTTTCGAAAGCGGTTTTACGCGACCGGAAACCTCTTCCCGGATTTCGCATGGAATCTGGGAGGAGGTCAGAATATTTACCATTTTGCCTACTACGGACTGCTGAGTCCGACCGTGCTGTTATCCTACCTTTTCCCGTTCATCCCGATGGACCTGTGGGTGATGGGTTCCTCCGCGCTGCTGTATGCGGCGGATGCAGTGCTTTTTTATCGCTGGATCAGCAAAAAGGGTCTGCATTACGGCAACTGTCTTTTTACATCACTTTTCTTTACGTGTTCTACCGCACTTTTATATCATTCCTATAATCAGCTTATGTTTGTCAATTATATGCCGTTTCTGCTGCTGGCTCTGCTGGGCGTGGATCGCCATTTTCAGAAGAGAAAGAGCGGTCTTCTGATTCTTTCCGTTCTTGGGATGATTCTGACCAGCTTTTATTTTTCTGTCGGCGGGCTGCTTGCGCTCACGGCGTATGCGGTGACGGAATATTTTAAATACTATGTGGGAAATGCTTCAGATGCAGCAAAAGAAGAAAAGCGAAATGAGCCGCGGGAGAAAAATGGTGCAGCAGGGAAAAATCAGAAGGCATGTGAAAAAGCTGCCGGATACAGTGAAACGGCAATGGCGGTTCGAGATTTTTTCCGCGCAGCAATCCGGTTTGCACTTCCAGTTCTTGCGGGAATCCTGCTTTCCGGCATTTTACTGATTCCATCGGCTGCTGCACTGTTCGGCGGCAGTAGCGGCGGACGCGGCAGCGCAGAGGGCGGGATCGCAGGACTCTTTACCGACCCGGCGATGTGGAAACCGCAGTTTCTGATCCTGCGTCTCTGCTATACGCCGTACGGCATCGGTCTTTCTTCCTTTGCAGCAATAGCTCTCTTTGGACGGATACTTGGAAAAAGCTGGTTCCGGGAAAAACAGCTGTCGCTGTTTCTGCTTGGCTTTTTCTGTATTCCCATCTTTGGCTACCTGCTGAACGGCGGACTGTACAGCAAAGATAAAGTATTTATCCCGTTTCTCCCGGTTCTCTGTGCAGAAGTCGGTCTTTATGTGGAAAACCAGTTTATCAGGAAACGGGAGTGTGGAAAAAATTGGTCTGCCGGAAGGTTTGCGTGGAAAGCCATGGCAGAGCTGCGGGAATTCCTGCCGTATCTCATCGTGCTGTTTCTGATGTGGAACGCAAAGCAGGAAACCTATTTTGATAAATACTGGCATCTTGGCATGCTGGATGTGATTTGTACAGCAGTATGCTATCTGGTGTGGCGCTGGTTTCCGGCAAAAAAACTGCTTCGGGGAAGGGCGCTTCCATTTCTGCCGCTTATCTTCAGCACAGTGATTCTTTTATTCACCGGAAAAGTGATCAATCAGGAAAAAAATGTGATGATTCCATACGAAACGTATGATTCCCTGACAGATGAAAAAATTGCTGAGGCGATCCGCGAAATCCGTGCGGAAGATCCCGGCTGGTATCGCATCGAGCAGTATGGAGACGGAGGACAGAACATCGCAAACGTCAACCGGATCTGGGATATCGGGCAGAACATTTCAACGATCTATTCCTCGGCATACAATACAGAATACAAGAAGTTCCGGGACGAGACATACAGCATCAACGAAGCATTCCGCAACCGCATGATGCAGACCGTTTCGGATGATCCGCTGTTCTGGCAGCTCATGGGTGTGAAATATATTCTGGCAGACACACAGCCGGAAGGGTATGAACTGTATCGCAATTATGGAACATTTCAGGTTTACCGCGCCGTCTCTGCCGCGCCGATTGCCTGCGTGGCAGATCAGGTGGTTTCAGAGTCGGAATACAAGTCTCTTGGCTATCCGCAGAATCAGGAACTCCTGGAGACAACCGCGGTGATCCCGGATCGGGAAAGATGGGCAGAATCTTTGGACGGATCCAGAGAAAACGCCGATTCAGATACAAACAGTGATTCTATAAAATCTCTGTTTCACAGCCGCTTCCAGAAGGCAGAACTTGAAATTCCGGAGACCGATCAGGAAGGCCTGTGTATTCAGAAAACATCGGATGGCTATGAGATTGAAACGAAAAAATCCGTAACCGTTTCAGCGCAGTTACCAGATGCAGCGGAAGGAGCAACGCTGCTTGCTGTTTCCTTCGATGTCGATAACCAAAAAGCCAGCCATGACATGTTCGTCCGCATCAACGGCCAGACCAACCGCCTGACCGGCATCAACCATACGTATGCGAATGAGAATACAGAGTTCCATTATCTTGTCACGATGCGGGAAGACGGAACGGCATCCCTTCGGCTGGGAAAAGGCCATTATATATTGAAAAATCTGGGGGCCTGGACCGGCACAGCGCAGCCGCTGGAAAAGGTGGAACGGCTGTATCAGCAGAAACTTACGTTAATTGGAGGAACAACAAAGACATACGGCGGTGACGGCATCTCGGGTGTAGTTTCCGTGGAAAAAGACGGATATCTCATCACCAGCATTCCATACGATGAAAATTTTGTACTGAAAGTGGACGGACGGAAAACAAACCTGTTCCGCGTCAACACATCCTTCCTCGGTGCCAGAATTCCGGCGGGTGAGCACCAGATCGTTCTCGAATACCATGCGCCGGGACGGACGGCAGGAATTTTGTGCAGTCTGCTGGGGGTTTTGCTGGCACTGGCGGTTGTGATCTGTGAAAAAAGCTTGCCACCCTGTTCGTCCAGGGCAAAGAAAGCCATCGCGCCGTCAGCAATCAGATCTTCGACGTGATCCATGGCATACTGGTCAAAATCTTCAACCCAGAAGGAGAAAAACTTTTTCCGGTGATACAGAAAACGGTCCGGCGGTACGAAGAACTGCGGCAGAAGGAAGAAGAACTGCAGGGGCTGATCGATGATGGAGCAGGGACTTGGATATTCGCTTCTGGCAAAACTGGTGATTCAGAAAACTGCCTATGACGTTGCCGTACTTCCGGTAGAAGAGCCGATTCTTCGTACGATGCCACTTGTGATGAAGGACAGAAGAGGGCTGTCGACAGCGGCGAAAACGCTGATGCAGTTTATTTTAAAGGACAGAGTAGAGTGAAAAAATGCAGTGATTCACGAAAAAAGGTGAACACTACATTTTTTTCGGACAACTGCCAGCGGCGGTATTTCTCGAAATCCGGGAAATAAACAGCTGCAATTCCTTGCATTCGGTCTATATTTCACAGATCCATTCAGTTATACTACATCTCAACGACAGGATATTACATGAAACACGAGGTGAGCAGATGGAGCCAGCACAGAGAATCAGGCGGATCCGGATGATTGAAAACTGCGCGTCGCATTCTCGTTACTTCAGCCTGCAAATAAAAAGTCAATACTAAAATTGAAGAAAGTTAAAAAACTTTACAGGTTAAAAATTAGGCATTAAAATAAGGCCACCACAACCAGTGCTGGTCTGAAAGTAAAAGTTTTGAATTAGCTTGGATCAGGAAGAACAGAAAGATATTCTTTCACTCGTCCATAGTATATTCTGAGAAATTTATTAGCACCTGCAGTCATATAAACATAGTAAGGCTTACCCTGGGTGCGTTTTCTGTCCATGAATTGATATACAGGATCATCCTGAGGCATGGTTTTGATAAGAACATCCATTACTTGAAAAAGAGTCTTTCTTAAATTTGAAGATCCACGTTTGGATGTTGGGACGCTTTTTTGTGCATAGGAACCAGATTCGTTTACCCCAGGATCAACTCCGGCGAATGCAGTAAGGGCTCCTTTATGCGTGAATCTGGTTACATCACCGATCTCAGCCATAAGCTGTGGACCGAGAGATGGACCAATCCCTTTAAACTGCATGACAATTGAGTATTCAGGAAGCTTTGAGGCAGTCTCGTTCATGAGAGTGCGTATTGTTTCGACAGTAACGGAAGTACTGTTGAGCTGATCGATAGCTTGTCTGATGATATGTTTGGTTATTTCATTCTTAGGAAATACTGGAACAAGTTCCTTTGTTTTGGTGTAAATTTCTTCCGCTTTTGATTTATTGAAGGCATATTTTTTGCGCTTGCACCAGTTCTGATAATGTTCAACAAAAGCGTTTAGAGACATTTTACGAATGCAATCTACATGCCAGTATGTAGAGACAAAATCAACCCATTTCTGGGAACCATCACTGCGGGTGGGACTATTGAAATAAGTATTTGCATTTGGATAGGTCTGGTCAATGAGGCCAATAAGATTATTTTTCATAGCCGTTTTTTGTTTCACATAGAAATGGAACTGACGATTCATGACCTTTAGCTGAGCGCGTAATTCATCTGTAATACTATACGGTTCAAGACTTTGCCATTTGTCAAGAGCGTAGCGGGCAATCTTGACAGAATCAGCTTTGTCGGACTTGATTTTGCGAAGAGAATCGTTATTAAAATCTTTGACCAACTTGGGATTAACAGCACTGACAAAGAGATCTGCTGCTGAAAGCTGGTGAGCAAGTGCTTCGTAGTAGCGGCCGGTATGTTCCATTACAACCCGGGATTCACCTTCGATAGAATGAATAAGTTTAATAAGTGAATGGATATCACTGGATGTGTGCTTAATCTCAAAAGGAGAGGATACAATCTCCCCAAATGGTCTCAGAATTGTAACCATACTTTTACCTTTTGAAACATCGATACCTACTGCGTTCATAAATTTATCACTCCTTAAAAAATATTACAATGGATAAATACCAGTTTTACTCATTACCTGTTCAAACTACTGTGTGTGACACGAATGCACCTAATGTGATTCAACCTGCATAAAACGAACACTGTGAATGAGGAGCCGGTTATCAGTCTAAAGTACGGACGCGAGGTCCAAGTGATGAAGTCGATATACCATTGCATCCTACATTCTAACAGTTTAAGTAATGAGATGGATAAATCCTTACTGGAAGTAAGGGGATTACCCATAAATATATTGTAGTAGTGATGAGTTAGATGAGTTAGACGCGCAAATTTAACCACGCTTGAATGAAAAAGTAAATTCTACATTCTAATATACCTTGATTTTATGCGGGATTTAATTCTATTTTCGGAGATATACAACTTGATTTTTTTAGTATATAATGCTTTTATACGGCATAAACAGCATAGTTTTTTGCATGATAAAAGGACATCTGGAAATAGTGTGCAGGACTAAATTCCACATGTCTGTTGGAAAGACTAAATTCTATGCAATGAAACTTGCCTGTGCCTGTATTGTTATTATTATTTTATTAATGCTGGTATCAATGTGACTTCATCGGCTGGTATCTCTGCTAATCCTAATGCTTTATGAAGTCTGTTATCCAGCAGGAGACGGGATACTTCATATGGACTGTGTCCATTGAGGCTGTCCCGTTTTTCGCTATTGATATGATTTAATAACAGCAGCGTTGTTTTGTCTGTCATTTTTTCAAAGCTTGTTCCTTTTGGCAGGACATACCTTATATATTCATGATTCTTTTCAAGAGCACCTTTTTGATCAGAACGGTTGGGATCACAATAATAAATGCGTGTGCGTACTTCATCATTTTTGCTATATTCCAGACTCTGCCGGTCCTGAAATTCATGCCCGTTGTCTGTAAGTATTACTTCGAAAAGTTTCTGAAACAGTTCAATTCCAAGTAACTCTGTTAAATGATCAAAAATCCTAGTTACTTCTTTCTGGGTCTGTTCTTCTAAAAGAAACATAAGCATAAGGCTACAGTTTCGAAAGAACATAGTCAGAAAGCAGGGACTGGTACCTTTTGCTCCTTCAACAGTATCCATTTCGACTACATAAACAGATTTGTTCGCTGCGATATATTCCAGGAATTCTTTATAGCTCCGGCCTTTTCGAAAACTTCTGTCTTTAAGGCTGGTAGTGGTTTTTCTTTTTCTCTGCTTGTATACCACTTTACGGCGCAGATCTATGTTTCTGGCTTGAAAAACGCCACGGTCTATGTAAGAATATATGGTTCTTCTGGAACAGGCGATCTCATCAGCATGAGATGCGTAGATGTGGGCAATGGACTGTCCTTTTTTGAGAAGCGGTGACAACAGGTTGTCCAGTTTCTGTATACTTTCCGGTGTCTGGTTGATCCCTTCTCTGCTGGTAGTCCTAAGGGCTTCATAGGAGTCCTGGGCGTATTTTGAAGAATAGATCTTTTTGTCCATCATGCAATTCGTTCTCTTGCTGCATCCATTGCACACATAAGGAGGTTTATTTAATTTTTCACATTCTCTTGGTTTATAAAATTTACAGACATCGCTGCATCTGAATTTTCTGCAGAGGACACATTTGCGCCGACATTCATTATCACCGCACATATGCATGACATTGCATATATTTGTCCGCGGCTTTGAACTATCATAATTGTTTGCACAGGGAATAGGGGCAAATGCATCTGCGCTTCTTTCCCTGATAATGGAATGACGTCTGATTTCTTTGGATATGGTACTTGGATCCTTGCTTAATTCTATTGCAATACTTCTAAATGAATCACCGTTATTTAAATGCTGTTCAATTATAATACGTGCAGATAAGTCAAGATGTTTTTGGTTGCCTTTTGGTCTTCCTGTATTCATTTTATCCTCCTTCTGCACAGGCAGGGGATCATCTGCAGTAGTATTTTATAAAAAGAAGAAGGAAAAATCCATGCAGAAGTAATTTCTACAGGTATAGAATTTACTCTTGCAAGGTAGAATTTAAAAATTCATTTAACTTACATTTAACCGACGCGCAATTTTTTTGTTAAAAAAAGAACGTATGTTTACAGAATGAGATATCTATGGTACAATTTGTTCATAGCACAAAATAAAAAAACAGTTCAGAGGAGAAGAAAATGCAGACGGTATCCAGTTATGGTGTGGAAATACGAAAACAGAATATCCCAATCCGCCAGACACTGAAAATCTATCGTCAGGCGGTCAGCTATCTGACGGAAATCTATGAACAGGTGTGGGCAGAACTGAAAATGATCCCGGAAGCAAAAAAACGCTTTAATGCAGCAGAACATCTGATAGAGAGGGATAATATAGATCGTAGCTCCATAGACGGACTCGTTTTTGTTTCTTCTACCCGTGAATGGATTATTCCTGATACGGCAGTATTATTGCAGCACCGGTTAGGATTGTCCACTGAAACGGTTTGTCAGGATATTAATTATGGTTGTACGGGTTATATTTATGGTTTGTTGCAAGCTTCAGCATGGATTAATTGTGGTATGTGCAGAAATATACTTGTCTTGTGTAGCGAAGTGCTGACTCCATACCTAGACTCTCATGCTGTTGGTAGCATAGAAACCAGCGAAGTTGCTACTGCCACATTGGTAGCGCAGGGTGATAGTCATATGACCATTCATCTTTCTTCAAACGGTTCTAAAGCAGATAGGATTATGATACCTTATAACGGATATCTCTATCAAGATGGTATGACTGTATTCACATATGGTATTGTCAATGCTAAGATTAGTATTTTGAATGTAATGGAAAAGGAAAGTTGGGAAGAAAAGGATGTTGAGCTTGTTGCTATGCATCAGTCCAATCAGATGATTATTAAAAATGTACGGATGTCTTTGAAATCAACGCCTGAAAAATTTCCTACTAATATGAAGGAATATGGCAATACGGGATGTTCGTCAATTCCTTTGTTGTTGTGTGATTTATATGGTGACAAACAGATGTCCCAACCCTCTCGTGCCATACTTTGTGCGTTTGGTGTAGGATTGACTTGCGGTAGCATAGCTACTAATTTTAGTAAAACTCATTTTTATGCTCCTGTTAATAAAAAATAGTATGAGAAAAAATGTAACTGAATACTTGGATATCACTGAAGGTTTATATTCTGAGAAGATAGCAGTGGAAGATGCAAATGGTTGTATCACATTTGGTGAAATGAAACGCAATGCTTTGAAAATAGCTGAATTTTGTGTAGAACAGAATATATTCAAGCAGCCGGTTTGTGTTTACTTGCCTAAGTCAAAAGAGATGGTAACGAGCTTTGTTGGTACTAACTATAGTGGAAATTTCTATGTCCCATTGGATATTAAATCGCCAGACACTCGTATACGGAATATATTGGCTACGCTTAACCCTGGATTGATTATCACTGACGAAGAACACAAAGATCAGGTAGAAAATTTTGGCCTTCCCACTGTGACTGTTGGATGCCTTTGTTCGCGTAAAGAGGCAGATTTATCTGTAGTGGAATCAGCAAGGAGCAGACAGATAGATACAGATCCTGTATATTCAATTTTTACATCTGGTTCTACGGGTATTCCTAAAGGGGTAGTGATTTCACATCGTGGTGTGATTGATTATATTGATTGGGCGGTAGATACTTTCCATTTTACAGCTGATGCTAAGATTGGTAATCAAGCACCGTTCTATTTTGATAACTCTACTTTGGATATTTATTTGATGATGGCTACAGGTGCTACATTGAATATCATTCCA
>ERZ827181.1497-NODE-1497-length-24796-cov-6.666828_pt1 | contig 24796 bp, 19 predicted proteins | sample MGYA00519778_ERZ827181 | MGnify/ENA primary metagenome ERZ827181 (study PRJEB31778, sample SAMEA3449273) | human gut metagenome | biome: human gut; feature: human-associated habitat; material: faeces | place: United Kingdom | collected 2010/2012 ...
CCAAGACCGCGGGCATCGACGAGAAGTACCTCGAGCAGTACGGCAAGTACAAGGCCAAGGTCGACTACAGCATCCTGAAGGAAGAGACCCACACCCAGGGCAAGCTCGTCCTCGTCACCGCCATCAACCCCACCCCCGCAGGCGAAGGCAAGACCACCACGACGGTCGGCCTGGCCGACGGTATGCGCAAGCTCGGCAAGAACGTCCTTGTCGCTCTGCGTGAGCCGTCCCTCGGCCCGGTCTTCGGCGTCAAGGGCGGCGCGGCCGGCGGCGGCTATGCGCAGGTCGTCCCGATGGAGGATATCAACCTCCACTTCACCGGCGACTTCCACGCCATCGGCGCTGCCAACAACCTGCTGGCTGCCATGCTGGATAACCATATTTATCAGGGCAATCGCCTGAACATCGACCCGCGCCGCATCACCTGGCGCCGCTGCGTCGATATGAACGACCGTCAGCTCCGCTTCGTCGTCGACGGCCTCGGCGGCCGCGTCAACGGCACCCCGCGTGAGGACGGCTACGACATCACCGTCGCCTCCGAGATCATGGCAGTTCTCTGCCTGGCCTCCGACATCACGGACCTGAAGGCCCGCCTGTCCCGCCTGGTCGTCGGCTATACTTACGACGAGAAGCCCGTCACCGCCGGTGACCTGAACGCCCAGGGCGCCATGACCGCCCTGCTGAAGGACGCTCTGAAGCCGAACCTCGTGCAGACGCTCGAGCACACTCCGGCCTTCGTCCACGGCGGCCCGTTCGCCAACATCGCCCATGGCTGCAACTCCGTCACCGCGACGAAGATCGCCATGCACCTGTCCGACTACACCATCACCGAGGCCGGCTTCGGCGCTGACCTGGGTGCTGAGAAGTTCCTCGACATCAAGTGCCGCATGGCCGGCCTGAAGCCGAGCTGCGTCGTCCTCGTTGCCACCGTCCGCGCCCTGAAGTACAACGGCGGCGTGCCGAAGGCCGAGACCGGCGTCGAGAACCTCGAGGCTCTGGAGAAGGGCCTGCCCAACCTGCTGCAGCATGTCGGGAACATCACCAAGGTCTACAAGCTGCCGTGCGTTGTGGCCATCAACCGCTTCCCGCAGGACACCGAGGCCGAGCTGAAGCTCGTCGAGGATAAGTGCCGCGAGCTGGGCGTCAACGTTGCTCTGTCCGAGGTTTGGGGCAAGGGCGGCGAAGGCGGCATCGCGCTGGCCAACGAGGTCATCCGTCTGTGCGACCAGCCGAACGACTTCACCTTCTCCTATGAGCTCGACAAGCCCATCAAGGAAAAGATCCGCGACATCGTCACGAAGATCTACCATGGCGACGACGTGGCCTTTACGCCGAACGCCGAGAAGCAGATCAAGGCTCTGACCGAGCTGGGCTACGACAAGATGCCCATCTGCATGGCCAAGACGCAGTATTCCTTCTCCGACGATCCTGCGAAGCTGGGCGCGCCGAAGGGCTTTACCGTCACCGTGCGCAATGTCAAGGTCTCCGCGGGCGCAGGCTTCCTCGTTGCCCTCACCGGTGAGATCATGACCATGCCCGGCCTGCCGAAGGTCCCCGCTGCCGAGCGCATCGACGTGGACGAGAACGGCAAGATTTCCGGCCTGTTCTAATAGCGGCAACCCCACGCAATCGCATCCTCGGCCTTCGCCGGATATTTTCCGCCGATCCATCGGTTCGGAAAGCTTGAAATACACAAAGTATTCCTGCGCTTCCCGAATCTCGCCTCGACGAAAAATCTCGCGCCGAATGCTCTCGATCAATTGCGCGGCGCTGCCTGATGATCAAATTTCCATAAACTCCGGCGGAATCCCCGCCGGAGTTTTTCGGATTCCCTGCCCGCTGCGGTATGAGCTGTCGGCAGCTGTAAATTTCTGTGCATGACCGGCGGATGCGCCGTCCCATGTAGGGGCGGGGACAGCCGGGCCCGGCGCTGCACCGGCGGAACAAACGGGCCGCCGTTAAAATGGCGAAGACCAAAGGCTTGTCATTGCGAGGCCCCAAAGGGGCCGTGGCGCCCTGAGCGCGCAGCGCGAGGAAGTGCCCTTGGGGTGCAATCTCGCAGTACCCGGCTGGATTACGGGAAAGCCATCGGCGAAACTGCGACTGCCTGCACGAGATTGCCACGTCGCTTCGCTCCTCGCAATGACGCATCAGGGGGCACGGCGCAGGGAACGGTGCTTCCTATTGAATCAGCCGTGCTATTGCCGCTCCGCGGACGGGCCCGGCTGTCCCTGCCCCTACAGCATTCCACCGGCGGGCCTGCCATGCCCCTGCATCTGCCCTCTATCACTTCAAAGGAGAATATTCTTATGGATATGACGACAAAATCCTGCCGTGAATTTGTCACGGTCCTTGCTTCCAACGAGCCTGCTCCCGGCGGCGGCGGCGCGGCGGCCCTTGTCGCGGCGCTCGGCACCGCGCTGGGCAACATGGTCGGCTCCCTGACCGTCGGCAAGAAGAAGTATGCCGATGTCGAGGCCGAGATCGTCGCCCTGAAGGGCAAGTGCGACCTGCTGCAGAACGAGCTGCTCGATCAGGTCCCCGCCGATGCCGAGGGCTTCGTCCCGCTGGCCAAGGCCTATGGCATCCCGAAGGACGATCCCAACCGCGCGGCCGTGCTTGAGGAAGCCACCATCACCGCCTGCAAGGTCCCGATGCACATCATGGAGCTGTGCTGTGAGTCCATGGATGCCATCGCCGTCTTTGCTGCGAAGGGCAGCCGCCTCGCCGTGTCCGATGCGGGCTGCGGCGCCGTCATCGTCAAGGCCGCCCTGCAGGCCGCGTCCCTGAACGTCTTCATCAATACCAAGACGCTCCAGAACCGCGAAAAGGCCGAGGAAATGAACGCCTATTGCCTGAAGATGCTCGATACCTGCGGCAAAAAGGCCGACGAGATCTTCGAGACCGTCAAGAACGGCTTCTTCAAGTAATATAACATAATGCAGCCTCCGTAGGGGCGGGGCATGCCCCGCCCGGCGCTGCACCTGCGCAATAAACGGACTGCCGTTAAAATGGTGAAGACCAAAGGTTTGTCATTGCGAGGCCCCAAAGGGGCCGTGGCAATCTCGCAGTACCCGGTTGGATCACTGGAAACTCCCGGCGAAATCGTAATTGCCTGCGTGAGATTGCCACGTCGCTTCGCTCCTCGCAATGACAAACTTGAGAGCCTCATGTCGCAGAAATAAGGCGGTGCATGTCGCCGGCCCTTCCAAATTTCAAACACAAATCTTATCTCAAAAAGGAGAAAACATATCATGGCAAAGCAGTTACTGGGCAAAGAAGTTACCGATGCACTGAATGCAAAGCTCATCGAGCGCGCAAATGCGCTGAAGGAAAAGGGCGTCGTTCCCACGCTCGGCATCGTCCGCGTGGGCGAGAACCCCAGCGATCTGTCCTATGAGAAGGGCGCAACGAAGCGCGCCGAGCTCATCGGCATCAACGTACAGAAGTTTGTCCTGCCGGAGGATGCCTCCAAGGAGGACCTGCTCAAGCTCATCGACGAGATCAACGCCAACGACGCCATCCACGGCGTTCTGATGTTCCGTCCGCTGCCGAAGCATCTCAAGGCTGACCAGAATGAGATCTGCAACCGCCTCGACCCGAAGAAGGACGTCGACTGCATGACCGACCTGTCGAACGCCGGTGTGTTCGAGGGCCGCAGCGATCTGGGCTTTGCCCCCTGCACCCCCGCCGCCTGCATGGAGATCCTGGACTACTACGGCATCGACTGCAAGGGCAAGAACGCCGTCGTCATCGGGCGCAGCCTCGTCGTCGGCAAGCCTGCTGCGATGATGCTCATGGGCAAGAATGCCACTGTGACCGTCTGCCACACCAAGACCGTCAACACCGCTGAAGTTTGCCGCAAGGCCGATATCCTCGTCTCCGCAGCGGGCGTGCTGAACTCCCTGACGAAGGACTATGTCCGTCCCGGTCAGGTCGTCATCGACGTCTCCATCAACTGGGATGAGAACAAGCCGAACGCGCGCGGCGGTCTGGGCGCCATTGCGGGCGACGCGGTCTATGCCGAGGTCGAGCCGATCGTCGAGGCCATCACCCCCGTCCCCGGCGGTGTGGGCAGCGTGACGACGTCCGTCCTCATGAAGCATGTCATCGAAGCTGCCGAGCGCGTCTGATTTTCGGACGGGAAAGTTGAGAGAGAATCATGCATAAGCTGAAGCAGCTTTCGGTGAGCAGCTTCCTCAGGCTTCTGTTCGCCGCATTTACCTTCGCCTTCTTCTGCTCCGCCTTCATCGCGCCGGACCGCGCGGAGATGTTCACCGGTCTGCGCCGCATCATGACGGAGTCCTCGAAGGTCTCGACCAACTATTTTGATAACGGCGGCTACGCCGGAACGTTCCTGAACGCGGGCCTCGTCTGCCTCGTCCTCACGGCCCTCTACAGCCTCCCGAAGGTCAAGGTCAACGCCACGTCGTGCCTCGCCTTCCTGCTGACGGCCGGGTTCTGCTTCTGGGGCGTCAACATCCTGAACCTCTGGTTCGGCTTCCTAGGCGTGCTGCTGTACTGCCTGGTCAAGCGCGAAAATCCCGCGAACCAGATCAACGCCATGGTCTTCACGACCGGCATCTGCCCGCTGTTCACGGACCTGATGATCCGCTATCCCCATGCGGATGTCGTCGGCTTCCGCTGGCAGGGCATCCTGCTGGCGGTCGCCATCGGCCTGTTCATCGGCTTCTGCCTGCCCGCCGGGCTGGCCCACTCGCCGAAGATGCACAAGGGCTATGACCTCTATTCCGCCGCGGTGCCCGTCGGCCTGACGGCCTTCTTCGTCCGCGCCCTGCTCTATCAGGCGCTCGGCGGCACGCTGCCCGGCGGCGCGAGCACCGATCTCGGCGTCTCGAGCTGGAATGTGGCCAATGTGTTCTGCTTCGGCGTGTTCGGCCTGTGCATTGTCGGCGCACTCGTGCTGGGCTGCCGCCCGAAGGACTACTGGCGTCTGCTCCGCGACCCCGGCTACAGCGTCGACTTCTCGCAGAAGTACGGCAATGCCGCGTTCCTGATGAACGTCGGCGTCTACGGCCTGTTCATCGTGCTGTATTATAACCTGGTCGGCGCGACGTTCAACGCCGTGACGTTCGGCTGCATCTTCTGCATGCTGGCCTGCTGCTGCTCCGGCAGCCATCCCGGCAATGTCTGGCCCATCATGGTGGGCTATGTTGCCGCGTCGTTCCTCGGCAAGTGGTTCTGTGTCGGCGAGGCCTATACGCAGGCCATCAACGCGCAGGCCATCGTCGTCGGCCTCTGCTTTGCAAACGGCCTTTCGCCGATCTCCGGCCGCTATGGCTGGCCGTTCGGCATCCTCGCCGGTATGCTGCACTTCACGCTCGTCACGAGCGTGCCCCTGCTGCACGGCGGCTTCTGCCTGTATAACGGCGGCTTCACGGCGGCGTTCGTGTGCATGTTCTTCATCCCGGTCTTCGAGCGCTTCTTCCGCACGAAGGAGGAGCGCAGGCTGGCGAAGGCAGAGCGCACGGCAAATTCCCAATAATGCTGACGGGCCGCCCGGGATAACCCCGAGCGGCCTGTATCATTGGGGCGTTGTAGGGGAGCGGCGTCCTCGACGCCCCGTGCCGCACTGTCGTCTCGTACCAGCTGTCGATAAAAACGGCACGCACCAATTGCGTCTGTGCGTTTCACGCTCCACTCTGTCACTGCCCGCCGGAACATCCCGCTTTCTTTCCCGTCTAACAGAACAGAACATCCAAGGAGGAATTTTCTCATGAAACAGCTCATTCCCGCGCTGCTGGCTGCGCTCTGCCTGCTGCTGGCGTCCTGCGGCACGTCCCAAGTCGCCACGCTCCCCATGGGGACGGACGAAACGCCCGTCGAAAGCGAGGCGCCTGAATCCACCGGCCCGTGGGCGCCGACCGGCGAGCAGATGCAGAAGGAAAACGCCGTCACAGATCTGCTGAACGAGAGCGGCGAGGGCTATTCCTACCGCATCCCGCAGCTGAACTGCCAGACGCAGGACGCCGAGCTCATCAACACCGCCATTTCCGACGAGCTTATGCCGCTCGTCGACGAGGCCCATACCGCGCAGGCACAGGGCTATGACCCGACGTGCGTCGAGATCGGCTGGGAGAGCCACTGGTGCGGCGACGTGCTCGTGCTCCTCACCCACTCGTCCTACCCGAACGACTGCGCCTATCATCAGGTCTACTGCTTCGACCGCATCACCGGCACGCGTCTGACGAACGCGCAGATCCTCGACCTGTGCGGCGTGACGCAGGCGGAATTCGAGGTGGGCGCGGCCGATGCCGCCGAGCGCTGCTTCCGCTCCATCTATCCGGACACCATGGGCGGCGACGCGCTCTGGCAGGAGCAGCTCGAATGGACGCGCAGCGCCGAAAATGTCAATGCCGATATGATGATGTACCCTGATGAGAACGGCAAGCTCATGCTCCTGTCCCCCATCGGCTCCCTCGCCGGCGCGAGCTATTATGAGCATAGCTACCCCTTCGCCGGGTGAACGGAAGAAAGTTTATGGAGCGTATCCGTGCAGATACGCTCCATTTTTGATCCATATGGGGCAGCCCTTGGCTCTCCCTCTGGGAGAGCTGTCACCGAAGGTGACTGAGAGGGCCTTGCAGCCGCTTTTGCATGGCAGTATCAAGCAAGGGGAGAGCTGAGTTCCCCTCTCAGGCGGCTGCGCCGCCAGCTCTCCCTAAGGGAGAGCCAAGCAGCGGTTCATACTGCCTTTAATATCCGTACTTTTTCCGCTTCGCCAGCAGGAAGACCGTCGTCACGAGCACGGCCATGGTTTCCGCAAACACGATGGAGAGCCAGATGCCGTCCAGCTCCAGCACGAGCGGCAGCAGGAGCACGGCCGCGATCTGGAACACGAGCGTCCGCAGAAACGAGATGAGTGCGGACGTCAGGCCGTCGTTCAGCGCCGTGAAGAACGACGAGCCAAGAATGGCTACGCCCGCGAGCAGGAACGAGAAGGAGTAGATCCGGAACGCGCGCACCGTCATGGCCAGCAGCGCCTCGTCGTAGCCGACGAAGATCTGCCCGAGCGGCCGCGCCAGCGCCTCGCCCGCCGCCAGCATCGCAATCGAGCTGCCGCCGATGAGCCGCAGGCTCTTGCGCAGCAGGCTGTGCAGCTCCGGCCGGTTCTGCGCGCCGAAGTGGAAGCTCACCACCGGCGACACGCCGACGGCGTAGCCGATGAAGGACGCGTGGAAGATCATGCTGACATACATCAGCACGCCGTAGGCCGCGATGCCGTTCTGCCCGCCGTAGCGCATGAGCTGCGCGTTATAGAGCATACCGACGAGAGACATGGAAATATTGCTCATCAGCTCCGACGAGCCGTTGCCGCAGATGCGGCCGAGCGCCCGCCAGTCAAAGCGGAAGCGCGTCAGATGCAGCTCGCTGCGGTTCCACTTTCCGAGGAAATAGAGGAGCGGCAGCAGCCCGCCGACGCACTGGCTCAGCGACGTGGCGACGGCCGCGCCCGCGATGCCCCAGCGGAACACGCCGACGAACAGCGCGTCGAGCACCATGTTCGTCACGCCCGCCGCCACGGTCACTGCGAGGCCGAGCTTCGGCTTGCCCGCCGTGGCAAACAGGCACTGAAATGCGAACTGCAGCACATAGGCCGGGTTCGCGATCAGGATGAGCCTGCCGTAGCGCACACAGTTCTCCAGCAGCTCGCCCTCCGCGCCGAGCAGCTCCGCCACGGGCCGCAGCAGCACGATGCCGAGCACACCGAGCGCCAGACCGGACAGGGCCGTCACGCAGATGACCATGGAAAACAGCCGGTCGGCGTGTTTTCTGTCGCCCTCGCCCATCGTCTTGCCGATGAGGGCGCTGCCGCCGGTGCCGAACAGGAAGCCGACGCAGCCGAGGATCATCAGATACGGCATGATGAAGTTCACGGCCGTGAATGCGGCCTTGCCCGCAAAATTCGAGACGAAAAAGCCGTCCGTCACGCAGTAGATCGACGTAAAGATCATCATCACGATGGACGGCAGCGTCACGCGCAGCAGGCGGCGGCAGCCGAAGTGGCCGGAAAATGTGCTGTTCATTCCTGACCCCCCAGCTCCGGCAGCTTGCAGCGGAATGCCTGCAGATAACGCTCCATCAGCCCGAGATATTGCTGCACATCCTCTGCGGGCCATTCGTCAAAGATGCTGTTTTCCAGCCGGATCAGGCGGCCGGCCGTGGCATCTGCCACGCGCAGCCCCGCCTCCGTCAGGCAGACGCGCTTGCTCCGCGCGCCGGACGGCTCCAGATATAAGATGCCCTCCGCCTCGAGCTTGCGCAGGGCGGAGTTGACGGTCTGCTTGCTCAGACCGGTGCTCTCACAGACGGCACGCAGCGACGCGGGCGAGCCAAGCTCGCACAGGGCGTAGAGAATGCGGCTCGTGCTGTCATTCTGTCCCTGTCGCTGCGCGGCCTCGTGATAGGCCGCGTCCGTCTCGCTCAGCAGGCAGTTGAAGCGCTTCAGCGCCGGGGATCGGTATTCGTGCATAAGAACCTCCATTGTCCGAAATCATACCATAATATTATAGTACGATTTCGGACAAATGTCAAGCCCAAAACAAACCCCCGCACGGGATGCCAATGGCATCCCGTGCGGGGGAGATTCCCGTTCCGGATCAATAGCCGGGCTTGCCCAGCAGGTGGAACATATTCTTCTTATAGAACTCGACGCCGGGCTGGTTGAACGGGTTCACGCCCAGCATATAGGCGGAGATGCCGCACGACAGCTCGAAGAAGTAGAACAGCTCGCCGAGCGTATCGGCATCGACCTCGTCGGTCTGCAGCACGATGTTCGGCACGCCGCCGTCGACGTGGGCGCTGAGCGTGCCCTGGAAGGCCTGCTCCTCGACAAAGTCGAGCGTCTTGCCCTCGAGGTAGTTCAGGCCGTCCAGATTCTTCCAGTCGACCTCGATGGTCGTGCGCTTGCGCGGCGGGGCGAAGCGGACGATGGTCTCGAAGAGGTTGCGCTGGCCCTGCTGGATCATCTGCCCGAGGGAGTGCAGGTCGGCCGTGAATTCCACGGTCGCGGGGAACAGGCCCTTGCCGTCCTTGCCCTCGCTTTCGCCGAACAGCTGCTGCCACCAGCCCGCGAAGTAGCGGAAGCTCGGCTCATAGCAGCCCAGCAGCTCGATGGCCTTGCCGCGGCGGTACAGCAGGTTGCGGATGGCGGCATACTGCCACGCGGGGTTTTCAAACGAGCGGATGTCCAGCTCCTTGCGCGCGCGGGCCGCGCCGAGCATGACGTCCATCGGAGCGATGCCCGCAACGGCCATCGGCAGCAGGCCGACGGCGGTCAGCACGCTGTAGCGGCCGCCGACATTCGGCGGGATGATGAAGGACTCGTAGCCCTCCTCCGTGGCCATCTGGCGCAGCGCGCCGTGCTTCGGATCCGTCGTGACGTAGATGCGCTTTTTGGCCTTCTCGGCGCCGTACTTGCGCTCGAGCATCCAGCGCAGGGCGCGGGTGGCGATGGCAGGCTCCGTTGTGGTGCCGGACTTCGAGATGATGTTGATGGAGAAATCCTTGCCCTCGAGCAGTTCGCACAGCTCCTGCCACGCGCGGGTAGACAGGTTGTTGCCTGCGAAGAAGACCTGCGGGTCGGAATCCTTCAGATTGTGGTTCTGGCCCTTGACCAGCTCGATGGCAGCGCGCGGGCCGAGGTACGAGCCGCCGATGCCGACGACGACGAACACGTCGGAATCCGCACGGATGCGCTCCGCGGCGCGGCGGATGCGCTGCAGCTCCTCCGTCTCCTCAAACGTGGGCAGCTCCAGCCAGCCGAGAAAATCATTGCCGGGACCGCGGCCCTCGGCCAGCGTCTTGTGCGCGGCGAAGACCTCCTGCTCCGTGGCGAGCAGATCGGGCAGGGACAGGTCGCCCCAGACATTCGAAAGATCAACTTTTAACATGGACACCATGCTCCTTTGTTCAGTATCTCCCCCTTATGTTATCGCAAAACGGCCGAAAACGCAAGTCACGTCGGAAAAAAACTGCCGCAGCAGTAGAAAAAAATGCTGCGGCAGTGTATAATGAGAGCAACAGATCTCGCGGAAAGTTGTAGGGGAGCGGCATGCCGCTCCCGGCGACGCACTTGCAGCCAGTACAGGCTATCGTTAAAATGGCACTGGGACCCCGATTTGTCATTGCGAGGAGGCCGTAGGCCGACGTGGCGCCCTGAGCGCGAAGCGCGAGGAAGTGCCCTTGGGGTGCAATCTCGGGAAGGCACTGCCGAACTGCACCGGCCACTGTAGGGGAGCGGCATGCCGCTCCCGGCGCAATGCTGCAGACTCGAACGGGCCACCGTTAAAATGGCAACGGCTCCCAGATTTGTCATTGCGAGGGCGCTTCGCGCCCGTGGCAATCTCGGGAAGGCAGTTACGTTTTCGCCGACGGCTTTCCTGTGATCTGGTCGGGTACTGCGAGATTGCCACGTCGCTTCGCTCCTCGCAATGACAAGTCGGGGGCAGTTGCCATTTTAACGATGCCCTGTACGAGTCGGCGGTTTACCGCCGGGCCCGGCTGTCCCCTCCCCTACAGCACCCCGCGGCCTGCCGGATTTTCTCCATTGTACCATATTCCCCGGGAAAAATCCACCCCGCCGGAAAAAAGCGGATTCTGTCCGTAAAATCTATGGAAAAGCGCTTGAAAACCGGACCCTTTTGTGATACGATAAATTTGTATCAAAATGAGTGTACTGCGCGCAGGCGCGGGCTTCATTTGCACACAGATACCACAATATTAGGAGGCAAACACCATGAATGTAGCAGAGATCATGGAACAGCGCAACGCATTTTCCTTTGAAGTCTTCCCCCCGAAGACGGACGTTGGCATGGAGAAGCTGTGCGGCGAGGGCGGCGTGCTTGAGAAGCTCTATACGCTCAATCCGGATTACATCTCCTGCACCTACGGCGCTGGCGGCACGAACGTCGGCAAGAACCTTGAGGTCCTGAAGAAGATCAAGGCCGACGGCAAGTGCACCCCCGTGACGCACTTTACCTGCGTGGCCAACACCAAGGAAGGCATCAAGGACCAGCTCCAGACCTATCTGGACAACGGTATCGACCACATGCTCGCGCTCCGCGGCGACATCCCCTTTGGCTGGACCGGCACGAACGGCGACCTGCACTATGCCACCGAGCTGGTGAAGTTCGTCCGCAAGGAATTCGGCGACAAGTTCACCATCGCCGTCGCAGGCTCCCCCGAGGGCCACATTGCCTGCCGTTCTCTGGAAGCCGACATCTCCTTCCTGAAGCAGAAGCAGGATGAGGGCGCAGACTACATCATGACCCAGCTGTGCTGGGATATGGACCAGTTCCGTTACTGGATGGACGCCATCCGCGCCGCCGGTATCTGGCTGCCGGTCGATGTGGGTATCATGCCTGTCCTCGACGCCGCCGCCACCATCAACATGGCGCTCTCCCGCAACGGCTGCGTGATGTCCCGCGACCTGTGCGAGATCATCTCCAAGAACTGGATCTTCCCGAATCCGTTCGCTCCGAACGAGTCCGAGGAGTCCATCGCTGCCAAGAAGGCGTCCTTCAAGGAAGCCGGCATCGAGTATACCATCAAGCTCATCGACGAGTATCGCGTCTGCGGCATCAATGGCATCCATCTGTATGCCCTGAACAAGTATGACGACGTCGCCCGCATCGTCAAGGAGTCCGGCATCGTCGACCTCATCTGATTTTTTTGGCAACACCGCACAATTGCAGCTTCGGCCTTCGCCGGGCATTTTCCGCCGATCCATCGGTTCGGAAAGCTTGAGGTACACAAAGTACATCTGCGCTTTCCAAATCTCGGCTCGGCGAAAAATCCTTTGCCGAATGCTCTTGCTGAATTGTGCGCTGCTGCCGGTTTGGGCTGCCGGATTTCCGGAGCTGCCCCAAAATTTGCTCACCTTTTCGCGCTGCCGGGCGGCTCCGCCGTCCGGCAGTTCCCCCACTGCACAAAGGAGGTTTCCCCATGGCCTATACCATTGCTGTCGCCGGAAAGGGCGGCGTCGGAAAAACGACGGTCTGCGGCATGATGATCGACGCCCTCATCAAGGGCGGCAAGGGTCCGCTGCTCGTCGTCGACGCGGATGCCAATTCCAATCTGAACGAGGTCCTCGGCGTCGAAGCCGGTGTCTCCCTCGGCCAGATCCGCGAGGAGATCGCGCAGGCGGAGCTCCGCGGCGATACGATCCCCAAGAGCATGACAAAGGCGGACTATGCCGAATACCGCTTCGAATCCGCGCTGGCGGAGGAGGACGATTTCGACATGCTCGTCATGGGCCGCACGCAGGGCAAGGGCTGCTACTGCTACGTCAACGGCGTGCTCAAGACCCTGCTCGACAAGTATATCGGCGCTTACCGCTATGTCGTCATCGACAACGAGGCGGGTATGGAGCACATCGCCCGCGGGACGCTTCCGCATGTCGATGCGCTGCTGCTCGTCTCCGACTGCTCGCGCCGCGGCGTGCAGGCCGTTGCCCGCATCGCCGAGATGGTCCGCGAGCTGGATCTGAAGCCCGGCCTCATGAAGCTCATCATCAACCGTGCGCCCGGCGGCGTTCTCTCCGACGGCGTGCGCGAGGAGATCGAGGCCCACCATCTGGAGCTTGCGGGCGTGCTTCCGCAGGACGACGCGGTCTATGAAGCGGACTGCGACGGCAAGCCCAGCTCGAAGATCCCCGATGCCAGCCCGGTCAAGCAGGCGCTGCACGGGATCATGCAGGACCTGAGCCTGTGAGGCAGCCCCGCACAATTGCATGCTCCCGCTGAATTGTGCGGCGCTGCCGTAAAATCCATTTTTCTTTCTTATCGGAGAACCAACGGAGGCCCGGCCGTCCGGTCCGGCTTCCCGATCAACCATTTCAGGAGGAAAACACAATGTCTTTTGAACCCAAAACGCAGGCGTTCAATTCGTCGATCAGCTCTGTTACCATCGGCACTGGTGACAAGGCAGTCACGCTCGGCGGCATTAACGTTCTGCCCTTCTACGCATTCGACGCGCCCATCACCAATGCGCCGAAGATCGGCGTAGAGATCACCGACCACGGCATGGCGGCTTATCCGCAGGCCGGTCTGCAGGAATTCTATGCCGGCTGCCAGACCGTGGCCGACATGGCAAAGCGCGTGGAGACGATGCACGGCGCATCGTTCATCTGCCTCCACTTCGAAGGCGCTGACCCCAACGGCGATAACCGCTCCGTCGAGGAGTGCGTCGAGATCGCCAAGTCCGTTGCCGATGCAACGGATCTGCCCCTCGTCATCATGGGCTGCAAGAACATCGAGAAGGATGCGGAGCTCTTCACGAAGGTCTCCGAGGCCCTGCAGGGCAAGAACATCCTCGTCTTCTCCGCCCGTGAGGAGAACTACAAGTCCGTCGGCGCTTCCGCCGTCATGGCCTATGGCCAGAAGGTCGGCGCAGAGTCCGCCGTCGATATCAACCTTGCCAAGCAGCTCAACGTCCTGATGACGCAGCTCGGCGTCGCCCCGACGTCCATCGTCATGAACGCCGGTTCCGCCGCAGCGGGCTACGGCTATGAGTACGTTGCCTCTACCCTCGACCGCATCCGTGCGGCTGCCCTCGCCCAGAGCGACACGCAGCTCCAGATGCCCATTCTCACGCCCGTCTCCCCCGAGACCTGGTCCGTCAAGGAATCCATGGTCAGCGAGGCCGATATGCCCGAATGGGGCAGCGCCGAGGAGCGCGGCATTGAGATGGAGATCACCACGGCTGCTGCCTGCCTTGCCGGCGGCTCCGATGCCGTCATCATGCGTCATCCCGCGGCCATCAAGGCCATCAGCGAGATGATCGAAGCGCTGGTCTGAGCGGAAGGAGGAACATACAATGGCACTGAAAGGCTTGGATATCTTTAAGCTCTCTCCCAAGAAAAACTGTAAGGAATGCGGCAGCCCCACCTGCATGGCCTTCTGCATGAAGGTCGCACAGGGCGCCGTCGCTCTGGATAAATGCCCGTACTTCTCCGAAGAAGCCAAGGCAAAGCTCTCCGAGGCCACTGCGCCCCCCATGAAGACCATCACGGTCGGCAATGACATCAAGCTCGGCGGCGAGACCGTCCTGTTCCGCCACGAGAAGACCCTTGTCAACCGCAACCGCTTCGCCGTTCCCGTCTGCACCTGCATGGACGAGGCCGCTGCCGATCAGAAGCTGGCCGACATCCAGAAGGTCGACTATGAGCGCATCGGCGAGCGCGAGTACATCGAGTTCGTCATGGTCCGCTGCGAGAAGAATTCCGCCGGCAAGTGGGAAGATCTCGTCAAGAAGGCCGCCGCAACGGGCCGTACCCTCATCCTCAACTGCACCTGCCCCGAGTGCGCGAAGAAGGCCCTTGCCATCTGCAAGGACGGCAAGCCCATCCTCAACGGCGCCACGCCGGAAAACTTCGAGGAGATGAGCGCCATCGCCACTGAGGCGGGCGTGACCCTCGGCGTCCATGCCGACAGCCTGTCCGAGCTGCATGACCTCATCGCCAAGCTCGAGGCCGCGGGCAACAAGAACCTCATCATCGACGTCACCGGCAAGACCGTCAAGGAGACGTTCGCCAACACCGTGCTCGTCCGCCGCACCGCGCTGAAGGACGGCGACCGCACGTTCGGCTATCCCTCCATCGTCGATCTGGCCAAGCTGGCCGCGGGCGACGAGCATCTTGAGACCGCCCTGGCCGCCGTCCTCACCCTGAAGTACGGCTCCATCATCGTCATGGAGCGCCTCGGCTATGCAGAGGCCCTGCCGCTGTACGGCCTGCGCCAGAACGTCTTCACCGACCCGCAGAAGCCGATGAAGGTCGCGCCCGGCATCTACCCGATGAACGGCGCAACGCCCGACGATCCCTGCATGCTGACCGTCGACTTCGCTCTGACCTACTTCCTCGTCTCCGGCGAGATCGAGCGCTCCAATGTGCCGGTCAACCTGCTCATCACCGACGCCTCCGGCATGTCCGTCCTGACGGCATGGGCCGCCGGCAAGTTCTCCTCCAGCTCCATCAAGAAGTTCTTCGACGAGTTCGAGCTGGACAAGAAGATCAATAACCGCACGCTCGTCATCCCCGGCAAGGTCGCCGTCATGAAGGGCGAGATCCAGGACAAGCTGCCCGACTGGAACGTCGTCGTCGGCACCCGCGAGGCCGTTGAGATCGTCAAGTTCCTCAAGGACGGCGAGCACATCAAGGCTGCTGAGGCCGTCGCTGCCACGAAGAAGCCGAAGGAAGAGAAGAAGGAAGTCGTCGACGCCGACGCTCCCATCGACTATTCCAAGCTCGTCATTCCGGAGATCCCGCACAAGGATCTCGGCGTGACCTACAAGCAGCGCAATGTCGAGTCCAAGAAGTTCGTCACCATCGGCGAGCGCATCCACTGCATCAGCCCGGTCATCCGCGAGGCCATGGCCACGTTCAACCCGGATCCCATCCTCGAGCGTGCCGCGCAGCAGATCAAGGCCGGCGCCACCTATCTGGACGTCAACATCGGCCCTGCCGAGTCCAACGGCCCCGAGCTCATGACCTGGGCGGTCAAGCTCCTGCAGGAGAACTTCAACAACGTCCCGCTGGCCCTCGATACCGCCAACAAGAAGGCAATCGAAGCCGGTATCCGCGTCTATAACCGCACGAACGGCAAGCCGATCGTCAACTCCGCCGATGCAGGCTCCCGTATCTCCAACATCGACCTGGCAGCCGCCAACGACGCCATCGTCATCGCCCTCTGCTCCGCCGACGGCATCGCGAAGGACAACGACGAGCGTATGCACCACTGCCACACCATGCTCGATCGCGGCATGGCGCTCGGCATGGAGGCCGAGGATCTGTGGTTCGACCCGCTGTTCCTTGTCGTCAAGGGCATGCAGGATAAGCAGATGGACGTCCTGAACGCCATCAAGCTCTTCGCCGATGAAGGCCTGAAGTCCACCGGCGGCCTGTCCAACAACTCCAACGGCGCGCCGAAGACCCTCCGCCCGATCATGGACTCCGCCCTCGTCGCCATGGCGATGATGCAGGGCCTGACCTCTGCCATCGTCAACCCGAACGACCTGCGCCTGATGGAGACCATCAAGTCCTGCGATATCTTCAAGAACAACGAGCTGTATTCCGACAGCTATCTGGAGATCTGATCCGCAAAATCTGTCACCCAGCCCCGATTTTTCGGGGCTGGGTGCAGCCGCATTCTCGGAGCATGGAGAAAATGCAGGAAAATGCAGAAAAAAGCCCGCATTTTCCCCATGCCCCGATGGCTTTCAACCGGGGAATGCAGATGCCCTGCCTTCCACCCTGCGCCCCTCCCCGGACGCGGCAGGTTTCCTGACTTGTCATTGCGAGCCTTGCGGAGCAAGGCGCGGCAATCTCGCAGTACTGGCCGGAACACGGGAAAGCCTCCGGCGGACACGGAGTATTCATAAGGTAATTGACAGCCACAGCAGTATGAACTACTGCAGCAGTGCGTTGCGAGCGATACTTGGCTCTCCCTTTGGGAGAGCTGGCGGCGCAGCCGCCTGAGAGGGAAACTTGGCTCTCCCTTTGCTTGCTGTTACCGTTCGAACGCGCCTGCAAGGCCCTCTCAGTCACCTTTGGTGACAGCTCTCCCAGAGGGAGAGCCAAGGGCCTGCAGCTGAACCATAATGATGCGGGAGGGAAGCGCTCTCAAGCTTGCTCTTGCGTCCCTCCCCAAAAGCCTGCGCAGGTTTAGCCGGATATCCGGCCCTTTTCGATGCCCTTCTCTTGCGTTGCAATTTGCCCCGCGATGCGGAAACGCCCGCGGGTCAGAGAAATAAAACATACAGTGCGTGGGAGGAATAATTATGGCAAGATCGAAACTAAGGCTACTGTGCACAAGCATGTTGGTTGCTATACTGCTATTTCTATATGCTGCCCTTCTCTGCTCCTGCAAAACCGCAGCCCCCGAGATCAGCGGAACCATGTGGGTGGAGCTGTCGCTGGACGGACAGTATGCGCTGACCAACGCGGCGGGCCAGACGCTCCGCTATTTCGATCTGCTGCAATATGACGGCACGATGCCGGTGGAAAAGACCCACCTGAACGGCGGAGAGGCTGCATACTCTGCGTCGCTTTGCGTGCCGCGGACGGAGACGCTTACCGTTGAAGTCACAGACGGCAGCCTGTTTTCGGCCTCATGGGAGGACGAGAGCCAATTCCGCAAAATCGAAGGCAGCGTCCGGAAGATCGTCCTGAGCGACAAGACGACTTCCGTCGAGACTGCCGGGGAGGCATACACCCTGACGGTCCGCATGCCGGGCGACAACGGAAACCGGCTGATCGTATCAACTGCCGGAGATCTTACGCTGACGCAGAAGGGAGAGAACCTTCTCCGCGGCGATGCCGAGTATACCTGTACCCTGAAAAACGGGAACGGCGATATTGTTGCCGAGCAGACCTTTCCTGCCGGTGCAGAGGCGAGCATTTCGCTGGAGCGCGGCACCTTGTCAGGTAACGGGTGAGGGATATAATGTGGAGGAAACCGAATGAAAAGAAAACACATAATCCGGGCTTGCCTCCTGCTTTTCTGCCTTCTCCTGTGCACGGCCTGCCGAAGCGAATCCAAACCAAAAGAGACGCGGTTCAGCTTTGTGAGCGAGGACAGCCTCACCATAGTCAATGCGGAGGGGCAGGAGCTTCGTTTTGCAAATGGAAGGTGGGACGGCACGATGCCGGTGTTGGACCGCCATTTCACAGTGGACTTTGTGCCGGGATCGACTTCTGCGCAGGTCCGCTTCAGCGAGTCGTTCTCTGTCCGGTTTGAACCGGAGCGGGCGAAAGACCGCTCGATCTGCCTCTCCTTCGACGGCGACGATTTCCGCGCCGTGGAGGGCCCCGGCCTTCAGAACGTGGAATACACCCGCTCCACCGTCGAGGCGACCGGCGAAAATATGCAGTATGAAGTGGGTATTTCGACCGGCACGAGAACCTATCTGGAGGTAACGGGCAGCGGCGAGAGCCGCGTCCGCTATGAACGGGACGGAAAAAAGGGATATTTCACCGCGCAGGACGCCCCGTTTACCGTCGTGCTCCGGGACCGGGACCAGCAGGAGCCGCTGGATACCATGGAATTCTCCGCAGGGGAGACCTGCACGATCCGCATTCGCGACGGCGTCCCGTCATTTGCACGCTAGATCGGGGATGCCCCCAAGTTTGTCATTGCGAGCCTTGCGCAGCAAGGCGTGGCAATCTCGCGGTACAAGCCGGAGCATGGGAAGGCCCCCGGCGAATTCGTTATTGCCTGCATGAGATTCCCACGTCGCTTCGCTCCTCGGAATGACAAGTCGGAGGTCAATACCGTTTTATCGTCAACCTGTGCCGGCTGTCAGTGCGCCTGACGATCCGGAACCCGTGGGGAGCGCAGAATGATGTAGAGGTGGAGGTAGAGCCATGAAAAAGACGGTCCTGATCCTGCTGGCAACGTTCCTGGTATGTTCACTTATCATCTTTTCCACGGCATGTGAAAATCATCAGGAGCAGCCCGCGATGCAGATCGAGCTGGCTGTCAACAGCGCCTGCCGCGTGGAAAATGCCGCCGGGCAGAGCCTGACGTTCCGCAATGGGGCATGGGAGGGTGATATGGCGGCATCCAGCGTATCTGTGAATGGCTTTGACGACACGACGATGACGCTGGAAATTCCGTACACCGAGGCGCTGCACTATACGCATGAAAGCGGCGAGAGTCGGTTTTCCGTGCTCCGGGGACAGGAGAGCATTCTGCTTTCCGGCGACGGGATCGATGAGGCCCGCGTTACACAGGATTCGCTGACGGTCACGGGCAGCGGGATGAACTACCGGCTGAAGGTCGCTCGAAGCGAGCCGGAAAGGCGTGCACTGGCTCTTTCGGGCAGTGCGGCCGGGGAGCTTTCTCTGAATTTCACGGATCGCGACTGCACCGTGCAGAGCGATGCTGCGGTTACCTATGCCCTGAGCGGCGATTCCAATTCCCCCTTTCTCCGGGATACCGTTGCCGCGGAGTCCAAACTGACGATCCGGGACCCATGGGGCGCGCAGGAAGACGTAGTGGTAAAAGTTGATTCATAAACGACAAATCCAGAACATATGGATTTTGATTATACAGAAACCCATCCAATCATAACATCTGATTTGCACCCGCAAATTTGATATTTTTCATCAGGAGGAAACCGAAATGAGTGTATTAACCGATCTCATCTATGGCGGCTCGCATGCCGTCGCCGGTCTGACTGAGGGCGCCGTCAACGACGCAATCGCCAAATTCGGCGCAGAAAAGGCCATTGCCTTCCCCGACACGGCCTACTTCTTCCCCACCATCTACGCCGCAACGGGCGTGAAGGTGGCCAAGCTCGGCGACCTGCCCGCCTGCGTGGGCGTGCTCAAGAGCCTGATCACCGATCAGGAGGACCTCGGTCAGGCGCTGAACGCCGGCCTTGCCACTGCCGTCGGCGCGGAGATCATCGAGGGCCTGAAGTATCTGGACGGCGCGGAGCCCTATGCCAACGAGACGGGCATCGGCTTTGTGCCCGATCCCGTCATCCGCTCGCTGGGCGTCCCGCTCGTCACGGGCGACATCCCCGGCGTGGCCGTCGTGCTCGGCAAGGCCGACAATGCCGCTGACGTCGTGTCCGTCGTCAAGGACTACCAGTCAAAGGGCATCCTGACCTTCCTCATCGGCGGCGTCATCGACCAGTGCGCCGAGGGCGGCGTGAAGATGGGCCTCGAGCTGCGCGTCGTGCCGCTCGGCCATGACGTCACCGCCGTCATCCACGTCGTCACCGTCGCCATCCGCGCGGCCCTGATCTTCGGCAATGTCCAGCCCGGCGACCTGCCCGGCCTGCTGAAGTACACGAAGGAGCGCGTCCCCGCGTTCGTCAATACGTTCGGCGCGATCGACAATGTCGTCGTCTCCGCGGGCGCAGGCGCCATCGCCCTGGGCTTCCCGGTCGTCGTCGACATCGACCTCGGCGAGAATCAGGTCCCCGGCGCGCTGGAATCCGTGCTGGATCACAGCCTGACCGTCAAGCACTCCCTCGAGCTGCGCAACATCAAGATCAAGACGAAGGAGCTGCCCATCCCCGTCGCCTTCGCGGCCGCCTTTGAGGGCGAGATCATCCGCAAGGCCGACATGCACACCGAATACTGGTCCGGCAAGAACGCCACGGCCGAGCTCGTGCTCATGCGCGATCCGTCCGAGATCGAGGACCACAAGATCACCATCCTCGGCGACGATATGGACGGCGGCGAGAAGAACTACGCTCTGTGCACGTTCATCGAGGTCGCGGGCGCGAAGATGCAGGCCGATTTCGAGTCCGTCATCGAGCGCAAGATCCACGCCTGGTTCAACTACATGGAGGGCGTCATGCACACCGGCCAGCGCAATCAGGTCCGCGTGCGCGTTTCGAACGACGCCTTCGCCAAGGGTCTGCGCCTGAAGCACTTCGGCGAGGTCCTGTACCATATGATCATGGACGAATTCGACGCCGTCGTCGATAAGTGCCAGGTCACGCTCATCACGGACGAGGCCGCTGCCGAGAAGTTCCGCGACGAGGTCGCCATGCCGCGCTACAACGAGCGCGACGACCGCCTGCTGTCCATGACGGATGAGTCCGTCGACCGCTTCTACACCTGCATCCTCTGCCAGAGCTTCGCCCCGGCGCACTGCTGCGTCGTCACCCCGGAGCGTCTCGGCCTGTGCGGCGCCGTTTCCTGGCTCGATGCCAAGGCGACGAACGAGCTGAACCCGCAGGGCCCGTGCCAGCCGATCTTCAAGGAGGGCTGCCTCGACGAGCGCACCGGCCGCTATGAGTCCGTCAACAAGATGATCCAGGAAGCCACGCACGGCGCGGTCGAGAACGTCACGCTCTACTCCATCCTCGAGGACCCGATGACCTCCTGCGGCTGCTTCGAATGCATCTGCGGCATCGAGCCGGTCTCGAACGGCTTCATCGTCGTCAACCGTGAGTATAAGGGCATGACCCCCGTCGGCATGACGTTCGGCGAGCTGGCCTCCTGCACCGGCGGCGGCGTGCAGACGCCGGGCTATATGGGCCACGGCCGTCACTTCATCTCCTCGAAGAAGTTCATCGCCGCCGAGGGCGGCATCGAGCGTATCGTCTGGATGCCGAAGGAGCTGAAGGACGACGTCGCCGAGCGCCTGAACCGCACCGCCAAGGAGCTGTACGGCATCGACAACTTCACCGATATGATCGCCGACGAGACGATCTGCGAGGACTGCGAAGCCCTCATGGACTTCCTGACTGAGAAGAACCACCCGGTCCTCGGCCTCGAGCCCCTGATGTAAGACCCGCAGCGCGGCGGGCGGCCCATCCCGCCCGCCGCGTTTTTCGAAACATGCGCACGTTGCAGGGGCGGGGACAGCCAGGCCCGGCGCTGCACCTGCACAAGAAACAGGCTGTCGTTAAAATGGTATGCACCGATTGCGTCTGCAGCGGCGCTCGTTGTACAAGGCCGCCGCGCGAGAGAAAAATGTAGCGGCGCTCAGTGAGCGCCATGCAGGCTGGCAATGGTTGCGGCACAAATTCAGCGGCGCAAGGCCTCCAGATTTGTCATTGCGAGGCCCCGAAGGGGCCGTGGCAATCTCGGGAAGGCAGTCACGATTTTGTCGGAACTTGCCTGTTATCCACCCGGGTCCTGCGAGATTTCCACATCGCTTCGCTCCCCGGAATGACAAACTTGGGGGTCTCACGCCATAAAATACATACCTCAAATATTGCCAGCCTGCAAGGCGGTCACTCCCCGCAAGGGCACGCCGCATCCGTAAGGCCGCAAAGCCGCCAACGGCTGCGCAGTGAGCGCCGCTACAGACGCAATCGGTGCGCACCGTTTTATCGCCAGCCTGTTCGGGTCGGCAGCGTACCGCCGGGAGCGGCATGCCGCTCCCCTACATTGGCCGGTTCTGCTTTATGTCAACCTGTGCGGCTCAGCAGCACCGCGCCTCGCGGGGTTGATTTCCCCAATAGCGCGTATCCCACAAAACCAACCCACCAAAGGAGTCCCATTTATCATGCTGATCGATTTTTCAAAGATCGAAGAAGTTCGCGTTCCCAATTTCAAGGGCGGCGAGAAGGAGCTGCTGAAGAAGGCCTATGCCGACGGCCGGAACTGCATCATGCTCGACCGCCTCATGCCCGGTGCTTCCATCGGCAGGCACACCCACGAGACGAACAGCGAGATCATGTACATCGTCTCCGGCACGGCCACGTTCACCGTCGGCGACACCGTCGAGACCGTGCAGGCCGGGCAGTGCCACTATTGCCCGAAGGGCGGCACGCATATGCTTCAGAACCGCGGCGAGGAGCCGCTCGTGTTCTTCGCTGTCGTTACGGAACAGTAAGGGCAGCACCGCATCATTGCAGCTTTGGCCTTCGCCGGATATTTTTCGCCGAATGCTTTCACGGAATGATGCGGTCCTGCTTAACCGCGCGGCGTGCCTCCGCTGCGCAAGACCCCGCGCGGGGGACCGGCCTGCCGGTCCCCTTGCCGGGCAATATCCGGAGAGAAGAGATTGGAGGATATTAGGATGAGAGATCCGCTGCCCCGCGTGCAGCGCGGCCTTGCCGCTGCCCTGCGCGACCGCCGCACCCAGCTCAGCGCCGCTGCCTTTGTGCTGACGGCGCTTGCCTGCTATCTCTATGTGCTGGTCGGCAACATCAATAACTACGACAACATCGTCTGCACACCGGAGGGCTACGGAACGGGCCTGCGTTCCGGCCGCTGGATGCTGACGCTTCTGGGTGATACCGTCGGGCACGCCATGGGCAACTTCAACCTGCCCCTGTTCAACGGCCTGCTCGGTCTCGTCTTTCTTGGCCTTGCCTGCCAGTTCCTCTGGCGCGCGCTGCATTTGCAGAAGCCGTGGCAGTGCGCCGTGCTCACGGCCATCACGGCGGCATGGCCCGCCGCGGCCTCGGCCATGCTGTTTTCCTTCACCGTACACTATTACCTCTTCGCCGTCCTGCTGGCGGCCGTGGCCGTCTGGATGGCGGACCGGAGCGGCTGGGGCTGGTTCGTCGGCGCGGCGCTGACGCTCGCCTGCTCCATCGGCGTCTATCAGGCCTATTTCCCCCTTGCCGCCGCCCTGCTTGTGCTGCGCCTGCTGCAGCAGTGCCTCGACAGCGAGACTCCGTGGAAGACCGTCGCCCTGCGCGCGCTGCGCTTTGTCGGGGTGCTCGCGGCGGCAATGGTCGTGTATTTCCTGCTGCTGCATCTGTGCCTGCGCCTCTATCACGAGACGCTCACGGCCTATCGCGGCATCAACAACATGGGCAAGCTGAATTTTGCCGAGCTGCCGCAGATGCTCGTGCGCTGCGTGCGCTGCTTCTACCTGCTGCCGAAGACCGGCTATGCCTTCCTGACGAATTCGCGGCTCATCCGCTGGGCCATGTGGGCCTCCCTGCTGCTGTCCGCCGTCAGCCTTGCGCTGGCATGGCGGGACCGCGACTGGAAGAAGATCGTCACGGTCGTGCTCCTGCTGGCTGCCCTGCCCATTGCGGCAAACGGCATTTTCATCATGGCCCCGGAAACGGCGACACATACGCTCATGACCTACGGCGTCGTCACGCTGTTCTACCTGCCGCTCATCGTGGGCGACGGCCTGCGCTGGAGGCGCGACGCCGTGCGCCGGTGGGTCAGCCTGCTGACCTGCCTGTGTCTTGCCGGTGCGTCGGCAGGGTATGCATGGTTCTGCAACGGCTGCTACCGCACGAATTACTATTCCAATGAGATCATGGCGAGCTATTACACCTCCATGCTCACGCGCGCCCGCTCGATGGAGGGCTACACGCCTGATCTCGAGATCGTCTTTGTCGGTCAGTATGTGGAGGACCCGACACTGTGCGACCTGTGGAGCGGCACGCCGTTCATCATGGGCGGCCGCAGCACAGCCTCCGTCCAGATCAACGAATACGGCCGCCTGCGCATGATCGTGATGTCCACCGGCATGGGAACGCGCTACGCCACAGACGACGAGCTGGCGCAGTACGCAGACAGCATTGCCGCTGCCCCGAACTACCCCGCCGACGGCTGCATGTGGATCGAGGACGGCAAGCTGTTCATCCGTCTCTGCGACCCGAGCACGGTATATTATTAACAGACTGTCAAAAAAGCTCTGGAGGGCTTTTTTGACAAGCGGATTATGAAGTCCCGGCGTTGTTTCCCGGTTGACAGCCGCCCTGTCCGATGCTATAATCAGAATCGATATAACAGTACCGATATTGACGCCCCGGCTGCACCTTGTAGGGGAGGGGACAGCCAGGCCCGGCGCTGCACGGACAGTTGGCACAGTGTATCGTTAAAATGGTGACAGCCCCCGACTTGTCATTGCGAGGAGGCCGTAGGCCGACGTGGCAATCTCGGGAAGGCAGTGCAGCTCGTACAAGCTGTCGTTAAAATGGTGTGCACCGATTGCGTCTGTAGCGGCGCTCACTGAGCGCCTTGTACAGGGCAATTCAACCGCGTCAGGGCGCTGGTGCATCGCCGCACCACCCTGACGTGTCATTGCGAGGAGCGAAGCGACGTGGCAATCTCGCAGTACCCGGCCGCATCGTGGGGAAGCCTTCGGCGAAAACGCAACTGCCTTCCCGAGATTGCCACGTCGGCCTGCGGCCTCCTCGCAATGACAAATTTGGGGGCTGATGCCATTTTAACGCCAGCCTGTACCAGCCGGAAGTTTTGCGCCGGGCCCGGCTGTCCGCTCCCCTACTATGGCGGGTGCGGTCGGCGGAGTACGCGGGAATCTGCAGCTGCCAATGGCGCTCACCGCCCGTAAAGGGCACGCCGCATCCGTAAGGCGGCAAAGCCGCC
>ERZ827181.1521-NODE-1521-length-24567-cov-3.344117_pt1 | contig 24567 bp, 20 predicted proteins | sample MGYA00519778_ERZ827181 | MGnify/ENA primary metagenome ERZ827181 (study PRJEB31778, sample SAMEA3449273) | human gut metagenome | biome: human gut; feature: human-associated habitat; material: faeces | place: United Kingdom | collected 2010/2012 ...
AGTTGCTTGGCAGTGGCCGCCCCATCCTTCAACAGGTTTTCCACCCGGCGGCGTTCTCCCTGCTGGTAAGCGATCTGCTGGCGTAAGGAGGCCGCCTGCGCCCCGATGTCGGGACGGTTGCTGCGCGTGGAAGCTGCCTGACGCTCCAGTTGCAATTTTTGCAGGTAAAGTTGCAGGGAGTCGATGGCTCCCACCTGAGCGCCGGCCTCGACCCGGTCACCCTCCTGAAGGTCGAAACGCAGGATGCGTCCGCTGGCCTCGGCCGAAACGGTTACCTCGGTCGCTTCGAAGGTTCCGGTCGCATCGAAATCGTCCTCCCGAGCGCAGGAGCAAAGGATAGCCAGAGAAAAGATACCGTAAATCGTTTTCCGTATCATAGCGAGATTCTGTTTAACGGTTGATCGTATATTTGAGTTGATAGATCGCTTTGAGCAGTTCGATCTCCCGCGCCGAACGGGCCGAACGGGCATTGGCCTCGTCGGTGATCTTCTGCAGCAGGTCCGTGGTGTCGATCACCCCGTTGCGGAGTTTCGATTCGGCGGCCCTACGTACCGAACGGCGCAAGGCGACGATGCGATCGTCATCGGCCAAGGCTTTGCGCAGGCGGTCGATCTCCCCCTGCTGGCCGGCCACCTGCAAGTCGGTATTGAACTGGAACACCTCCTGCTGTACGTCGATCTCGCGGCGGGCGGTACGGAGTTTGGACAAGTCGTTTTTCCGGGTGTAGAGTGTGCCGAAATCCCACGAAAACTGCACCCCGACCATGGCGTTCCACGACCAGTCGGAAGAAAGCATCCCGGCAAAAAAGTCCATGCCCGGATACCCGTAATACCCTTGGGCAAAAAGTCCCAAACGCGGACGGGTGGCCGATTTTACGGACTGCTCCCGAGCCTCGAGAAGGTCCTTCTGCGCTTGGAAAAGGGTCAGTTCGGGACGGGCTGAACGCAAATCCGCAGGCTCGCTGGCCGAGGGGCGTTCCAAGTGTTCAGACACGGGCCGACCGATAAACAGTTCCAGCATCCTCCGGTAACTGGCCCGTGAAGCCTCGATCTGCAAACGCTGCTGCCCCACCGAAAGCCGTTCGGCCTGGAGTGCATCGACGTCGGAAGGCATGGCCACTCCGTTGTCCAGCAGCGAGCGTACCTTGGCCAGGTTGCTGTCCAACAGGACGATCGTCTGGTCGGTCTGCCGGAGAGTTTCCTCCAACAGCAAGATGCCGAAGTACAAGTCGTCCACCCGCTGCTGCACGGCGTAAAGGCTGACCTCCGTCTCCCGCCGGCGTGCATCAGCATCGGCTTGGACGACCTGTCGGGCGGCATGGGACGCCCCGCCATCCCAAAGCGTCTGGGTTAGCTCCAGTCCTACCTTGTACTGGTCTTTCCTCAAGCCCTGAAAGTCCTCCCCCAACTGGTCGAGGATACCCGAAAACGATTCCGGAAACTCCGGCACTTCGTTTTGCCAGGTAGCCTGTCCCGAGAGTGAAAAGCGGGGGAGCCAGGCGCGGGCGGCATTGGAAAGGTCATACCGGGCGCTTTGGTCGATAAGTTGGTAACGGAGGATCTCCGGATAACGCTCGCAGGCCCACTGACGACACTGCTCGAGGGTAGTTTGCGCGCCGACCGCACTAGCCAACGCCAGAAATCCGAATAAAAGAAAGATGCGTTTCATATCCTCACTGTTTTTTTATCCTTCGCATGATCACTTCGACGTTTTCCTGCTTGCGACGGGCGAAAAACTGCTCCCGGTCGGCCGCCTGATCGCCAAAGATGGGCTCGATGATGGGAAAGGCAATAAAGGGAAATATATTGAGCGACACGATGTCCAACAAGAGCGTCCGCACATCGATCGGCTCGACTTCGCCGCGGCGGGCGGCGGCGTCCATTTCCTCCTGGAGATCGGCAATGAGCCGTTCGGCCACAAAGGATATCCGCCGCTGCATGATCAGGGAACGTTCCGGATGAGCAAAAACCTCATTGACCACAAAGCGCGGCAGGTCGGGATTGGCCGCTATGAAATCGAAATGGCGTTCTACCCCATCACGTATCCTTTCAACCAGCGGAAGCCCCGGCTGACCGAATGCAGCAAGTACCGATTGTCCCATTGCCTGTATCTTTTCATCGAGAATCCGCTCGAAAAGCTGCTCCTTGGTCCGAAAATAATAATGAAGCATCGCGTGCGTCACCCCGGCTGCCTGAGCAATGGAAACGGTCCGCGCTCCGGAAAATCCCTTGGCGAGAAACTCCCGCTCGGCCGCTCGAAGGATGTCGTTTTCTTTGTTGCACGATGGGATTTCCCCTTTCTTTTTACACGCTAACATTTTTGTCTAACAAATTTGTTAGTGCAAACATACAACATTCCCACAGCGATGCAATAGCCTTCCCGGATTTTAACATTATCTCAAGATGTACTCTGCCATGTGTATCCGATCGCCCTGCACACACGCTTGCCATCGGAGGTGGGCAAAAAAAGAGCGCGGCGAATCCACCGCGCTCTTTTTTACTCCTTTCAGTCGGGATCAAAGCGTCGAGATGATGGCCTCGGCCTCTTCGAGAGTAAGTGCCGTGCCGAGGAATTTTCCATCCTTGCCGATAAAGATCGCACGCATACTGGGACAGATATAGGACTTGAAGAATTCCTGATCGGCCTGTCCCGTCTTGAAATCGGCGATACCGTGTTCTTCGAGGTATTTCTTCATTCCGGCCGGAACTTTCCCATCGAGAAAAACAAAGGCAACGATGACTTCCGCCCCTTTTTCCTTGGCTTTGTGCAACTCGGCATACATCTGGCTGTTCAATTCGACTTCTTCCGGATTGGTTACATAGAGAACCCCTACCTTGTCCTTCAAAATAGCTGAAGTCAGCGTATCGCCGGCCGTAAGCACCGGATACAGCGTAAAGGCAGGCGCGGTATAGCCTTTGGACATCTGGATCACGTTTTTGTGCAAATACGAATCGAACGTTCCCATTCGGGGGTGCGTCTTGATATTGGAGGGGACTTTCTCGTAGTAGGCCGCCAACTGGTCCGGATTGATGTACGCGATGCAGTTGATCATCATCACCAGGGAAAGAAGATCTTCCGGACGCTTCTCGGCCATTTCGAATATTTTCCTCGCGTAGGCCTCGTCGTGCTCGATGGACTCTTTGTAAATCGCATCGAGCGCTGCCGTATCGCCGGTTTGCTGCGCGGCACGGAATGCCCGTATCTGATCGGCCCGATACTGACCATTGGCCGCTTCCTGCGCCAGGATGGTATTGAAATAGTCCATCGCGTCGGAACCCGTCACCTTCACACTGTCCAGATGGGCAAATTCACCTACGAGTTCCATCTTGGAATTGTCGATGTACAAGGGAATTTCTCCCGCTACGTCCTGGAACGTGATAAAACGATAGTCGTTGTATTCCATCTTTCCTTTGAAGCGGAAATGGCCGTCCTTCATCCGGACAGTATCCAGCATCACGTATTCTCCGCTGGTAGGCTGGGAACACAGATAAACGTCCTGATCGGGAATGCCGGCCAGATAGCCGTCGATCACAAACTTGTCGCTGTTGCACGCCACGACGCACAACGCGGCAGCAAGGGCGAGCAATGAGGTTTTCAGTTTTCGGGTATTCATCGGTATCGTCATTCTATTGTGAGTGATTATTTTTGCTGCTGCCAAAGATATTCAAGCGCTTTCTCCAAAGCCTCGGGCGAAACACCTCGCGCCAGGATCGTTCCGTCGGCTCCGACCAGGACTCCGGAGGGAAGCGTCCCCGTGAGGGCGAACTTATCGACCAATTCGTTTTTCACGCCCCGCGCATCGCGCACCTCGTTCCACGGAAGGCTCAACGAATAGATGTCATACCCGTACTCCTGATCGCTTCCTCCGATACAAGACGAGAGCACTTCCAAGCCTTTCGGGTGCCACTGCTCGTAAACCTCCTTCAAGGCCGACATGTAGTCGATGTTTACCGGATCGCCGGCCGTCCAGGCGACCAGAAAGAGTGTTTTCCCGGCAAAATCCTCCCGGTGGAAAGATACGCTGTCGCTGCGCAGTTCGAACTCCGGCACCGACATCCCGACCAGAGTGTTTTTGGCCTGGGTAACGAAATGCGAAAATTCCTTCCCGTAGAGCGAAGCTGCCACCTCGGGCGTAAACTTGGCCTGAAGGGTATCCAGCAAGGGGGAATACCCCTTGTTGAGGAACGTATAAGCCAACAGCGGCGAGAGAGGACTGTCGGGATGGGTCGCTACGAAATTGGCCACGTACTGCAACTGACGGCGGTCGAGCTGTTCGTAAGCGGCGGTGTAAGCCTCCAGCGAATCTTTAGGTCCGTCCTGGGCACTGGCCCGAAGGATATTGAGGTACGCCGTTTCCTTGCGCGCGGCAAATTCCCGCATGTAGTCCATGAATTCGTTGTAAAGCGCTTGTCCCTCTCCGCCGGTGATCTGCGCGCGGTCCAGACTGTCGATGTGCGCACGAACCGTTACCGGAGCGCCTTCGGCAAAAAAGGAAAGCACCGGAGCCGTTTCCCCGAATGCCAGGTAATACATCCGCGGCTCGCTCGCATCGCCGGTGAGGTCGAAACGCCCGTCGCGCCCCATCTCCAGTGAATCCACACTCACATACCGCCCGTCCTGTTCATACTGCAGGTACAAGGTTCCGTTCTTGGCCCCTTCTATCGTGCCTTTTACCCGAAAGGTCTTACCTCCCGAGCACCCCACCAGGAGTGCGCCGCACACCAGGGCGAAAAATCCTGCTCCAATGGTTTTCTTCCACATAATAACTGTACTGCTCTTGTATCTTGTTCGTTTTTGTTCTCTCGGGACAAATGTAGGTAAAATACGGGATTTCCCCGATCCTCCCCCCAGGATTTATTCCTTGCTCACCGCCCGCAGGTCCAGGTTGTTGGTGGTGATGTTGCTGGTAAAATTCCGCAAGGCGGGATTGTAGAAACGGATCACCTGGTCGTAAAACAGCACCACGACCGGCACATCGAGCATTGCCAGCGAATCGGCACGGCGGTACAGGGCGGCACGCCGGGAGGGATCGAGCGTATGGACAGCCTCGAGGTACAGACGGTCGAAGGCGGGATTGGAATAATGCGTATAGTTCGGCCCCTTGGGGCTTTCGTTCGGTCCGTAGAAGAGCGAGAGGTAGTTTTCGCCATCGGGATAGTCGCCCACCCAGCTGGCCCGGAAAAAGTCCGACTTGCCGGTAGCCATCGCCTGACGGAGACTGGCCGTCTGGATGACCTCCACACTCACCGGTATGCCCAAACGCTGCCACTCGGACTGGATGTATTCGCACAAGTCGCGGTAGTCGGAATTTACCTGAAGGACAAAGGGTTTGATCGGACCCTTTTCCCGTTTGTACTCCTCGATCAGGCGCAGGGACAGCTCCGGATCGTACAGATTGACGCTATCCGAAGCCAAGGTGCCGTCCAAGCCCAATGGGATCATGCCTCCGGTAGCCGGGATGCCGATGTTCTTGCGCAGGTAGAGCATCATCTTGCGCCGATCGAACCCGTGGTTGAGCGCACGGCGTATCCGAAGGTCGGACAGGGGATGGTCCTGCGGCAAGTCCATCTTGATGCCCAGGTATTCGGTATTGAGGTACGGCATGGTCATCATGGCGATCTGGCCTTCAAATTTCTCCTTGAGCCGCCCATCGGAAGTGAGCACCTCGTCGGCATAACCGGGGTCGAGCCCCGAGATAAAGTCGAGGTTGCCCATCAGGAACTCCATGAAGGCGGACTGTTTGTCCGGCAGGAAAGTGATGTTGATCGCTTCCAGGTACGGCAGACGCACCCCTGCGGAGTCGTATTCGAAAAAGTCGGGGTTGCGCCGCAAGACCAGCATGTTGCCCTCGCTCCAATACTTGACGTAAAACGCGCCCGTACCCACCGGACGGGTGCGGAAATCCTCGCCCAGGTATTCCACCGCCTCGCGGGGTACGACCATGCAATACGGCATCGTCAGCAGGCTCATAAAAGCCGGGAATGGCTCCCGAAGGCGGATGTGGAGCGTGGTGTCGTTCGGCGCATCGATCGTCTCCACGTAATTCATCGTCCACGCACCGGGCGAAGTTACCAGCGTATCGGTAAGCCGCCCGAGGGAATACACGAAATCGTGAGCATTGACCGTACGGGTACTGTCCGGATACTGGGGCAGAAAGGCTTCGCTCTTGTGAAAACGCACATCGTCGCGCAGGATAAACGTATAGTCCCGCCCGTCGGGGGATATCTCCCAACGTTTGGCGATCTCGGGGATCACATGGGCGTTGGTGTCCAGGCGAACCAGCCCGGAGAAGACCTGCCGGCAAGCCCATACACCGGACTGCAAACGGGCAAAGGCCGGGTCGAGGGACAAGAGGTTGCCCGCTTCGTTGTAGCGGAACACCTGGTTGTCGGGAGCCGGCTCGGGACGGTGGCACGCCGAAAAGGCAAACAGGGCTACCATACAAACGGCCAAAACCTTATGAAAAAAAACTCCGGAAATGCTATCGGGAATACGTATCTTCATCTGCTTTCTCTTGCTATCCGATGGACCCATCGGGATTTGAATGGGTAAAGATACGCCATATCCGCTTTTCGCGCCACATCTGCGCGTCATTTTTCACGCAATCCCTCCGATCCGTTCATTTTTTAACCGTCCGTTTCCTTCCCGCCCGAACATTTGCCCGGGCGGGGATTCCTCCCTACCTTTGTCCGGCCGGAAAATCCGGCGAAAGCAACGATGAAAAAACTGGTGATTTTCGACTTGGACGGCACGCTGCTCAACACCTTGGGCGACCTGGCCGCTTCGTGCAACTACCTGATGGAACAGCACGGCTATCCGACCCATCCCTTGGACCGCTACCGCTACCTGGTGGGCAACGGCATCAACAAACTCATCGAACGCGCCCTGCCGGCTGGAGAGTCCTCCCCGGAGAGAGCCGCCGCCCTGCGCCCCGAATTCATCGCCCGGTATCGGGAACACCTCTGGGAACACTCCTGTCCCTACCCCGGCATCGAAACCCTCCTGAAAACCCTTTGCCAGCAGGGCATCCTGCTGGCCGTAGCCAGCAACAAATACCACGAAGGCACCGTGGCGCTGGCGCAGCATTTCTTTCCCCAAGTGCCGTTTGCCGCCGTCTTCGGGCAGCGGGAAGGCATCCCGGTAAAACCCGATCCGGCCGTAGTGCGCCAGATCCTCTCCGCGACCAAAGTGCCGGCCGGACAAGCGCTGTACGCAGGTGATTCCGATGTCGATATGCGCACCGCTGCCCACGCAGGCATCGAATCGGTGGGGGTTTGCTGGGGATTCCGACCGCGTGCGGAACTCGAAGCATCGGGGGCCGACCACCTGGCCGAAACGCCGCAAGACATCCTCCCGATAGCCCTCTCGTAAGCACGCCCTTTTTCCTTCCGAAAAAAAAAGGGGGCTCCGGCAAGTCTGCTTTCTTTCTAAAAAAGTACGGTATGCGGCGACAAAAAATCCTGCGAAGATTTACAGGAACTTATAAGCCACATTGACCCCGAAGCGCGGGATCCAGTTGGACGAACCGTTCCAGGGGTCGTCGATCTCCGGTTGGTTGGGCCGGTGGGGCTTCATGATGATCTCGTCCTTGCGGTGAACGATCTCCCCGCTCGGGCCGTACACGTCGTACAGGAAGTAGCCGTTGTACCACCCTATCACGAACAGCCCTCCCACATAGGCATCGAGGGTGAAATGCTCCCCCAGGATCCATTTGTAGCCTACCGCAGGGCCTATCAGAAATCCCGTCCCCCGCTCGTACTTGTTGGCCCAGTGGATGAACTGCCCCCCTTTGAAGTAATAAGGCCGCGACATTTTCATCATCACCAGTGCTCCGAGGTCTCCGGAAACCCACCAACCGCGATGATGATCCCGATCCGTTTTCTTGAAGTACCAACGGAGCTCCCCCAGCACGTATCCGAATTTTTCAGGACGGGAATGACCGCCCAATTTGACCGATTCCCAGGGAGAGTACAAAAACTCGCTGGCGAGCGAAAGCCGCGGCGATATAGGCACCTCGACCGAGAGGTCGATCACTCCGGCCAGAGCATACGCCCCATTGACCTTCACTTCCGTCTGTCCGTAAGCCCGGGGAGCAAAAAACAACAAGACCCATCCGGCCGCCAAAAGAAAACGTTTCGTGCTTTTCATCACAGTAACTGATAAATATGCGAAGGTGCAAATATAGGAAAAGACGCGCCATCCCTCCTCCTGTTTGGCCGTTCAGGGCCTTCTGTTTTCACGATCTGCCACGACTTTCCCGCAAAGACGAAAAGATTCTCACAAAAAGCCGCAAAACGCCATACGGATTCTCAAAAAAATAGCTACATTTGCCATCGACCAAGACAAAAATACCATGGGATACAATATAGACGACCAAGGCTATTACGGCCCCTTCGGCGGAGCTTACATACCGGAGATGCTCCGTCCCAACATCGAAACCCTCCAACGGGAATACCTTCGTGCCATCCAAGAACCGGCTTTCCAACAGGAGTTCGACTCCCTGATGCGGGATTACGTCGGACGGCCCTCGCCCCTGTATTTTTCGCAGAAACTCTCCGACCGATACGGAACACGCATCTATCTGAAACGCGAGGACCTCAACCACACCGGAGCCCACAAGATCAACAATGCCATCGGACAGATCCTGCTGGCCCGGCGGATGGGCAAGCACCGCATCATCGCCGAAACGGGTGCCGGACAGCACGGCGTGGCGGCGGCTACCGTCTGCGCCTTGATGGGCATGGAGTGCTACGTGTACATGGGAGCGGTGGACATCGAACGGCAAATGCTCAACGTACGGAAAATGCAGATGCTCGGCGCCAAGGTCGTTTCGGTGGAAACCGGCCGCAAGACGCTCAAGGAAGCCGTGGACGAAGCGCTGAAGGACTGGTGCGAACACCCCGATGAAACCTTCTACCTGATCGGTTCGGCGGTCGGCCCGCACCCCTATCCCGACATGGTCGCCCGCTTCCAGTCGGTCATCTCGAAGGAGATCAAAGCCCAACTGCTCGAAAAAGAAGGCCGGGACTATCCGGATTATCTGATCGCCTGCGTCGGCGGAGGAAGCAACGCCATCGGCACGTTCTACCATTATCTGGACGATCCGCGCGTCCAGCTGATCGAAGCCGAAGCCGGCGGCTTGGGTACGGATACGGAGGAAAACGCAGCCACCATGACCCTGGGCAAGGAAAGCATCCTGCACGGCAGCAAAACACTCGTACTGCTGGACAAAAACGGCGACACGGCCGAACCTTACTCCATCTCGGCCGGGCTGGACTACCCCGGAGTAGGTCCCGCCCATGCCAACCTCTACACCTCGGGACGCTCGGACGTGCTGGCCATCAACGACGATCAGGCGCTCGAAGCCGCCTACGAACTCACGCGTACCGAAGGCATCATCCCGGCACTCGAATCGGCTCACGCCCTGGCCGTGCTGCCCCGCTACTCTTTCCGCAAGGACTCCGTAGTAGTGGTAACCGTCTCGGGACGAGGCGACAAGGACATGGAAACCTACCTGAAACATTTCAAGGGCTGTCCGGAAAACCGCTGACCTTCCGCCCCGAAAGCCTTCAGCCGCCTGCGCAAGGGGACTGGGGCTTTTTCATTTTGTTTCACTTCCTTTCCGAAAACCTTTGAACAAACCGATGGATCCGAAAACCGACCAAGAAACCTTTCCCCAATACCTCTTCCGCACCTCGGCGCAATACTCCCAGCATGTGCCTTCGCATACGGTAGTCTATCGTTTCGTGGACAGCCTCACCGACCTGCTGTTCCCGGTGCGCAGCGACCAGCCGCTTTCCCTCGCTCAGATCGAAGAGCGTTGGGAGGGCCTTCACCGCGACTTCGCCGCCATCATTTGTCCGCTTTGCGCTCCCGAAGTCGCCTGTGAAATATTGTCCGAACAATTCTTCGCCCGGATCGCCGAGCTTCACGCCAGCCTGGTGGAAGACGCGGAAATGTACCGGGACAGCGACCCGGCTTCGGGTTGCGTGGAGGAAGTCATCCTGTGCTACCCCGGTTTTTACGCCGTGATGGTACACCGGATCGCCCACGAGATCCACCGGCTGGGCATTCCCCTCCTGCCCCGGGTCATTGCCGAATACGCCCATAGCCGCACCGGCATCGACATCCATCCGGGTGCCACGATCGGCAAACACTTCTACATCGACCACGGCACGGGGGTGGTCATCGGCGAGACGACCGTCATCGGCGACAACGTATGCCTCTACCAAGGCGTTACCCTGGGGGCCTCCTACGTGGACAAGGAACTGCGTGGGGTGCGCCGCCACCCGAGCATCGAAGACAACGTGATCATCTACGCCGGCAGCACCATCCTGGGAGGGAATACCGTCGTAGGGCACGACTCGATCATCGGAGGAAACGTCTGGCTGACGGAATCCGTGCCGCCCTACTCGCGCGTGTACCACAAACCCGAGATCGCTATCAAAACAAAGAAAACGACAAAATAACCTCCCGGTGCTTTTCCCGCCGGGAACGCCTCAAACCCTCGAGGCACAAAAACCCTTGATACCATGGCAAATATCGCACAAGCACTAACCGACCTGGTGGGCAACACCCCGCTGTTGGAACTCGCCCGCTTCGAAAAGCGGCATCATCTGCGCGCGCACCTGATCGCCAAACTGGAATACTTCAACCCCGCCGGCAGCACCAAGGACCGCCGTAGAAATGATCCGCTGCGCCGAGCAACAGGGGCGCCTGGCTCCCGGAGCCGTGCTGATCGAACCCACCAGCGGCAACACCGGCGTAGGCCTGGCCATGGTCGCCGCCGTACGCGGATACCGCCTGATCCTGACCATGCCCGAAACGATGAGCGCCGAACGCCGCAAACTCCTCGCCGCATTGGGAGCCGAGATCGTCCTCACCCCGGGGAGCGAAGGAATGGCCGGAGCGGTGAAAAAGGCCGAAGCACTGCAAGCCGAAATCCCGGGTTCGGCCATCCTCCAGCAGTTTTCCAACCCGGCCAATCCGGAAGCACACCGCCGCACAACCGCACCGGAGATCTGGCGCGACACCGACGGAAAGGTGGATGTCTTCGTCGCCGGAGTGGGAACCGGGGGGACGATCAGCGGAGTAGGAAGCGCCCTGAAAGCCTACCGAGCCGACATCGAAGTCGTAGCCGTCGAACCGGACGGTTCGCCGGTACTCTCGGGCGGAAAGCCCGGCCCGCACGGCCTGCAAGGGATCGGCGCCGGATTCATCCCGGACAACTACGATGCCCGCGTGGTCGATCGCATCCTGCGGGTCAAGGATCAGGATGCCATCCGCACTTCCCGCGAATTGGCCACCTGCGAGGGACTTCTGGTGGGTATTTCCTCGGGCGCGGCTGCCTATGCGGCTTCCCTGCTGGCACAGGAAGAAGCCTATGCCGGCAAGAATATCGTGGTGCTGCTGCCCGATACGGGCGAACGTTACCTCTCGACGGCCCTGTACGACTTCGAGGGGTATCCTCTCTGAGCGGCTCCCTCCACCTCCCCAAACACCGCGCGGGCATTCCTCGAAGAGGAATGCCCGCGCGGTGTTTGGGGAGACCGTATCTCGAACCCGTTCCCGGATGCACTACCGGTCTTTTGCCGACAAGTATTCTTCCACCTTTCCCGGATAGAGGCCTATGGTCTTGAACACCAGGCGGCCGCGGCTATCCAGCAGGAAACAGGTCGGGGTCGCCTGCGCCTGGCAACGGATCTTCACGGGAGTGGTGTCGCCCTTGAAATCGGACACTTGAAGGTATCCCGACGGGAATTCCTCAGCAAGAGCCGCCAATTCGTCCGGGGAGGAAACCGGCCAAAACACGACGATCCGGAGCTCCTCCCGGGAGGTTTTCGCATACAGCGCATCGAGGTATTCCCGTCCCGAAGCGCCCATGCAGCCCAAGCCGCCGTAGAGCAGCAGCACCGGTGTCCCTCGCCATTGACGCAACCGAAAAGGCCTCCCCTGCGCATCCCACGCACGAAGATTGTACATCTTTCCGCCCGGGCGCAGTTCCTTGGCCCGACCATGAAGAGCCATCGCCCGGCCGTACAGGCTGCCACGCAGCACCTTCGGCAGACGCTTCCATACGATGCGAAGGGTATCCTTGGACAGGCCGAGCCGCATCGCAAAACACCGTTGCAGGCCGCTGGGGGTCGCTGCGTATTGCACACTCAAGGCCTCCATGGCGTGAAGATACTGCTGGAAAAGAGCGTTGTAGGCTACCGTCAAGCTGTCTCTTTCCGCCTGGCTCTGCGCAGCGGCAAATTGCCCGGAGAAGTGCTCGCTCTGCGCCTCAAAACGCGCCGTCAGTGCGCTTTCTTCCTTCAGAAAATTCTCTTCGGTGATCTCCTGCCCCCACAGCGCCCCGCACGCTGACAGGAGCACCGCGATCCATGCAATTCTTCTCATCCTTGAACGAATTTTGGTCCCGCTTCCGGTGCAATTTACACCTTTTTCTCTATCCTTCCTTTTTTTCACGAACCGCCCCTGCCCGCCCCGACCGGGAGAAAAATCCTGCGTCCTGCAAAAGAACCCTGCGCGGACAAAAAAACACGGGGGCGCTTTCAACGCCCCCGTGCCCGAAGTCGGAACGGATCCGACGGATCAGTGATGGCTGCACCCTCCGCAGAGCTGCTCGAAGAAATCATTGCCCTTGTCATCGCAGATGATAAAGGCCGGGAAATCTTCCACGCGGATCTTGCGGACAGCCTCCATGCCCAGCTCTTCGAAATCGACCACTTCGACCGACTTGATGTTCTCGGCAGCCAGGATAGCGGCCGGGCCGCCAATGGAACCGAGGTAGAAGCCGCCGTTGGCCTTGCACGCATCGCGGACGATGGGCGAACGGTTGCCCTTGGCCACCATGATCATCGAACCGCCGTGCTTCTGGAATTCGTCCACATAGGGGTCCATGCGGCCGGCCGTGGTCGGACCGAAGCTACCGGAAGGCATTCCGGCAGGCGTTTTGGCCGGGCCAGCGTAATAGATGGGGTGGTTCTTGAAGTACTCGGGCATCGGTTTTCCTTCGTCCAGCATGGCTTTGATGCGGGCATGGGCGATGTCGCGCGCCACAATAAGCGTACCGGAGAGGCTCAAACGCGTCTTGATGGGATACTTGGTCAGTTCGGCCAGGACCTCCTTCATCGGGCGATCCAGGTCGATCTTCACGGCCGGAGCCAGTTTGGGTTCCTGGGCGGGAAGGTATTTTTCAGGATGTTTTTCGAGCTGTTCGAGGAAGATACCCTCCTCGGTGATCTTGGCCTTGATGTTCCGGTCGGCCGAGCAGCTTACCCCGATGCCCACCGGGCACGAAGCCGCGTGACGCGGCATGCGGATGACCCGAACGTCGTGCACGTAGTATTTTCCGCCGAACTGCGCGCCGAGGCCGTATTCCTGGCAGATCTTCAATGCCTTGGCCTCCCATTCGAGGTCGCGGAAAGCTTGGCCACCGTCGTTGCCGTGCGTGGGCAGCGAGTCGAGATAACCGGTCGATGCCTCCTTGACGGTCTTGAGGTTGGTTTCGGCCGAGGTGCCTCCGATGACGATAGCCAGGTGATACGGCGGGCAGGCTGCCGTGCCGAGGGTCTGGATCTTTTCGCGGAGGAAATTTTCAAGGTTGGCTTCCGTGAGCAGGGCCTTGGTCTGCTGGAAAAGGAACGTCTTGTTGGCCGAACCGCCGCCTTTGGTAACGAACAGGAAGTCGTAATGGTTGCCCGGCTTGGAATAGATGTCCACCTGGGCGGGCATGTTGGTGCCGGAGTTCTTTTCCTCGAGCATGGTGTAGGGTACTACCTGGGAATAGCGCAGGTTGCGTTCCTGGTAGGTGTCGTACGCGCCGTGGGAGAGCCATTCGGCATCGTCCACCCCGGTATAGACATCCTCGCCTTTCTTGGCCATGACGATGGCGGTACCGGTATCCTGGCAGGTGGGGAGTTTGCCTTGTGCGGCTACGACTTGGTTGCGCAGCATGGTGTAAGCGACGAACTTGTCATTGTCCGAGGCTTCGGGGTCGTCCAGGATGGAGGCCAGTTTTTTCAGGTGCGCGGAGCGCAGGTAGAACGATACGTCGGCAAAGGCTTCACGTGCCAGCAGGCGAAGTCCTTCGGGTTCTACTTTGAGGATCTTTCTTCCGCCGCATTCGACGACCGATACGTAATCTTTGGTCAGCAGGCGATACTCGGTGGTGTCTTCGCCCAGCGGCTTTGGTGTTTGATACTTGAATTCAGCCATTTGCTTGTTCAAATTGTTGTATATTCCTTAATCTTAAAAATCTCTTCGCATGCTCTCCCGGTTGGCTGTCCGCTTCGTACCCGCAGGAATTTGATCCAACGGGACATTCCGCGACCGCCACTCCAGCCCCTCTATCCACTCAGTCGTTCCTCTGTCGTCCCGGGTGCTTTTACACTTGCAAAGCTACTAAAAACTATCCACCCCTCCATCTTCCCGGTGCGATTTTTCGCTTTGCACAAGCTGCCGCACCGGGGAGAGAAAGGGGTGGATCTAAAGGAAAAGGATCAATCCAGGTAATCGATGTCCAGACCCCACGACCACTTGTCGTAGAACAGGTTGCCGTCGGAAGTTTCGACCTCGCCCGCCTGGAAATCGACCGTATCGCTGGCCGGATATTTCTTGGGCGGATAGAAACCGCACGAATAGTCGCTGTTGGCTACCATCCGGTAGGAGTCGATACCGCTGTCGAAGAACTGCGCACCGCCTTCGTTGGTCAAGGTCTGGTTGCGGCCGAAGGAAACGTCCACCGGCGTCCAACCGATGCCTTCGTAATATACCTCGGCCCAGTCGTGCATGTTCCAAGCCCCGGGGTGCATCATCAGACCGCTCTGCCAACGTGCAGGGATACCGGCCGCACGCGCCAGGTTGATCAGCAGCAGGGCCACCTGACCGCAATCGCCTTTTTTGTTGTCCAGCACATACTGGGGAATGTCTTCGATGATCGAATAGTTGAGTGCCGAAGCCCAAGGGTACTGTTTGACGTAATCGAAGATCTTGCGGAGTTTGAGGTACGGATGGGTCTCGTCGCCGACGATCTCGGCGGCCAACTTCCGCATCGACTCGCTCTGCAACAGATGCGGAGCGCGGACGGCGGTGTACTGTTTGTACACGGCCGAAGTGGTGTCGTACGGAGCGATCTCAACCCCTTCCAGATCGAAATGCTGTCCCCAGCACGTGTACTGGTAATCCACGTAAAACTCGGTCGGTTTCCCGGCTTCGGCCACCCGCTCCATGTATGCACTGTAATGTCCGTATTCCAGCGGGGAGACGGTTACCGAATCGGACGAACCCAAGAGTTGCACATCCGTCTGGCGCGCCACATCGGGACGCGGCATCGGGATCCATACCCGCAAGGTATCGCCCGCGGGAACCGCATCGGCCTTGACGGTAATGTGGTGGCGTACTTTCATCTTCTTGGGAGCCGCGATCTGACCGCTGGGAGCTGCCAGGATCTCCGGCAGGTTGGCATTGAGCACCGAATCCTGCGAACGGCCTCCGTCGTCGCCCACCGAAGCGCGGGCGATCGCTTCCTTGTCCACGCGGAACACATTGGGAGCGGCATTGCGGAAAAAGAGCGTATCGCCGTCGATCACACGGTATTCGAGCGTACCGTCCTTGATCCAACCGTTGACCTTCACCAGGGCGCTGTCGCCGTAGTAACGCTCCACGTAGGCGATCATTTCATCCTTCGTGCGACGGAAATCGCTGCGGAGCTTGTAAAGCGAATCCTTCTTCTGGATGTAGCCCAGCGCTTTCTGAAAGTCGTCGCCTGCACCGGCAATGAGCGAATCGAGCAATTTTTCCGCCTTAGTGTATTCGCCGGCGGCCAAGTTGTCACGCAGCTGCTCCTCTGGAGTTTTCGAGCCGCAAGCCGCTACCAGCAAAAGTGCTGCCGAAGCGGCTGCCGTAGTAAGAAAGTGTTTCTTCATTGTATTTTACGCTTTTTTGGGCACGGCTCCCACTCCGGGGAGGTCGGCCAAGGTTATTTTTCCGTTTACGATTTTCATACCGGTAAAGTTGTCGTTGCTTATCAGCAGGTTACCATCCAGGTCGGCCCAATCGATGGCCGGGGAAAGCTGGGCCGCTGCCGAAATGCCGCACGAGGTCTCACCGCTCATGCAGCCCAACATGATCTTCATGTCCAGCGCACGAGCCAGTTCGACCATCTTGTGGGCTTCGCGCATACCGGTGCACTTCATCAGTTTGATGTTGATGGCCGAGAAGACCCCGTGGAGTTTCTTGACATCGACCAAGCGCTGGCACGACTCGTCGGCCACGGTGGGCAGAGGACTGCGCTCGGTGATCCAAGCCATGTCGTCAAGGTTGTAGCGGCCGATGGGCTGCTCGACGAAGATAAAGCCGTTTTCCTTGCACCAGTAGATCATGTCCAGGGCATAGCTCTTGTCCTTCCAACCTTGGTTGGCATCCACGCACAAGGGTTTGTTCGGCTCGATCTCGCGGATGGTCTTGACCAGTTCCTTGTCCTCCTCGCCGCCGAGTTTGACCTTGATGATGCTGTACGGAGCGGCTTCGCGGGTTTTCTGGCGAACCACCTCCGGCGTGTCGATGCCGATGGTATAGGAGGTAGCCGGTGCCTTGGCTGCCGTATAGCCCCAGATGTCGCACCATTTTGCCCCCAGGAGTTTGCCCACCAAGTCGTGCAGGGCGATGTCGATGGAAGCCTTGGCTGCTGCATTGTACGCGGTGATATTATCGACATAGGTGAGGATGTCGTCCAACTCGAAAGGATTGGAGAACTGGGAGAGGTCCACCCGTTTGAGGAATTCGACCACCGAGGCCTGCGATTCGCCCAGGTAGGGAGGCGTTACGGCCTCGCCGTAGCCCACCACTCCGTCGTATTCTATCTGTACCTGCACCAATTCGGTAAAAGCCCGGGAAGAACCCGATACGGCAAACTGGTGGAGAAATTTGGTTTCGTAGGGTTTGAATGTGAGTTTCATCTTTTTGCTGCCGCCTTTTTGGATCGCCGGGGCTTTCGAACCGCCCACCACCGAAGCCAATACGGGATTGGCTGCTCCGGCCAGTATTCCGGCGCCGGTTACTATCGCTGCTTTTTTGAGAAAATCGCGTCTATTTTTGTCCATCTTTTTTCCTTTTTTTGTTGTTCGTAAAAATTCGTTATTGCTGTGCAAAATACGGATTGTTTTCATAAGAAGTGATGCCCAGTCCCTTGTCCTCGTTGCCAATGATACGCGAGGCATGTACCAGGATGTCCACATAGGACTGGGAATACTCGGGATGTTCGGGGTTGAAGCTGTTCACGTGCACGTCGCCCGCCTCGTGGATAAAGCGTCCATCGCCCACGTAGATACCCACGTGCCATACCCGCTTAGGCGTCCCGTCGGCATTGCGGCTGCCGAAGAACACCAGATCGCCCGGCTGGAGCTTGTCATAGCCCTGGGAAATATCGACGCTTTGCCCGGTGAGGTACTGCTGCGAGGCATCCCGAGCCAGAACGACCCCGTTGATCATGTAAACCGTTTTGGTAAACCCGCTGCAGTCCAGCATATCGGCCGAAGTACCGGCCCACAGATAAGGGGTTCCCATGAAGCGGTAGGCATTCTTCAAGACATTTCCAGCCGTGGGACGCGTCTCCTTGCGCCACTGGTCGAAATCGGTTACGTCTTTTTTGAGCACATAGCCTTTTCTCCCGTCCGGAAGTTCCACATGGGCATATTTTCCTTTGCTTCCCTTGTCGAGCAGCAGAGCCCCCACCACCACCGAGGCTATCCGCGCCGAAGAAGCATCCGGTTTTTCATAGATCCAACCTTCGTCCGAGAGGAAGATGAGTTTTTTATGCGAAAGGTACTCGTTGAACTGCTGACGGGTCATCGGCTCTACGGAACTGGAGGACACCCACGAGACATAGTCTTCGGGGGTCTGCACCAGATACCAACCCTCCTTTTTCAGAATGCGCACCGGCGTACCCATGAGCAATTGCGTGGCCTGCTCCGAAGCATACGAAGGCCCGTAACGCAGGGTCCCCACCGGGATGCGGATCACACCGTAAATCTTCCCGTCCAGCGCCTTCTTGTCGGGAAGCAAAGTGATCGCATCGATCGTTTCGATGCCCTGCTCCTTCAGCATCCCGAGCAATTCTTCCTTGGCCTGGGGGACGGAAGTCTCTCCGGTGAGCACCGTCGGGCCGTTGGTCGGGACAGCCTTCACATCGAACACGCTCGTACGATCGTCGAGCGCCAACTTTTCCTTGACCGACTCTATCGCCTTGTCCGCATCCTGAGCGAAAGCCCCGGCGCAAACAAAGCACGAAACGAGTAGCAATAGTCTTTTCATCGCGTCATTCTATCGTTTTTTGGTTGAAAATTAAGGTTACCGAAACATCTTTGCCGAAAAATCCGGCATTCAGCAAATATAAGCACACATTTTGAACTGACCAACAATATCTGCCCACATTTTAATACCTATCTTTGCTTTTCGTTAGAAATACTTCAGAATCCCATCCCGATGAACCGTACGTTGTTTCTCTCGATTTTTTCCTTCGGCGGGCTTTTTTGCGCCGCCCAACAACCCCCGGAAGTACCCCGCCAAGACTTTTCCGCCCCCATGGCACACAAACGGGTTCTGGCCGGCACCTTCGGCGAACTGCGCGACGGACATTTCCACTCGGGAGACGACTTCAAGACCCAGTTCGTCGTCGGAAAGGAAATCCTGGCCCCTGCCGACGGCTCGGTAGTACGGGTGAGCGTGAGCCACGGAGGCTACGGCAAGGCGCTTTACCTGCGGCATCCCAACGGCTACACCACCGTGTACGGCCACCTGAACGGTTTTGCCCCGAAGATCGACTCGGTCGTCCACGCCCGGCAATACGCCAAGCGCAGCTACGCCGTGAACATCGAAATCCCCGAAGGGGAAATCCCGGTCGAAAAGGGCGAACTCGTCGCCTGGTCGGGCAATACCGGCGGGTCGATGGGGCCGCACCTGCACTTCGAGGTGCGTCGCACGCGGGACAACCTGGCGATGAACCCGCTGCTCTTCGGCTTTTCGGTGGACGACCACCGGGCCCCGACCTTAAACGGACTCTACCTCATGAACCTCGAAGGGTCGGACTCGCTGGAAACCCGCTCCGAACCGCGCCGCATCGTCTTTGAAAAAGGACGTGAACACGCCCGGGTGAAAGCCTCCGGCCGTGTAGCCTTCCTGGTGGACGCCTACGACACGATGGACGACGCCCCCAACCACAACGGCGTGTACGGCATCGACCTCTACGTGGACGGACAGAAGGCCTACGGCATGCGGATGGACGGGTTTTACTTTGAACACACAGGACTCATCGACCGGCACATCGCCTACGACTACTACATCCGCAAAGGCGTCCGGCTGGTCAAGTGCTACGTCGAACCCTTCAACCGTCTGACCCTCTACGACACCCTTTGCACCGCTTCGCCCATTCTGGAGATGACCCCCGGCAGCCAGCACGAAGTGCGCATCGAGATCCGGGACCTGGCCGGGAACGTTACCCGCCGCTCGGTAACGGTCATGGGCAGCACCTCCCCGCAGGAATACCAGCCGCGCCATACGGCCACCCCAACGGACCATTCCTTTCTGGTGTATTTCGACGCGCAGCGGTACAACCGGATCCAGTACGGACAGTTTCGCGCCGACTTCCCCGCCGGGACTTTTTACAAGAGCCTGTATTTCGACTTCGAACCCATCGACTCGATGACCTTCCGCCTGCACAACCGCTCGGTCCCCCTGCAAAAACCCTTCACCGTACAGTTCGACATCCGCCACCTCCCGCCCCAATGGCAGCAAAAAGCAGTCGTGGCCCGGCCCTACCCCCGTCGGGACGGCTCGGTATCCTACGGATTCCTGGGCGGAAAAGTTTCCGAAGGGCAGCTCACCCTGCGCACTTCTACCCCGGGCACCTTCACCGTGGCGCTCGACACCATTCCCCCGAGCATCGAGAAAGGCTCCTGGCGTTCGGGAGAAAAACTGCCCGGACGCTACCTGCGGATGTACATCCGCGACGGACAGACCGGGATCGCTTCCTTCGACGCATACATAGACGGCCGATGGGTGCTGATGGAATACGAATACAAACGGCGCGAACTGACCTTGGACACCCAACGGGAAAATATTGCGCCGGGACGCCACACGCTGCGGCTGGAAGTTACCGACGGGGTGGGCAACCGCTCGGTATTCGAGGACGTTTTCGTGCGGTAAGCCTCCCGGAGCCTCCGGGGGATTTCCCCTTCCCTCCCTGCCCGGAAATACCGGACAAAAGAGTATCTTTGCCCTTGTAACCAACCGACAAAACCTTTACTGGCCATGGCAGACGACAAGAAAGTCATTTTTTCCATGACGGGAGTGACCAAGACCTACTCCCGCACAGGCAAAACCGTCCTGAAAGACATATACCTCAGCTTTTTCTACGGAGCCAAGATCGGCATTCTGGGGCTCAACGGCGCCGGAAAGTCCACCCTGCTGCGCATCATCGCCGGTGTCGAAAAGGAATACCAGGGCGAAGTGGTCTTCGCTCCGGGCTACACCGTAGGCTACCTGCCGCAGGACCCGCAGCTCAACCCGGACAAAACGGTACTCGACATCGTCAAGGAAGGCGTGGCCGACACCGTGGCCATTCTGGACGAATACAACCGGATCAACGAGCAGTTCGGCCTGGAGGAAGTGTACTCCGACCCCGACAAGATGGACGCCCTGATGCGCCGCCAGGGAGAACTCCAGGACGAGATCGATGCCAAGAACGCCTGGGAACTCGATACCCGGCTCAACATCGCGATGGACGCCCTGCGCACTCCGCCCGGCGATACGCCCGTATCGACCCTTTCGGGCGGCGAACGCCGCCGCGTCGCCCTGTGCCGCCTGCTGCTCCAGGAGCCGGACGTGCTGCTGCTGGACGAGCCGACCAACCACCTGGATGCCGAGAGTATCCTCTGGCTCGAAGAACACCTGCGGCAGTACAAGGGTACGGTCATCGCCGTTACCCACGACCGCTACTTCCTGGACAACGTAGCCGAATGGATCCTGGAACTGGACCGGGGCGAGGGCATTCCCTGGAAGGGCAACTACTCCTCGTGGCTGGAGCAAAAGACCCAGCGCCTGGCCAAGGAAGAAAAACAGGCTTCCAAGCGTGCCAAGACCCTCCAGCGCGAATTGGACTGGGTGCGGCAAAGTCCCAAAGGACGTCAGGCGAAATCCAAAGCCCGTCTCTCCTCCTACGAACGCCTGTTGAACGAAGACCAGAAGGAAAAGGAAGAAAAACTCGAGATCTACATCCCGAACGGCCCGCGTCTGGGGACCAACGTCATCGAAGCCCTGCACGTATCGAAGGCTTTCGGGGACAAACTGCTGTACGACGACCTGAATTTCCGCCTGCCGCAGAACGGCATCGTGGGCATCATCGGGCCGAACGGAGCAGGAAAAACGACCATCTTCCGCATGATCATGGGCGAGATACAGCCCGACAGCGGTACCTTCGAAGTGGGGGAAACGGTCAAGATAGGCTACGTCGACCAGACCCACGCCGGACTCGACCCGAAAAAGAGCATCTGGGAAAACTTCTCCGGCGGCCAGGAACTGATCCTGATGGGCGGGCGGCAAGTCAATTCGCGGGCGTACCTCTCGCGCTTCAACTTCTCCGGTACCGAACAGAACAAACTGGTGGGCGAGATGTCCGGCGGGGAGCGCAACCGCCTGCACCTGGCCATCACCCTGAAGGAAGAAGGCAACGTACTGCTGCTGGACGAGCCGACCAACGACCTGGACGTCAACACCCTCCGCGCCCTCGAAGAAGGGTTGGACAACTTCGCCGGATGTGCCGTGATCATCTCGCACGACCGCTGGTTCCTCGACCGGGTATGCACGCACATCTTGGCTTTCGAAGGCAACTCGCAAGTGTACTTCTTCGAAGGCTCCTTCTCGGAATACGAGGAGAACAAGAAAAAGCGCTTGGGCGATACCACCCCTACCCGCATCCGCTACAAAAAACTGATCCGCGAGTAATCCCATGAAAAAAACACTCCTCTACTTCTTTCTTGCCATAAGCTTTCTGACGGGAGCCTGCAACTCTACCTCGAAAGAGGAAGAGGCCTTCCATGCCTGCATGCGACCGGCTTTTCACAGCCACATCTACCTTCCGGTAACCATATCCGACTCTATCCGCGGACAATTCGTCTTCGATACGGGAGCGACCGGTTTCTACTTGGACAGTTTGTTCTACGCCGAAAACTTTTCCTCCCAGGCCTATCCCCTGGGCAAAGCCCTGCTCCAAGGTGCCGGCGTCGAACAGAAGATAACCCCTCTGGTGGCAATCCCCCTGGCTTTTTCTATCGACACCCTCTCCGAGGAATATCAAAGTTCGATCACCCCTCTGATCGAGTTAAAAGAAATTCTCGGACGAAAGGCAGACGGCATCGTGGGCAAGGATTTCTTTAGCGCAGCAGCGGGAAAATACCTCGCGATCGACTACCTCCACGCGTGCTTTGCCGTAGCCTCCACCCTGCCCGACACGAGCGGATACCGCCGCATTGCCCTGGAACTTCACAACGGACAATTGTTCCTCCATACCCGCATTTCCATCTCCGGAAAACAGATCGAAGGTCCGTTCCTGTTGGATACGGGATGCGGAGGCTCGATCATTTTGACTCGATCCACAGCCCAGCAGTACGCCCTGGAACAACTTCCATGTGAAAAAGCCCGATATCGCTTCTATCCGGGCGGAATAGGAGGCTATTCGGAACAAACCAATCTCTTGGCCCAAGAAGCGGTTCTCGATACCTTCCGTCTGAAAGACCTCTCCGTAGCGTATTCTTCCGACACAGCCGGAGCACTCTCCAGCAGGGATTACCTAGGTCTTATCGGCAACAAAATCCTGAACCGGTTCGATGTGATCCTCGACTTGAAGGACAATTACCTGTACCTGCGCCCCAATGCGTATTACGCACAACCGTATGAAAACTACGGCAGCGGTCTTCTGTGTACGGACCGTACGGACATCTGCGAAGGAGTGGTCATCACCGGATTGCGCGTCGAAAGCGCGGCCGAGGAAGCAGGAGTCATGTTGGGCGATGTGCTGCTGGCCATCGACACGACACAGGTCAAGCACTTATCCGAAGAACAAATCGAACACTTGCTCCAAGACACCACCCGCGCATCGGTCGTACTTTCCCTCCAGCGCAACGGACAGTCCCTCAAACGGTCGATAAAGCCCGAAAGAGGGCTGTAATCCGCCCGTCGAACAAATCGGCACATCGGTCGAAAGCCGGACGGCAGTCTACGGAGCAAGCCGTACCTTTACCTCCGCCCCATAGGGGAAAATGAAGACATCGAACCCAAACCTTCACTTATGTACCAGACGCTCACCGAATTTCTCTCCCAGTTTTCCGCGCCGGTACAGGCGCTCTTCGCTACGCTCTTTACCTGGGGCATGACCGCTCTGGGAGCCACTTTGGTGTTTTTCTTCCGCGAAGTCAAACGCCGCACGATGGACATCATGCTCGGATTTGCCGGCGGAGTGATGTTGGCCGCCGCTTTCTTTTCGCTGCTCTCCCCGGCGGTGGAAATGTCGCGCCTGTTCAGCGCCTACGCATGGCTTCCCCCGGCTGTGGGATTCCTGGGGGGCGCCCTGTTCCTCTATGCGCTCGACCGGCTCACCCCGCACCTACACCCCAACATGACGGACAGTTCACCGGACGGAGCACCCTCCTCGCTGCACCGCACTACGCTGCTCATCCTGGCCATCACCCTGCACAACATTCCCGAAGGCCTGGCCGTCGGGGTAGCTTTCGGCGCAGTGGGAGCCGGTATCGAAGGGGCAACCATCCCGGCAGCCATCGCCCTGGCCATCGGAATGGGTATCCAGAATTTTCCGGAAGGGACGGCCGTTTCCCTGCCGCTGCGCGCGCTGGGCATGCGGCGGAGGCGCAGCTTTTTCTTCGGACAGCTTTCTGCCGTGGTCGAACCGATCTCGGCCGTCATAGGAGCGGCGGCGGTGATGGTGTTCCAACCGGCCCTGCCCTACATCCTGGCCTTTGCCGCCGGAGCGATGATCTACGTGGTGGTGGAGGAAGTGATCCCCGAAACCCAGCGGGACAAGTACGCCGATACGGCGGTGATGAGCCTGATCATCGGCTTTGTTGTGATGATGATCCTCGATGTGGCCGGCTGACAAAACACTTGCCCCCCCTTTCTCCAATGAAACGCCCGTTTTCTCCCGACACCCCTCCCACGCGATACGACCGTGAGGATTTCCGGCGACAAGTCTACCAAGTGGTACGGGCAATCCCCCGGGGACGGGTCCTCTCCTACGGCGGGATCGCCCGCCTGATCGGCCATCCGTCCCGCGCCCGGGCGGTGGGTACGGCGTTAAAAAACGCTCCGGAGGGTATCCCCTGCCACCGGGTGGTCGACAGCCGGGGGCGGATCGTCCCGGGATGGCCCCGTCAACGGGAACTTCTCGAAGGCGAGGGGGTGCGTTTCTCCGACGAGGTCCGGGTGGATATGCGCCGCTGCGCGTGGGACTTCGACCAGGAATAGTCGGGTCAAATAGGCTCTACCCACAAGGGCGGG
>ERZ827181.1527-NODE-1527-length-24455-cov-26.715369_pt1 | contig 24455 bp, 19 predicted proteins | sample MGYA00519778_ERZ827181 | MGnify/ENA primary metagenome ERZ827181 (study PRJEB31778, sample SAMEA3449273) | human gut metagenome | biome: human gut; feature: human-associated habitat; material: faeces | place: United Kingdom | collected 2010/2012 ...
ACCACCTCAAATCACGCTATTATTCTCCCGAAGTCGGCAGGTTCTTGAATGCGGATTCCGTTTTAGACAGCAGAAGTACAAATGCGCTTAACTTGTTTGTTTATTGCGGAAACAATCCTGTAAATAATCAAGACCCCGATGGGCAGTTCTTCTTTGGTGCGCTTATCGGAGGAATAGTCGGCGGAGCTACAGGTGCTTTGGCAGCGGCAGTAAAAGGCAAATCCATAAAGGCCGGACTGTTGACAGGGGCCGTTACAGGGGCATTTACAGGAGCATTTTGTGAAATTGCTGCTATTGGCGCAATACCCGCTATCCTTGCAGTAGTCTTATGCGGAGTTGTCGTTGGTGCTGGAAATCTTATTAACCAATACGCTAATTATCGTGTAGAAAAGAAGTCACAGACAAAAAACAAGAATACAAACAAAAATTCTCAAAACAACAGTTCACAAGGCAACAAGAGAAAAACATCTTCAAACGGCAAGGTAGCAAACGAATGTAACAGCTTTATGGATTATGTTGATGTTAAAAGTATTGTTGTTTCAAGTGTAACCGCAATGGCGTTTGCACCGGCATCAATAGGAGCGAGTTGTGTAGTAAATTCTGCTTTTTCTGGTGTTGACATAACGGGGGTAACCGGGTTTGTGGCTCAGTTTGCGGCTAATTTTGCGATGGGTGGTAACATTTCCATACTGCAATCTATTATTGACTTGTTTTAATCAGAGGTGATTGTATGAAAATATATTTGTCAAAATACTGGATAGCGGGCCATATAAGTTTGGTATGTGTGGAGGTGGCTGTTGTCGTTGCAACTGCTGCATTTTGTATTGAATATAGAGATGAAGAGAACATTCTTTTGATAATCTGTTCATTAGTTCTTATTGGTATTACTTACTATGTGCAATCAAGAGTAATATACCTTCTTGATTATGTTGAAGTAAGCAATAATCAATTTACTCAGTGTTCATTTAGCGGAAAGCGGAAACGTGCCGTTAATTCTGATGAACCTATTTATTATCAAATTGTGCCGCTGTTTGAAGGATTTTTTTTAAGAGCTGACTTCATAGTATTATCTAATCAGGAGTTTTCCCCTTATCGAAACGGCAGCGGTCTTGCTGCAGTTTGCAAAGGGGCAAGTGCCAAGGGCAATCAAATTATTATGCCTTACAACCAAAAATCAAGACCGTTATTGCATCTTGGAGATTGGCATAAGGTTTGTTTTTATTGATTTGTGCTATTCAAGCAAGTACCTCTGTTTAACTATAAAATAGTGAGGAAACAGTCAAACTAAAAACTGATACAGGCGCAAAAACGCCCCTGCTTTCAAAACGAAAGTAGGGGTGTTTTTTGCATTTAAGGGCAAATCGGACGTTTTTTTCGTCATATTATAGATGTGAAAATCAAGTAGTCCCTCTCGTTCTCGTGTGACTTGCGTAAAAGCCGCCGTAAAAACAAGCGGAGAGTTTGTGGTGAAACCATCTCGTCAAAAAAACCACGTTAAATATGGCACGGGGAGAGCTTGGCTCCCCACTTTTATATGCAAGATTAGTGTTAACGGTCAGCACATCAGTTTTCCAAACTGAGGGTGGGAGTTCAAATCTCCTATCTTGCTCCAAAACGCTCCATAAAAAAAGTAAAAAGGGGAGATTTTTTTGAATACAGAAACCAAGTTCCAAACGGTCGGGAAATACAAAGTTGATGTTGCAGATGAAACAAATCAAGCAATACGTTTTGTGAAAAGCAATCCGTGTTGTATTTGCTCATGTGAAAACTTTTGCCCTATAAAATACAAGGGTACGTGTAAGATTTGGATAAATCTGAAATCTGCATTAGTAGATGTGAAAGAGGTGTAAAGAATGTCATTTGATATATCAAAAATAGACACGCAAGATGTTGTAAATGCTATCAAAATGTTACGTATCAGCACAAATGTAGTTAATAAACATCTAAAATGTGCTGATACGTAATATTTTTGTCGTTCGTAATATAATATACCCCTCTTGATGTAGGTTGCACATCAGGAGGGGCGCTTTTATGCTATAACTTATAGTGCTGAATTAGCGGTCTGAAAAGGACAAAAATATAAACCGGTCGAAATAACCGGTTTATATTTCTCGATTTTCCAAAATTTCAGTAAAATATAGTATAGCTTTTGTACTGCAATTTTACTGCAGTTATGGAGTGCACAAGAGTGAATGTAGGGGATTGAAAGGGCGGAATCGTCTAAAAAAGCTCTTTGATACGCCTATATTCACGCTTGTTCTTCGTAGTTCACGGTTGTGGCCGTAAAATAATGGTGCCGATGACCGGACTTGAACCGGTACGGTATTGCTACCGAGGGATTTTAAGTCCCTTGCGTCTGCCGATTTCGCCACATCGGCGCATTTCATGCTTTGATATTATATTAAATTAAAGCCTCATTGTCAATAATTTACTAAAATTTTTTCAAATGCAAACAGGTATTACGCACATATTTTGCGCCGTGTTTTATTGACGGCGCAATATTTATGTAGTAAAATATCAATAAGTTGCAAGATAAACGGCAAAATCGACGCTTTTTGCCGGTTCGTCTTTGCAACTTGGGCTTATACAGTTTAATATTTGATAAAAAATACGGTTTCGCGGTTCTTGCCGCGAATTAAAAGGGAATCCGGTCAAAATCCGGAACAACCGCCATTACTGTGTTTGACGTAAGAGAGTCCGATCCATTGGAGCTTTCCGAGAAGGCGACTCTTCCCGTGATGTATGGGATCATAAGTCAGGAGACCTGCCGTATTTTTATGGTTAAACACAACTTTGGTGAGAAGAGTGCAGCCGATTTATCAGCTTTTGATTTGTGCTGTCGGTGCACTCTTTGCCCGATTGCGCAAGATTTTTTCGTTGGTTAATTTGTTGCACTCTCCCTGCTTTTCGGCAGGGAGAGATTTTTTGTGTTCGGAGGATTTTATGTTTGGCGACGACAAAGAAAAATGGGCAGTAAATGAGCTTGTGCGTAAATCCGAGGAGCTGAAAAGGCTTCCGCGAAAAGACGATTTCGATGACGCCACACGCTCGCGAATTAAGGCATTTTTAGGCCCTTGGCCGCGCGCTCTCGAAAAAGCCGGTCTTAAAACTCCCGGCGGGAAGCGCAAAAAGTAAAGAGTTTTGAAAGGAGTAAGGTATGTTAAAACCTAAAAAGACAGTAAAGAAATGTCTGTCATGGCTTCTTGCTCTTGTGATGATATTGTCTGTGATACCCGTTGCGGTACTTGCCGCACCGGCTGATCTTTCAATATCGTCGGCAAAGGAGCTGCTCGCGTTCTCCGAAAAGGTGAACGGCGGTGAAGACTTTTCGGGAAAAACAGTAGAGCTTACAGCCGATATCGACCTCGGCGGAGAAGGCTCCGAATGGACGCCGATAGGCTCCTCGTCATCGGCTTTTGCCGGAACATTCGACGGAAACAACCACGTAATCAGCGGACTTTACATTTCTTCGGGCTCCAATGCGGGTCTTTTCGGAAAGGTAAACGGCGGTACGATTAAGAATGTTACGGTTAAGGGCAGCGTCAGCGGTTCTTCATCGGTTGCAGGCGTTGTCGGTTACCTCAATGCAGGCAATATAATTGGCTGCGGAAATAATGCCGATGTCAGCGGCTCTTCGGGAGTCGGCGGCGTAGTGGGCTATGTCGGCGGCGCGTCTACCGTTTCGGGCTGCTACAATTCGGGTAATGTCAGCGGCACAACAGGCTACATAGGCGGCGTAAGCGGTCAGCATTGGCGCGCAGGCAAACTCGAAAACTGCTATAACACAGGTAATGTATCGGGTCCTGCCTCTGTCGGCGGCGTAGCCGGCGGACACAAAGCGGCGTCTCCCGAGCTTGTAAATTGCTACAATGCAGGCACGGTTGAAGACTCGGCAGGCTACCAAAACAATATCGGCGCATTGATAGGCGCCACAAGAGGAACGGCGGAGAACTGCTATTATCTCTCAACCTCGTCTTTCGCGGCAACAGGCAATAAAGGCGATGTTGACGGCGCGGCAAAGGTTGACTCCGTAACCGAGACTATGCTCGGTTCGGCATTTGTTTCGGGCGACACAAATCCGAAGCTTGCTTGGGAAAGCCTTGTTTCCGCAGATAAGCCCGTTCGTCCTTCGTTCAGCGAGGGAACCGAGCTTTCGGCAAAGCTTTCGGGTTACATTAAAGAGGCAGTCAAGAGCTCAAAAACCAAAGCGGGGCTCACTTCCGCCGACACTCTTTTGGGCAATGAAAGCTATATGTCAGGCGCCAGCTCTACGGCTACCGACTGGATGGCACTTGCTATGGGTCGTTACGGATATTTCGATTCCGTAGACGGAAAATATACTTATCTTATCGACGACGGCACAGGCTACACCGACTATCTCAATGCCATGAAGTCATACGTCGAAAAGACATACACCGAAAACGGCGGTACACTTCACAGCGTAAAGGCTACCGAGTGGCACAGAGGCGTTGTTGCAATAGCGGCTCTCGGCGGCGACCCCACAAGCTTCGGAACATATAACGGTCAGCCGATAAATCTTATCGCGGACGGCAGCTATAACTGCAAGGTAAAGGGCGGTCCCGGCAAACAGGGTATAAACGGCTGGATATGGGGTCTTATTGCTCTTGATACCGGTATGTATGAGGTTCCGAGCGACGCCGCATATCAGCGTGAGCTTTTTATAAAAGAAATACTTAAAATGCAGCTTACCGACGGCGTAGACGGCAATAAATACGGCGGCTGGGTTCTCGGCGGTTACGGTTCATCGTCGGATGTCGATATTACCGCTATGGCAATACAGGCGCTCGCTCCTTATTACAATGACGATACCGTGTATACATATAAAAATGAAATTTCGGGCGACGAAGTTTCAAAAACGGTTCGTCAATGCGTGGACGAAGCATTTGACCGCTTAGGCTCAATGATGAACGATAAAGCGGGCTTTACTTCCTGGAATACCGATAACTCCGAAAGTATAGCTCAGGTTATAGTTGCGCTGACTTCTGTCGGAATCGACCCCCAAAAGGACAGCAGATTTATAACCTCCGACGGCTTAACGCTCCTTGACGGACTTCTGAGATTCCGCGATACAAACGGCGGCTTCTGCCATGTTGTCGGCAACGGCTGGAACAGTATGGCAAACGATCAGGCAACTTACGCTCTCGTAGCTTATTGGAGATTTGAAAATAAGATGAGAGCACTTTATGATATGCGCGGCGACTGGAGCGCGGAAACCAAAGCGGCAATCACGGACGCAGTAAGCGCCATAGACGCTCTTCCTCTGCCGACGGACGCAAATTATAAGTCTGCGGCAAAGAGCGCACTCGCAAAATTCCGTGCGGTTCCCGAAAACGAACGCAGATACGTAAATAATTATTCGGCTCTTGTTTCGGCAATAGAGCTTGTCGGCGGCGAGGGAGAGCTTGACTCAAATACGCCGTACATCACTTCTATCGCGGTTACAAAAGCACCCGATAAGACCGAATATTATGACGGCGACTCTTTTGACGCTGCCGGCATGGAGGTTACCGCATATTACAGCGACGGAGCGCAAAAGCCCGTAACGGATTATGAGATAATTTCCGGTGATTCACTTGAAGTCGGAACTCAAAAGGTATGTATAAAGAGCGGTAAACTCAAGACCTTTGTAACAGTTACGGTAAAGGATAAAATCCCGTGGGAGGGCTTGGGCTCCGAGACTTCACCGTACATTATAAGCACGGCAGAGGACCTTTACAATCTGTCATATTACGTAAATACCAAGCTTATGGCAACTACCGGTGTTTACTTTGAAATGACCGATAATATCGACCTCAGCGACTATGACAACTGGACCCCGATAGGCTCTGACAGAAATCAGTTTGACGGTGTATTTGACGGCGACGGATATGTCATAGACAATCTTACTTCTCTCCGCGGCGGACTTTTCGGAACTGTCTGCCAAAATGCCGTAATTAAGAATGTCGGTGTCGCAAGCGGCGAAATCGGCAAAGAAAATATATACACTTCGTTCCTCGGCGGTATCGCCAAATGGAGTAACGGCGCAGACTTTATAAACTGCTGGAACGGTGCCGATATTTACGGCAGCGGTTACATGGGCGGTATAGTCGGTACAGTGCGCGACGGCGGCAAGAGTAATATCACGGGCTGCTACAACGTAGGCTCGCTTTATGCAAGCAGCGGCCATACAGGCGGTATTGTAGGACATCTCGATACTACAAGACGTGATACTTCGGTTGAGGTTACCATAGACAACTGCTACAACCTCGGAAGCATAAACGGTATTTATTCACTCGGCGGCATTGTAGGACAGGCTCAGGACGGCCACACCATAGTCAATTGCTATAACGCAGGTAAAATAACTTCCTCATCCGACGGTCAGGCAGGCGCAATAGCAGGCTCGCTCACAAATGATAACAGGGTAGAAGAATGCTATTATGACTCTTCCGTTACAGAGAACGGAATCGGAAACGGTGACGGAAGTACCACAGGCGAGACAACCGAGTTTATGAAATCTCCCGAATTCCTCGCGCTTCTCGGCGAAAAATTCAAAAAAGACGAATATTCTCTTGTAAACGGCGGCTATCCGATCCTTTATTGGCAAAAGACTTTTGATGCCGACGATGTAAACGAGGTTGTCGAAAAAATCAACGACATCGGCGATGTAACGGCAGACAGCGGCGTTAAAATAAACGAGGCAAGAAACGCATATGACAATCTCGACGACGATTTAAAGCCGTACGTTTCAAATCTTGATGTGCTTTTGAACGCCGAAAAAGAGCTTTCCGAAATAATAAGCCTCAAAGAAGCCAAAAAGACAGCACTCGAGCAGCTCGAGAGCTACAAGGACGCTTCGGATTACACACTCAATCGTGAGGCATTTAACAAGGCTCTCGAAAAAGGTATGGCTGATATAAGTGCGGCGAAGAATAAGGACGAAGTGAATACCGCTTTGATAAAAGCCAAGGCGGCACTTGACGAAATTCCGACAGATTCGTCACTCGGTAGCAATGACAACGGAAATGTCAATGTACCGTCGGTACCGGGTACAGACGGGAATACGTCAAATTCCGGAAATACCGCCGATACGGATATTAGGGGCGTTTCAATTCCCAAAACAGGCAGAATCGGAAATGCGGCGGTTGCATTTTTAATGTTCTCTTCTTTTGCTGCGGCAATGGCTGTTACCGCCAAACGCAAAAAGGACGAAGAATAAGACGGATTGATTACGTACCCGACGGGGCATTTTGTCTCCGGCGGGTACATCGTTTACACTAAACCGAAAAATGCCGATTATCGGCGGATTCATTTTGCAAGGGAGGTATATACCACGGATAAAAACAAAACCAAAAGAGCTCTTATTTGCTTTTTTATGTGTTTTTTGCTTATTCTGCCGTCGTCTCGGGTTTTTGCCGCGGCAGGCCCTACGCTCAGAACTACGCTTTCCGACAATACAACTCAGCGCGGAAGCAAAAAGACATTTGACGTATGGGCGAGAAATGCGTCAGGCGAAAAAATAAAAGCGACGGTTACGTTTAACGGCGAAAAGCTTTCGCCAACATGGGACGATAACGAAAAATCAAGCTATACCCTTAACTTTACCTTTGAGGGCGATAACACGGTTGTCGTTTCGGCATCGTCCGACGGCGGGCGAAAAAAGCAGCTTACATATCACATTAACTACGAGAAAGCGCGGCAGGGCGAAAAAATCGGCACGGCTGTTTGGAGCGTCGAAATGTTCACCATAGGCTGCGGATATCTCGTGTATCCCCAAAAAGTAAATATATACGAGGGCGAGACGTCCGCTCAGCAGCTTTTGCGCCTGCTTAACGAAAACGGATATGTGGGTTATTACGGCGGCAGCGTAAGCTCTTCGTTTTACCTCGCATATGTAGCCGACGGTACGGCGTCTGCGGCGAGATATAACAATTATCAGAGAAGCTCGTCCGCTTCGTCTCCGAAAGCACTCGGAATTTCACCGACAATACCGTCTGTTTTGGTGCCGCATCTTAAAAGCACAATGACGTTTTATGACCCCGGCGATTATGAGAAAAACTGGAAAGGCCATCTCGGTGAATTTGTAATAACAAACGGCTCGGGCTGGATGTATTCCGTCAATAACGTTTTCCCGAATGTCGGTTTTGCCGATACATACCTTTCCGACGGAGATATCGTCAGAGTACAGTTCACTCTCGGCTACGGAGCGGATATAGGCGGCTTCGGTGCTATGGGAACCTCAATTCCGAATGTCGAAAAACAGCCGAAATCCGGCTATTTTTCGGTGGCGAATAAGGACTCGCTTACAAAGGCAATAGAAAGAACCATTTATTCGGGTCTTATAACGCGCTCAAATGTAAAAAATGCATACGCCGCGGCATTATCCGTTGCCGAGACGCTTGACGCTTCGCAAAGCGCGGTCGATAACGCGGTTTCCGCTATCAATTCGGCACTTCAAAATCCGGGGTCGGAAACAAACTCCGCTCCTGCAGATGCTCCTTTGTCCGTCGGCGGCAGCGGCGCTCATGTGTCCTCCGGTGCGGCATTAGGCGGCAAGAATGCGTCGGGCGGCGCGGCAGCTGCCGCTTCCGGTGGGTCTGCCGACGCTGTCGCGGCTTCGGCTGCGGAGGAATCCGCTTTTTCCGCGACCGATGCGGAAACGGAGGAGATAACCGAAGCTTCAGAGGCTCTTTCCGAGAGCGAAGAGAGCACGGAAAACGCCGTATCATTGTCGGAAAACAAAAAATCAAAAACGCTTGTCACGGTAATATGCTTGGTATCGGCATTTATCGTTTTGGCAGGCGGAGTATGCTTTATTGTGTTTTATGTAAAGAAACGCCGCAAAAACGGCGAAAAAGAAAAATCTGTTAAGGAGAGCTCTTCCCAAAAATGACAAAACGTGTTATTTCGGTGTTTTTATGCGTCCTGTGTGTTATATCCTCAATTTCTTTCATCGTATCGGCAAAAGAGAATAAGGAGTATACGTCCGAAAATTTTCTTAGCGTCGCGGACGGTATTATCGCATGGAAAAAAGCCGATAACGGCTCGGAACCCGACGGATATTTGATTAACGATAAATATTTGGAAAATGCGGGTACTACTCCGGGGGATTGGTATCCCATAGCTCTCGGCAGACTCGGAATACAGGATAACAACGAGGGCTACCTTGCGGTCATAAAAGACAGGGTAGAGGAGCGTTATCGCGAAAGCGGAAGGCTCAGTGCCGCAAAGGCAACCGAGTGGCACAGAATAGCACTCGCCGTTCTCGCTATGGGCGGCGACCCGACAAATTTCGGAACCGACGAAAACGGCGCGCCGATAAATCTGATAGCGGACGGAACCTACGACCGCGGCAAGACAACGCCGCTCGGAAGGCAGGGCATAAACGGCTGGATATGGGGGCTTATAACTCTTGACAGTATGCGCTATGCCGTGCCTGACGGAGCGTATAACACCCGCGACGATATAATCGTTGAAATAATTTCAAAGCAGCTTTCCGACGGCGGATTTGCCCTGAGCTCGGATGATGCAGACCCCGATATTACCGCTATGGCGATAACGGCACTCGCACCATATTATAATTCCGAAAAAATATATTCTTATCACAGAAAAGCGTTGTCCGCCGATGAGAGCAAAACGGTGCACGAGGTTGTTGATGAAGCGGTTTTGTGCCTTTCACGTCTGCAACTCGACACGGGCGACTACAAAAGTTGGGGAACTCAGAATGTAGAGAGTACCGATTGGGTGGCGGTGGCGCTGTGCAGTCTTAATATCGACCCTCTCTCGGACAGCCGTTTCATAAAAAACGGCAACACCCTTTTTGACGGTATAATGCGTTACAGAATGACGGACGGCGGATTTGTCCATTCGTTTACTTACGACCCCGACAATCCCACATCTTTGCCCGATAAATCAAATACCATGGCGTCGGAGCAGACCCTTTATACCATGGCATCTCTTTGGCGGCAAAAAAACGGTATGAGAACTCTTTTCGATTTCAGAAAAGAGCAGAGCTCCGCGCTTAAATCGCGAATAAACGACCTTACTTCCGACATTTCAAAAATCGGCAATAAGACCGATAAGCAAACGCTTCGCGAGCTTCTTGCGGTTTTTTATTCGTTGCCCGAAACAGAGCGGTGCTACGTGAGCAATTATTGGACTTTGTCCGATGAAGCCAAAAAACGCGGAATAGACGTTTCGGAAATAGCGGGTGAAACCGCGGTGATTGTGTTTTCGGATGATGACGCAAACGACGACGCCATTTTGTATTTTACCGATTCCGACCGTGCAATGGTTGACTCTCTGCCCGAAAAACTCACTACGGAGCAATATGTTTTGGTTGTAACATTGCTCGATAAGCTCGAAAGGAGTGAAGATTTTGACGGTAAAGACGCATATCTCCGAAAGCTTGTTTCGGCAAAGGAGCAAATTGCCGCGGTTCAGGCGGAAATAGATTCGCTGAACGACGACATTAAAGCCGAGCTTTATCCGTTTGATAAAATCACGCTCAAGGATAGGGGCAAGGTGAATAAAATCGTTAAACGCTATAACGCGCTCAGCGAATATGACAGAGCAAAAATCGAGCGTTGGGAGGATGTCGTCAAGACAAAGACAAAGCTTGACAATATCGTTCGCGCCATAGTAATATCTGTTGTACTGTTTGTTTTAGCGGTAGGACTTACCGTGTTTATAATTATAAGAATCAGACGCCGTAAGATGAAAAAAACTCTCGAAATGGAGGAGCTTGCGGCAATGTATAAGGATGAAGACGACGAAATGCGGTAATTTTTTATCGTGGAAGGGGAGTCATAATTGAAAAAAGATATTTTGGCGCTCCTGTCGTTGGCGCTGATAATAGCCGTATTGATTCACGGCACAAACATTCAGTCCGTTGACGAGTACTACCTTACTCATATCGACGATATAACCCCGCAGAGCGAGACGGTTTTTATCAGTATTCGCTGTGATACCGTGCTTCAAAATTACGACGAGCTTGACAAAGCCCTGCAATCCGATAAATACGTGCCGCAAAACGGCGTTATATTGCCGGAAACCGAATATGTGTTAAGACCCGGCGACACCGTTTTTGATATACTTGACAGGGCGGTAAGGTATAATAAAATACAGATGGAGTATCAGGGTGCCGATAAAAACAGCTATGGCAGCGTATACGTTCAGGGTATAAATTATCTGTACGAATTTTCCTGCGGACCGCTTTCTGGTTGGATGTATCAGGTGAACGGCGAATTTCCGAATTACGGATGCTCAAAATACAAACTGAAGGACGGTGACCGAATAGCATGGGTCTATACCTGCGATCTCGGCAAGGACGTCGGCTGTATATGGATGGGAGATGAAACGGGATGAAAGCTTTCGGCGGATATCATCCGGCTGTTACTTTTACATATTTTATATCTGTGCTGTTAACGGCTATGTTTGTATGGAATCCCGTAATACAGCTCACAGCACTCCTCGGCGGCATTATGTTTTCGCTTATGCTCGTGAGGAAAAAGGCTATTTTAAGCGATATGGGCTTTTATCTTCCGCTTTTTCTGCTTGTGGCTGTTACAAATCCTCTGTTTTCGCATAACGGCGTTACTCCGCTTTTCTTTATGAACGGTAACCCTGTAACGCTTGAAGCGGTTGTTTACGGCGTTTTTATCTCGGTGATGGTTGTCGGAGTGCTGTTTTGGTGCAAGTGCTATAATGAAATTATGACCGAGGATAAATTTTTGTATCTGTTCGGCAGAATTATTCCGAAAATGTCGCTTGTGCTTTCCATGGCTCTCAGATTTGTTCCGATGTTTAAAAGACAGATGAAAAATGTGAGCAGAGCGCAAAAGGCAATGGGGCTTTATTCGCAAAAAAGCTATGTTGACAGATTACGCGGCGGAATACGTGTTTTTACGGCGATGATTTCGTGGTCGCTTGAAAATTCCATGGAGCTGTCGTCGTCTATGAGAGCGCGCGGATACGGTCTGCACGGCAGAACAAACTTTTCGCTGTTTAAATTCGGGGCGAGAGACGCGGCGGTTTTATTGTCGGGATTATTGCTTTTTGCTGCCGTACTTATAGGCGTCGGCAGCGGAAGCATCGATTTTACATTTTATCCGGAGCTCGGCAAAATAAGCCTTTCGTTAAAATCGTTAATTACTTACATTTCGTTTTTTATATTATCGTTTCTTCCGTTTTTTATTGAGGTAAAGGAGAATTTAAAGTGGAAATATTACATATCGAAAATTTGAATTTCCGTTACCCCAAGGCGGAAAAAGACACGCTTCACAATATTTCTCTTAACATCGGGCAGGGTGATTTTACTGTAATATGCGGCGCAACTGGCTGCGGAAAGACCACCCTTTTAAAGCTGATTAAAAACGAGCTTGCTCCCGCAGGTGAAAAGAGCGGCGAGATACTCTATAACGGGAAAAGCATCGATTCCCTCGGCCTTCGCGAGAGTGCATGTGCCATAGGGTTTGTCGGGCAAAATCCCGATAATCAGATAGTTACGGACAAGGTTTGGCACGAGCTGTCGTTCGGCCTTGAAAATCTCGGTGTGCCGCAAAACGTAATTCGCCGCAGAGTGGGCGAGATGGCGAGCTATTTCGGTATACAGGATTGGTTCCGCAAAAAAACCGACGAGCTTTCGGGCGGTCAGAAGCAGCTTTTAAATCTTGCGTCGGTTATGGTAATGCAACCCAAGGTGCTTATCTTAGATGAGCCCACAAGTCAGCTTGACCCCATAGCCGCGGCTGATTTTATAGCGACGCTTAAGAAGCTGAATACCGAATTCGGTATTACCGTGCTTTTGGTAGAGCACCGTCTTGAGGACGTTTTCCCGATAGCCGACAAGGTTTTGCTTATGGAAAACGGCTGCGCGCTTTTGTATGATTCACCGCGTGCCGTCGGCAAAAATCTTAAAAAAATAAATCCCGAGCATCCTATGCTCAAGGGTCTTCCGAGTGCCGTAAGGCTTTATAATCTGCTCTCGTCGGACGAAGTCTGCCCGCTTACGGTTAAAGAGGGGCAGGAGTTTTTCAGACGTAATTTCAAAAGGATTATAGACTTTTCCGACGGTGATAAATCAGAATATTCCGATAAAACCGATACGGCAATCGAGCTTAAAAATGTTTGGTTCAGATATGAAAGAGATTTGCCCGACATTCTGCGCGGTGTAAATCTTAAAGTGTATCGCGGCGAGATAATTTGTATTCTCGGCGGCAACGGCACGGGAAAAACGACAATGCTGAATGTTATTTCGGGTCTTAATAAGCCGTACCGCGGCAAAATAAAGATAGACGGCAAAAAAATCAAGGATTATAAGGGCAATTCGCTGTACCGAAAGAAGCTTGCATATCTGCCGCAAAATCCGCAGACGGTATTTTTAAAGGATACCGTTTCGGGCGATCTCGAAGAAATGCTCAAGGCGATGGAGTATAAAAAAGAAGAGCGCGAAGAAAAAATACGCGATATTTCCGAAAAACTCGGTATAACGGATTTGCTTACGAAGCATCCTTATGACCTCAGCGGCGGTGAACAGCAAAAATGCGCCCTTGCGAAAATATTGCTTTCAGAGCCTACAATACTGCTTTTGGACGAACCGACAAAGGGACTTGACGCCTTTTCAAAGTCCTCGCTTTTGAATGTATTGAAGAAGCTTAAATCGGACGGAATAACGGTTGTTATGGTAACTCATGATGTTGAGTTTGCCGCTGTCGGCGCCGATAGGTGCGCGCTGTTCTTTGACGGCGAAATCATTTCTTCCGATGCGCCGAATTCGTTTTTCGCAGAAAATAATTTTTATACGACGGCGGCGAACCGCATAGCCCGTCCGCTTTGTCCCACAGCGATAACGAGTGAAGAGGCGGCTGAGTGTTGCCGCGGAAACGGAGAAGATAATGGTTAAAAAATGGCTTTCGTATATTTTTCCGTGCATTTTGGTGCCTGCGGCGGTTTTGCTCGGAGCCACAGTGTTTAAAGATAAACAGTATGCATGGATATCGCTTTGCGTTGCCGTGTTGTCGTGCGTTCCGTTTTTTCTCGCTTTTGAAAAGGGAAAAAGCGGTACAAAGGAAATGATTTTAATAGCTGTTATGGTCGCGTTGTCGGCAGTCGGCAGACTTGTTTTTGCGTGGGCACCCAGCGTAAAACCGGTGACGGCACTCGTTATAATAACAGCGATGTATTTCGGTCCACAGGCAGGCTTTATGACGGGTGCACTGACAGCCGTAATATCGAATTTTTATTTTGGGCAGGGTCCATGGACACCGTTCCAGATGTTTTCGTGGGGTATAGTCGGGCTTATAGCCGGAGTTTTCGCTCCGCAGCTTAAAAAGAGTCTTGTATTCAGAATAATTTACAGTGCCGTTTCGGGAGTGCTGTATTCTTTGCTTATGGATATTTATACAACCCTTTGGTATGACGGCACGTTTAATCTGACGCGGTATATTGCCGCTGTTACGTCGGCTGTGCCCGTTACGCTTACCTATGTAGTTTCCAATGTTGCATTTATAATAGTGCTTGCAAAGCCTATAGGCTCGGTTCTTGATCGAATTAAGACAAAATACGGAATGCAATAATGCATTCGTATAAAATTGTTCTCCTTTACCTTTACCGTGCCGATAGAAGACTTTTTTATCTGAAATGATGCTGTAATCGCCGTTTTTGCGCAAACATTGACGGATTTTACCATGCAAATCCGTTTTGCGTAGGCACAAAACCCTTATTGATTGCAATAAATTAAAATATTTGAATAAATCATTTGACAAAGGTATGTACGTTTGGTAAAATATATAAGCTCTTTGTTGAGCTCAATAAATCGAATACGGAGAGTTATCGAAGTGGTCATAACGGGCCTGACTCGAAATCAGGTAATCCCTAACGGGACCGAGGGTTCGAATCCCTCACTCTCCGCCATAAAAAACAGGGCATAGCAAAAGCTATGTCCTGTTTTTTGCTTGAAAGTAAAAACGGGATTCGAACCCTTACAATCTTTTGCAAGACGAAGTCTTGTCAAAAGAAGTCTATAATAGGATAGTTTGCGGAGCAAACTCGAGGGCGAACGAAGTGAGCCGAGTCCCTCACTCTCCGCCAAAAAAGTAGGATATAGCAAAAGCTGTATCCTGTTTTTGCATTTTCGTTGTGTGTGAACAAGCCGTAATAAAAGCGGCAGAGTATACCGTGTTTGGTTGTCGGTAAAGTGCATTTAATTTCCTTTATCGTTCTTAAAAGCAGCCGCTGTTGACAAAACGAAAAAAACAATATAACATATTGTATACATACAATATGTTGCGGAAGTAACACATATTCTGTTACTTGTAAAAGCGGGGGTTAATATGGATAAAAAGAAATCAATTAAAAATCTCGTCGTCATTTTAATTGCAGTGGTGGCATTGGGGCTTCTTTGGGCTTTTGTCAAAAGCCAAGTAACAACAACACCGATATATATTGTTGTTGATACCTTTGAACTGATTATACCGAGCATAATTTTGATACCCGGAATAATTTGCTATATCGCTTACTTTTTTGTCAATGACGCAAAAATAAAATCCGCGCTTAAGATAAGCTCCTTATGTATAGCGGCCTTCTGCGTGGTTTTCTCCGTGTCGTTTTTTGCCGCGGTATTTGTAAATTCTGGCAGCGAAAAGACGAGCAACTATAAAGAAGCCGCCGAGAGTAAATACAGCTTGGGTAATTTTGTCGATTTGTCTGATTACGAGGCTGAGCGTTCGGATGATGAGCTGTATTCAAACGGCTTTTTAAGCGGTTATTATACTGTTGATAATTATTCCAAAAACGACGGCAGCTATAACTATTATACAGCTACCGTATATGAGTATACCGGCGGAACGGCGGCTTCGCGAAAGCTTATTAAGAAAAGGCTTGAAAAAGAACTGTTAAGGGAGACCTCGGTCGGCGGAAAAAGCATTAAATATACAGACGGAACCAATGGCGATTACCGATATAAATACTGTAATTACACAGACAAATTTGAAATGCGGTCTTCGTCATATTTCAGTATCGTAGCGGAAAGCAGCGATAAGGTAACGGTATATATATTAAATTCGGATTATAGAAATCATTTCGGCGAGCCGTTTGATGCGGAAAAAATTATCAGCTCAATTTGCAGCTGATACTTGCGGTATTTGCGGTCAAGTGAATTGTTTTTAACCATGTTAAGCACTCTCTGCTTTTTTTATGAAAGTGGAGGGTGCTTTTTTGTGTTTAAGGGCAAATCAGACGTTTTTTTCGTCATATATAAGCGGCAAAAGGAAAGCGTGAATGTTAACGCTGCGAAAAGCATTTTATTATGAGAGGCAGCTGCCATAATTGACAAAAGTTTAACTATAATTGTGTTGACATCTATAACCAAGTCATATATAATGTAAGCAAATATATTTGGTAAAGGATTGAGTTAATGGTAAAAAAACTGACGGCAGTATTGCTTACGATGTGCATGGCTGTTTCGCTGTTGCCTATGTTCGCTCAGGCGGCGTCAAAGCCTGATATTAAAGTGGGCGATTATGTCAAAATGGGAACATATAATAATGCCTCGATTCTTTGGCGTTGCGTGAGTATTGACGATAACGGTCCGCTTATGCTTGCAGACAGAATTGTTGACACTCTTGCGTATGATGCCAAGACAAACGACAACAGCAATTCGAAATCGCACAGCAGAAGCTATAAGCGCGCCGATTACGGCTCAAATTATTGGAGAGACAGCAATATGCGTTCCTGGCTCAATTCGACTGCGGCTGCAGGTAAGGTCGATTGGCTTTGCGGTAACCCGCCGAAGGATGGTTATGTCAGCGGAACAGGGGCCTATAATAATAAAGCGGGCTTTTTAAACGAATTTTCAAAGTCGGAAATTGCCGCTATGAAAACCGTTACCCAGCGTTCTCTTGTCTCTCATCCCGAATACAATAAGGGTATTGTTGAGGGCGACGCAAATTCCGATTTGTTATACTACACCGATATTTCGGAGGCTGTGGCTAATTATGATAATTCATATTTTGAAACCACGACCGAAAAGGTGTTCCTTCTCGATGTGAAACAGGCTAACGCCGTGTGGAAAAATCTTAAAGGCTATTATGTCGCATACAACAACGACGGTATGGCTTGGCCTTATTGGCTTCGTACTCCCGTTACCGACTGTAATCATGATATGCGTTATGTCAGCTCGTCGGGCGAGGTGGGCAGATATGCTCCGTGGTATTCCGATTTGGGCGTAAGACCTGCGTTTTATCTCGATACCGAGTATTTTGTCGCAACCTCCGGCAGCGGAACTCAGGGCAATCCTTATGTCGGCTCTGCTCCGAATAAGCAGGAGGCGGATTATACAATTTCAGAGCCTGCGGAAGAGGCAAATCCCGATTGGAATGTCAGCACCGAGCAAAGCATTCAGCCCACGCTCGGACCATGGTATTCGGCTGACGGGAAATACTCTAATCCCACCATTCCCGTATACACTATTCAGAAGACTCGCAGCGACACGGAAAATATGGTTGTCGTCATTTGCGGTGAGGGATATACAAAAAGTCAACAGGGCAAATTTATCAATGATGTAAAACGACTTTGGCAAGAGGCTATGAAATACGAGCCGTATCGCAGTTATGCCGACAGATTTAACGTTTACGCCCTCTGCACAGCCTCAGAGTCTACATTTGATAACGGGGGGAGTACCTTCTTCGATGTTATAGTTGACAGCTACAATTCTCCGGTTATTTCTAACAATCTCCACGGAAGCCAATGGAAGAACCATATTTTGGAAAGATGCATCGGACCTGAGTTTATAGAGAAAATTCACGATGCTCATATCAAAAAAACAACCGACCCGAACACGATTCCGACGAAGCCTAACGGCGAGTCGAACGAGTATGAACCGTATTACTATGTTCACGATTATATTGCGCAGTTCGCCGTGGTTGTAAATACAAAATCCGATTTCGGCGGTGCCTATAACAATCGCGAATACGGCTTCCACTATTTTATTACACCGTCAGACAGCTATCGTGCGCCTAAGACCTTTGCACACGAGCTTGGGCATAGCTTGCTCGGCCTCGGCGATGAGTACAGCAACGGATATTTACTTGGGGATAAGGAACTGAAGTCCCTGAATCTCTCCTCGGTTGAAGACCCGGCAAAGATAAAATGGTCTCAGCTTTTAGGCTTCAGAAACACCTATACCTGCCGCAATGCTTACGGCTCGAAAATGCTTGTCTCAAGCTACGAGTGTATAATGAGAGATACAAATTATCAGTTTTGCGAGGTTTGCCGCTTGCAGGGCTACAAGAGAATGTCTCAGCTTGTCAAGGATGCAGAGCTCTATGTTGCCACGCCTGAAGTTAAGGAGTACACCGGAGCCTACTCAAGTCCCTCTGATTTTACGGACCTTGAAACAAGCTCGTACTATACTTATACTTCAAATCGCAGCGGCAGGCTTTTGAGCGGTAACGGTAAAAGCAGATTTAATACCGATATGAACGGTAAAAAAATCGAACTGCGTACTGTCATTCAAAATGTTTCGGATAAGCAAGCAAGGCAGATAAGGTTCAAAATGTGGATAAGGCATTCCGACGGCAGCGTGGCAACCGATTCATCGGGTAATCCGCTTCAGACTATTCAAACCTTTGACATTCCCGTTTGGAATGATAAGGCGAATTTCTGGCCGATAGGTGCTTTGGACCACATCAAAAGCGATTTTAATTCAGGTCTGAAGAGCTGCTCGCTTATTTATCAAATTCCGTCCGACGCTCAGCTTTTGAACGGTGATACCGTGGCATTTCAGGTGCTTGACGAAAACGGTAACATCTTAGCGGACGATAATACTGAAACACAGCGTTACACAACCGTTTCAATCCAATATAAATTTGAGGACGGCACAGAAATACCGAATACTGCCGGAGGAACATTTACTGTTCCGTATGGCACAAAGATTGGTTTGACGCCGGCAAAATCGCTTTACGGTTATGAATTTGTGAAGGCCGACGGCTTGAATGAGCCGATTGTTTCAGACGGTACGGTTGTTACATATTATTACAAAAACAAAGCTGCTCCGGAAGAAAAGCCCGCACTTGCAATTGACAAGGCTTCAATATCGCTCGAAAGCAGCATAACAATGAATTTCAAAGTACCTAAAAGCAGTCTTTCGTCTTACGATGATTTCTATATGACATTTAAATGTAACGGAAAAGAAGAAAAGACTACACAATATAAGCAGAACGGGGATTACTACGTATTCTCATACAAGGGCATAAATCCGCAGCTTATGAATGATGAGGTTACTGCGGTGTTGCACGCCAAAAAGGGAAACGAGGAATACACAAGCCCCGAAAAGGCGTTGAGCGTCAAGGAGTACGCCTATACATTGCTCGACAGATACAGCAGCGATGAATACTCAAAGCTTCGCACGCTGCTTGTGGATCTGTTGAATTACGGCGCTATGGCACAGAAATATGTAGGGTATAAGACGGATAATCTTGTTAATTCCGAGCTGACCGCTGTTCAAAAAAGCTGGGGCAGCAATGGGGCAGAGAAGTTTAAGAATATCAGCGACTTAAATTACAAAACGATAAGCAGTCCTACGGCGCAATGGAATACTTGCGGCTTGGTGCTCAACAATTCAATTATGCTCAGGGCTAAGTTTTCCGCTAAGGACGTTGAAAACAAGACCGTTGAAATCGCATTTAGGAACACAAAATTTACCTATGACAAAAATGATTTTGTGAATAACGGCGACGGCACATATTATGTTTATTGTAATGAGCTTTTTGCACACGAGCTGAGCGATAAGCTTTTGCTTACGGTTTATGAAAACGGCGTTCCTTGCAGCAACACAATGCTTTTCAGCGTCGAATCATACGCAAGTGTTATTCAGCAGTCAAGTGCATATAAGGGTACTGCTCTTGATGACTTAACGCAGGCTATGATGCGATACGGAAAATCCGCCGCAGCTTACAGGACTTAAAAAAGGAGAAAAAAGAATGAAAGAAGAGTATTCTGCTCCGTCATTTGAAATAACGGAATTTTGCACGGCTGATATTATTACCATCAGCACTGAACCGACTACAACCGACGTCTCGGGACCCATTGAACTTCCCGACATCAATATTTAAATACGGACTTTCGGATTGTATTATTTTGTTTTGTTCGGTTATGACAAGAAAGCAGGATTGTTTTAAAACAATCCTGCTTTTTTTAATTGCGAGACAGAGACGGTGAATTTTGCCGAAACTTCACGGGAATTCAGAAAAAAATAAGTGGCTTTTATAATTTTATCTCCCCTCTAAAGCTTCTTTTTATATACGCAGTCGCAGTACGGTCCGCCGGAGGCGAGCGTATACTGCCGCACAAAGTCAGTCGCGCCGCCTGCTTCGCTCATGGTGTAGTCCAGATGGCACAAAGCAGGGGTCAGGTCATACAGCCCCAGCTTTTTCATCAGTACACAGATACCGCATTTTGTAAAGCGGCCTTCGTATCCGCTACCGTCGGGATATTCGTAAAACTCCATGTTCCACGAGTAGGGGTTGCGGTCAGCGGCTCTCAACGCGGCGGTGGCTTTCATACCGGCAATGTCCTTTTCGGTGAATTTGCTCTTTCCGCTTTTGCGGCAGAACCATTTCATGGGCTTTGTCATCATGGCATTGGCGTAGTAGACCGCCAGCTGTTCCACGTCCGGACGTTCCGGCATGGAGAGAACGAACGCCCCGAGCATCGCACAGTTGACGATGTTCATCTTGAAGCGATCCGATTTTTCAAATTCCGGCAGGTCTGAGATAATTGCTTTGTATTTTGGTTTTGCACTTTTAGCTATACCTTTTGCTGTATCGGAATCATAACCAAACACAGCCGTCAGCTGCTTTTGGAATGAGCCTGCAAACATCGTCCACATGCCGAATGGCATTCCGAAATAGGTCACTTTTTGTCCCTCCAATCGCATATCACGCGAGTCATGCGGCGGTCAATGTCAATGCGAGCCGTTTTACACTCCCTGGGATATTTCTTCGCAGCGCTGAACGCCAGCTTGACAAACAGTGCCGAGCCGACGGGAAGCATGGTCTTAAGCATACCGTCGGGGAAAACAAAATGCGTGCCGTGCTCATATACTACCGCCTCGACTTCGCAGGAGTGCGGTTTCTCCGCAAGGCGTTTTTCCATGCGGCGGATATATTTTGCGGTGTCCCAAAGTGCGTCGTCCTCTGCACCGACAAGAAACAGCTTGCCGCAGATATTCTCGACCTTTATGAATTCCTCCTCGGTAATCGGGTGCGCCGCTTCAGAGTCGTCAAACAGCTTGCGGGAGGCAACCATATTGCCGGTGCGTTTGGACTCCTCCGAGATTATGCGCCAATAGTCAGGGTGCTGATAGCGAAACGGCATGTATGGTAAGGGCTTTCCCTTGTAAGAAAAGAGTGATTCTCCCTCGATTGGCCATTCCTTGCAGCCATCCTTTTTGCCCTGCATGAACCCCTGCCACACAAAGTCGCTGGGGGTCATTGCGATGGTCAGAGAGATACCATCAAATAGCGAAGCCGCCGTCAGGGCGAGCGTGCCGGTCGTTGAGGCTCCTGCAATGCCTATTTTTTCATTGCCGTGTAATTTGAGCCATGCAACCGCTTTTTCGATGTATTCAAGCGGATAGTTGTGATGACTGTAGTCCTTTTTCCCGGGCGACATGGTCAATACGTTCACGCCGAGGCGAAGTAGCCACTTCACCGCAGAGCGTGCCATATAATCCTCGGGGTCGTCGCCGAGCATGGCGATGACGGCGCAGTCCGAGCCGTCTTTGCATGCCCAATACGCGCCGTAAAAGCCATCGCTTTCAACATCAAAGTGGATGTGTTTCATTCAAAACGCCTCTTTCAAAAGTTGATCTTTACAATCTGCATTTTCATCATGCCGTCGCCGACCTTTGCGAGGAAACGGAAAAAGCCGCTGACGGATGAGTCTTTCAAATCGTTGTAGCCCAGCATATAGCCTCGGCTTGTGACCTGCAAGCGGCTGTCCCACGGAGAAAGCTCGCTTTTCGCATCCGAAACCGCAAAATAAGCCCCCACATCCTTGATTTTTGCACTCTTGAGCCATGTTTTTGCAATCATCTTTACTGCCGTCCGGTTTGCCGCGTCAAAGACCAGCTTGCCGCCGGAGAAAGCGTCTGCCATACCCTGCACAAGAGTTTTGACCTGCTCGGTTAAAAAGTAGTAGAACACGCCGGAAGCGAAAAATACTGCGCCGCCGGAGGCGTCGATTTTTGAAAACCATTCAGTATTATTCAAATCGCATGGGATGTTTTCTTCACGCTCCCCGGCGGGCAAAAGCTCGTTACGCACGGCGATGACATCCGGGAAATCAAGATTGTAGATCTTGCAGCTGCCGTTGTCGCAGCTTCTTCCGGTGCTGTCCAGCCCGCAGCCCAGATTGACCACCGCCGCATTGGGGTGGACTTTCAGGTAATCCCGCACCTCAAAAGCAAGGTCATTCTGCCGCATGGCAACCTCCAGCGAGCCGAAACGCTGCATCAGGCCGCGGGAGTTTTTCTCCGCCTCAGAAAAATCGTAGTCGATCTCGTCAATCAGGCGAACTGCTGTTTCATCTTGGTAGAGATTCGGATACAGCTCCGAACATACCTTCCTGGCATACAGCGGAATGATCAGCGTCTCCTGTACGGTGTTTTTCTCGATTTTGTATTTCATAGGTTCCTACCTCCGTGAATAAAAACCGTCATAATTGCCGCCAGCACTGCCGAAATGACCGCCATGCCCACTGTGCCGAACAGCCACTTTTTCTGCTTGTCTTTTGCGGTAATGTACGGTTTGAGATCCTCTGTTCCGGGGATCGTCCATGCGTTTGTGTGCCCGACCCAGTAGTCGTCAACGAGAAAACGGTCCATCAAGTTCATCACCGATAAAATAACGAGCATTTGCCAGAAGCCCGCAAGAAAGCCCCGTGCACCGTTCACCGCATAGACGCACACCAGCACATAGGCAATATAGCCGGGAACGCATACCGCTTTGAAAAGCAAAGCGTTCCGCTTTATTTTTTCGCGTGTTGTAAGCCCCAGCGTTACGCACCTGTTCTGAACTTCCGAGCTGTAAAGATGCACCATTCCCACCGCGCCCTTGCGGATACCGATGGCGCAAACCAAAATGAGCAGAACGCCAAGTCCTATGCCTTCCAAAATCACTTGTAAAATCATCATTTACTTCCTTATCCCAAAGCCACATCAAGCGTCATCATGACGCTGAATCCTACCGCAAAGAACACCGTGCCGAGATTCGAGTGCCGCCCCTGCGACATTTCCGGTATCAGTTCCTCTACCACCACATAGAGCATTGCACCTGCGGCAAAGCTCAGCAGATACGGCAGCGCCGGGATCACAAGCTGCGCTGCGAGAAGCGTCAGCACCGCGCCGATAGGCTCGACAACGCCGGAAAGCACACCGCCGAGAAACGCTCGGCCCTTGCGTTCCCCCTCCGCCCGGAGCGGCATGGAGATTATAGCACCCTCGGGAAAATTCTGAATGGCAATGCCGAGGGATAGCGCCAGTGCGCTTGCCGCAGTAATCTGCGTATTGCCCGAAAGAAAGCCTGCATACACCACGCCGACTGCCATTCCCTCCGGGATATTATGTAAGGTAACAGCCAGCACCATCATGGTGGTGCGCCCGAGCTTGCTTTTCGGCCCCTCGGCCTGTTCACTTCCCACATGAAGGTGGGGAATCAGATGGTCGAGCAAAAGCAAAAACAGCGCGCCGACCCAGAAGCCGATAAAGGCAGGGAGGAAGGACAGCTTGCCCATGCCCTCCGACTGCTCAATGGCGGGGATCAGCAGGCTCCAGACAGACGCTGCCACCATCACCCCGGCGGCAAAGCCGGCAAGGGCGCGCTGCACCGGATCGCTAAGGGATTTTTTCATAAAGAACACGCAGGCCGCGCCCAGCGTTGTACCCAAGAAAGGAATCATGATTCCAAGAAAAGTTTCCATTTGTTTCACCGCCTTTGCATTGCGTTTTTATTTGTTTCTCCTGAAGCCCGCCTCATCCCGATATTCGGGATGCGACTTTACGTACGGATCCTTATCGCCGCAGATGGTATAGTCGCACCGGCAGCCGTTCACGCAGGTGTTCGTCCGTATAAGCTTTGCGTGCAGCAGTTCCATGGACGCAAAGTCCACATTACACAGGGCGGGCATAATATCCGTAAGACCGTGCCTTATAGCAAACTCCGCTGCCGGGCACGATGTAAATTCATAATAAATAGGCTTGTCGGTTTCGTAAGGCGCAACCGACATCTCGTAATCGTGCCATTTGTCGCAGCCACTTTTCGCACGAACAAACGCCTTGTACATCAGCTTCCTCCAAAACGGCTTGTTGCAGTCCACAAATCTCAGCTTGCGGAAGGTCGGAAGAATCAGATTTTCCTCCATCTCTTCGATTTCACGGAACGAAGTAACTGCTTTGCAGA
>ERZ827181.1545-NODE-1545-length-24233-cov-27.227728_pt1 | contig 24233 bp, 27 predicted proteins | sample MGYA00519778_ERZ827181 | MGnify/ENA primary metagenome ERZ827181 (study PRJEB31778, sample SAMEA3449273) | human gut metagenome | biome: human gut; feature: human-associated habitat; material: faeces | place: United Kingdom | collected 2010/2012 ...
GCAGTCGCGGCAGAGTGCCTGACGCAGTTATTCGCAAAATAGCGCCGTTCAGTCGGCTTTGTAGGGAAGCAACGCCATCACCCTTGCCCTCTTGATGGCAGTGGCAAGCAGGCGCTGATGTTTGGCGCAGACGCCGCTCATTCTGCGGGGAAGGATTTTGCCTTTCTCGGTGATGAAACGACGCAGTTTCGCCGCATCCTTATAATCGATGGTTTCCGCGTGCTCGACGCAGAACATACACACTTTTTTCTTGGGCGCTCTCTTGGGAGGGCGCGGGGCTTTTACTTCTTCACTCATTTTCATTACTCCTTAATTTCAGAAAGGAAGGTCGTCGTCGATGGGGGTGAGGTCGTCGAAATCGACGCTGTCTTCCTTGACGTCGTCGTTCCTGGTGGAGAGGAATTGCACCTCGTCCGCCGCAATCTCGGTCACATAACGACGGGAACCGTCCTGGGTGTCATAGCTTCTGGTCTGCACGGAACCGCTGACTGCCGCCTTGCTGCCCTTTTTGAGATAGCGGGCGCAGTTGTCCGCCTGGGCTCTCCACACGACGACGGGAAGGAAATCCGTCTCGCGCTTGCCGTCGCGGGAATAGGACCTGGACACGGCGAGAGTGAAGCGGCAGAATTTGACGCCGCTGCCGGTGGTGGACAGTTCGGGGTCTCTCGTGAGATTGCCAATCAAAAACACCTTATTCATAATCTGCTCCTTATCGTTTGCGTCACTTCTTGATTATCATTCTTCTCACGACATTGTCGTCGATGCCCATCTGTCTGTCGATTTCTGCCTGCGCCGCAGCGTCGCACTCGACGTTCATAAGAACGTAGCAGCCTTCCGTCTGCTTGTCGATTTCATAGGCGAACTTCTTCATACCCCACACGTCGGTGGATTCCAAAGTTCCGAGTTTTTCGGCGAGCGCATTGTACTTCTCGACGACCTGAGTCTTGCGGTCATCTTCGATGTCGCAACGAATAATGTAGAGAATCTCGTACTTATTCATAGCTTACCTCCTTTTGGACTTGATGCCCCTTTCGGGGAAGGACTAAAACTCCGCCTGCGCGGAATTGCTTGATAATGATAATATATAAAGAAATTAAAGTCAAAGAAAATCGTGAATTTTTTCCGCAAAATTTTGGTGAACGCGCTTGTTTGCCGCCGTTTCGGGGAGGGATTTCAGTCTTTCAGCCTGCCGAGAAGCCCTGCGATTTTTTTCTTCGCGTGATAGATTGTGTTGTCCACCTGTTTGGCGGAAATGCCAAGCCTTTCGGAAATTTCCTTGTACGGCACGCAGGCGAGATAAAGTTTTATCACGTTGAGGTCGCGCTCGCCGAGGCTCTCGGCAAGCGCGTCGAAAAACGCCTCTTCCGCCTCTTTGGCGATGTACTGCTGTTCGGGAGAAAGTTCGGGGGACGGCAGCTCTCCGACCGCAACGCCGCCGTCGGCGGCCTGTTCGTCCTCTATGCGAAGGCTGTTGTTGAGCGCGGCGTTTTTGCCGGCGGACGCGCTGCGCACCGCGTCACGGACGCGGTTGCGGATGCACGCGGAAGCATAGGTCTTGAACTCCGCTCCCCTCTCCGCGTCGTACGAGCGCACGGCGCCGAGCAAAGCGATGAGCGCAATCTGGCGCAAATCGTCATCGTCGCCGCCCATCAGAAAATAGGACCGCGAAATGCCGTCCGCAAGCGACGAATAGCGCTTGACCAAAGCGCTTTCGGCAAGTGCGTCGCCGCGCTGTGCGGCGGCGGCAAGTTCGGCGTCCGTGAGTTTCTCGTGCCCGTTCATCCTCTCTGCCTCGCCGTTTCGTAAAGGACCACGCCCGCCGCGACGGACGCGTTAAGGGAATTGATTTTTCCGTGTTCGGGGATGGTTATCACGTCGTCGCAGAGCTTTCTCGTCAGCTGTCTGACCCCTTCGCCCTCACTGCCGACGACCAAAGCGATATCGTCCGTCAAATCCGCATATTTCGGGTCTTTACCGCCGAAATCGCACGCATAAACCCACACATTGCGCTCTTTCAGCTCGCGTATTGCGTCGTTGAGATTGGTGACTTTCGCGATGAGCATATGCTCTGTCGCGCCGCTGGCGACCTTGACCACGGTGTCCGTCACGCTCACGCTTCTGCGGGCGGGGATGACTATGCCGTGCGCCCCGAAACATTCCGCGCTGCGCACAATCGCGCCGAGATTGTGCGGGTCGGTTATGCCGTCGAGCAGGACGACGAGCAGTTTCTCTCCGCGCGCTTCGGCACAGGCGAAAATGTCGTCGAGAGAGGCATAGACAAAGTCGGAAACCGTCGCCGCCACTCCCTGATGATTGCCGCCGCCGCAAAGCCTGTCCAGCACGGCGCGGTCTGCGTACTCCACGGGCACGCCGTTTTCCTTTGCCTGCGAAAAGAGGGGGGACAGCCGCGCGTCGCGCTCCCCTTTCAGAAAATATATCCTGTCGAAAGTCTTGCCCGCGCGGAACGCTTCGCGCACGGGATTTCTGCCGTAAATCAGCATTGCTTTTCCTCCTCTTCCGCCGCCATATCCAGAAAGCGCACGAGTCTTTCCGTCTGTCCCGTGAGATAGAGATAACCGAACACCGCTTCCAGCCCGCTCGCCCTGCGGTACTCCGCAGGTTCGGCGTGCTTTGCGGACGTCTGGATGTGACAGTTGCGCGCACGGCGGAAGATGTCCGCTTCCGTTTCGTCGAACAACGGAGATATGCGCGCGCTCGCCGCCGCCTGGGACACCGCATTCACCGCACGCGTGACCTCACGGTGAAGCGCGCCGGTTTTGCCGCCGCCCGCGACCGTCACCGCCGTGCGCATATACAGCGACTGCACCGCGTCCCCGACAAAAGCGAGCGACATAGGGTGCATAGACGCGGCGTCCGCGCGCGGCACGGGCGCGAGAAGGGAAAATGCGGCGTGTTCCAAATCTTTCATACCGCAACTATAACACACTTTTGCGAGATAGGCAAAAGATTGCCGTGCAGGAATAATGCGAAGCGGCTGCCGCTGTCGGCGCTTTCCGTCGGCGCCGCGTTGCAACCCGCGGAGTTTTATTATATAATGCCTGTATGGCAAGAACGAAAACTTCCCGACACGGGCTGAGAAACCTTTTCATAGCAATCGTTGCGATAGTGCTGATAATCGTCGTCGCGGCGGTCATACTTTACTTCGCCGCACCCGACGTGTTCGACGACATTCTGGGCGCAATCCTCCCCGACAGGAACGACAACACGGGCAACAATACCGTGCTGGTGCGCGGTGACGGGGAATTGCAGATACACTTTATGGACGTTGGACAGGGCGACGGCATACTCATCCTCTTCCCCGACGGCAGGGATATGCTCATCGACTGCGCCAACTACAACAATTCCTCGACCGTACGGGGCGAAATCCTCGACTATATGGACGACTACGTCACGGACGGACAGCTCGACTATCTGATGCTGACGCACTGCGACAGCGACCACGTCTATTTTATGGACGAAGTGCTGGAAGAATATCAGGTGGACAACGTGTTTATGCCCAACGTGCTGGCGACGCACGACAAGGTGGCGGAAGCCGACATCCCGCAGGAAAGGCTGGCACTGTTCACGGACGAAGACACCGTCGACACCGCCTGTTACGCCGACTTTTTCATCGCCGCGCTGACGGAACCCGACTGCACGGTCACGCTCAACGTCGACGCTGACGAGGACAGCAACTCCGTCGTCATCACGGACGGGGAAAAGCAAAGCGACGGTACATACGGCGGCGCGACCTATATGCTCACGTTCTACTGCCCCACCGCGGAATATTATGAAGAAACAGGGTTTGATGGCCGAAACGGATATAGCGCAGCAGAATACAAGAACGCGATATCCCCCATCGGCGTGCTGGAATACAACGGTTTCAGGATAGTGCTGACGGGCGACAGCAACGAGATAAACGAGCCGACTTTCGTCGACCGCATAGGCGGACAACTCGACTGCGACGTGCTGAAAGTGGGTCACCACGGCAGCGAAACCTCTTCCACGGAAGAGTTCCTCGACGCGATAGACTGCGAATATGCCGTCATCAGCTGCAACGCCGCGGGCAACACCTTCCATCATCCGCGCCAGACCACGCTCGACCGTTTCATCGAACGGGACATGACGGTATACCGCACGGACAACAACGGCAACATCGTGCTCACGGTCGGCGAAACGCTGACGTTCACCGTCGAAAAGGAAGTCGACGCTTCCGTCAATCTCGACGGCTGGACGGACGAAGAAATCAAAGCGGACGAAGCGGAATAATCCCCTCCTCCCGCAAAAGCGCGGATTTCTCATCCACGTCTTACCTTCCGCCGCATATTCCCGAAAACGCACATAAAACCGCAAAAGCGCTTGCATAAACAAGCGCTTTTGTCATTTCATTTATTCCGCCGCCGTGTCCCTCCGTGAGGAACTCCAAAAAAACCGCCTCTCGGCGGTCTTTTGCATAATTCATTCTATTTCAAGCTCTTCCGCGGAAAAGACAGGAGCATCAAGAAAGTCGACGAGCGGCATATTAAATCCTTTCGCCAACATCATCACCGTGTTAAGTTCGATGCCGCGATTGCGTCCGCTCATAATACTGTTCATCGTGCCGTGCTGAATGCCGGAATTCTGTTCAAGACGGTATTGGGACATTCCCCTTTCCCGCAGCAATTCCCGAACACGCAAAGCAACCGCCTGACAAACCGTCATACCGCACCTCCGCTCGGTTACTGTTAGGTTACCAAGGTAAGGTGTTAAAAATACGGATTTATAACGCCGTATCGCTTTACCTCAACATTACGTTCGTTATAATATGCTGTTATAACGCCATATGAGGGAGATACGATATGACCGCATCTTTTATCGGACACCGTCACATCCGTTCGGAAATTTCTCTTCTGCAAATAATACACCGTGAAATATACACGCTTATTGCAAGGAAAAGTGTCGACACTTTTCTGTTCGGGAGCAGAAGTCAGTTCGACGATATTTGCTTGAAAACCGTCTCCGATATGAAAACCGAATTCCCGCACATAAAGCGCATTTATGTGCGGGCGGAATATCCCGTTATAAGCAAATCTTACACCGATTATCTTTTGCGAATTTACGACGGCACTTTTTCCGTCAGAAATATCGAATGCGGGAAAAGCGATTTATGTCGAACGCAATCGCATTATGATTGACAATTCCGATTTTTGTATCTTCTATTATGATAAAACCCGTGCCGGCGACAAATTTTCAGGCACACGGCTGGCATATAAATATGCTCTGTCGCAAAACAAAAATATCCTCAATTTGTGCCCGAACGATTTCCAATGACTCTAACTTTGCCCTTCGTGTCTGTGTTTATATCGCCTCATTGGGCGGCAACTCTTTTGCGGCAGCGACTTCTGTCGGCTCTGCATATATGACAAAACTTGCCAACATTATCCCACATACTATAAATAAGAATATCATTAGTGCATCGTGTATCTTTTTCGTCATTGTGGTTTCTCCTTTACAAGTCATAATCCGACTTAACGATAAATCCCAACAAGCCGAACGGCACATTATCGTAAATCATCTCATTGAGTTCGCAAAGTTCCATCGAAACAAGGTTGAGAAACTTTCCGTCCCGTTTTACGGCGGGTATGTAATCGTGCTCCGAGGTTTCAATCAGATAACGCCGTTCTTCCTCGCCTATTCCCGCCGCGACAAAATGGCTTACTGTCCTCTTAACGGCTTTGCCGTCTTCGTTGACCTCGACATATGCGTCTCGGCTCATCGTGGAATTATCTCTGTCAACTTCAAGTCCGTCCCCCGCATACAACCAACGTATGCTGTCATCATAGGCAGGGCTGTCCATCGTGTATCTGTAACGGAACCAAGGCGAATACTCTGTGTCGTTGTTGCACAGATACATATCGTGTCCGAATATCAGTTTGAACGAAAGTTTGACGTACAGATAGCCGTCCGAAGGGAATTCAACGAGAAAATGCGTGATTTCCTCGTCCTGATTGTACAGCGGGTACAGCCTGAACGACTCGTGTTCCCCCGTGTCGATGAATCTTTCCTGCACCCTCGCGCTAATTCGTTTGACATGTTGTTCCGTGGTGTAAAAATCCGAGTCGCAACTGGCAAGCCCTACCGACAACGCCACCGCGACACACGCGAAAGCGACGAGCAACGCCGTGATTTTCACTGCCTTCTTGTTTGTCACAATTTCCTCCTTGTTTAACTTATAAGTTATTCGCGTCAGGCGGAAAACCCATATAAATCCCCGGGATATGTTCGCCGCTTACAAGTTCGTCCAGATTGTACAACTCCATCGACACCAAGTTCAGATACATCCCGTCGCGCTGCACGGCGGGAATAAACATTTCCTTCCCCTCTATCAAAAACAGTTTTTCGTCATTCTTGATGCCTGCGGCTTTATACGGGCTTTCCGCGCGGTTGATAATCTCACCTGCAGAGTCCGTTTCAATCCATTTTTCAACCTGCTCGGAGTAATGTGGATAATTTATTTCATCTTTCCACTCCCAATGTATGCTTTCGTCGTAGCAAGGCACGGACAAGGTTTCCCTGTATCTGTACCATCGTAAATATCCGTCTAAATCGTTGCAGACATACATCCTTTTGAACAACAACGGCAACGCATCCTGCGGCTCCACAACCATATGCCAAGAGGGTTCAAATTCTACTAAGAAATGCGAAACTTCATCATTTTCGTCGTAAAGCGGATATACGCTGTAAGATTGATATCTCCCCGTGTCAATGAATCTTTCCTGCACCCGTTTGCTTATTCTTCCCATATGCTGTTCGGTGGAATAAAAATCGGGGTTACAGCTGGCAAAGCCTATCGCCAACGCCACAGCCACACACGCGAAAGCGACAATCAATACCGTGATTTTTATTGCCCGCTTGTTGCTCATAATCTCCTCTCTAAAAACCCGACATTTTACAGCGGACACCAAATATAAGCCCGGTTGCCGCTGTAATAGCGGAAAGTTACGCCTGCGATTTCGACCTCGCTTATTGCGCTGTCGTAACCGCTGTATTTGTCGGTATACATCACGGCGACGCCGCCGTTGTAAGTGCCGTAATAATGCAGGACATCGACATCTTCTGCGGTTGCGCCGTCTTCACCGTATCTGTGTCGCAAATCATACGCACGCGTTTCTTTGATTGCCTGTTCCGTTTCGGAGGACAGCTCGGCGGGAACTTTCGGTGCAGGGATAAAGCCGTCCGTGTTTTCATCGCCGTTCAGATAGCAGGCAATGCTTTTCAGGTCGTCGGTTGTGAGCAATCCTGCGTCATATGCCTCCTGCAACGTGTAAAACTCTCCGCGCTTTTGCGGCTCCTGATTGCACGCAACAAGCACTCCTGCCGCGCACACCAGCAAACACACCAACGCAAACCCAAGAGCCGCAAGTTTCAAAGTGATTTTTTTCATAAAATCCTCCTCCTTTTGTTTGAATGTCTGCGCGCACGGGCGCGCGATTTAACCGAGAGAAAACACCCCTCTTAAATATAACAAACGAAAGGGTGCGTTTTTCCGCATTTTGTGAAAAATTTTTGAAATTTTCAACAAATTATTAAAATTGCACATTTAACTTGCGTTTACGAATAAAAAAGCGGGACGCAACGGCGTCCCGCTTGTCTGTGCACGGAAATGCGTATCAATAGCTCTTTGCAAACACGACCACTTTGTCGGCGGGTTTTCCGCAATAGACGCATTTGTCGCCGACGGGGGTCTGGTCAAAGGGAAGCGCACGCGCGGACGCGGCGGTTTCGGCTTTTATCGCCTCTTCGCATTCGCGGCAGCCGCACCACATCGCTTTGACGAAATTGCGGCCGTCGAGGGCGGCATTGAACTCGTCCATATCGTGGCATTCCACGATGTGGCTGTGCAGGAATGCGGAAGACTGACGGAACATATTTTCGTGGATGTCGTCAAGCAGCGCGGGCACTTTTTCCGCAATGTCGGCAAGGGCAAGCGTGCCCTTTTCGTGCGTGTCGCGGCGGGAGTAGACGGCGACGCCGTTTTCGATGTCGCGCGGACCTATCTCTATGCGCAGGGGCGCGCCCTTCATCTCCCATTCGTTGAACTTCCAGCCCACGGACTGGTCGCGCTCGTCCGTTTCGGCGCGGACGCCCGCTTTGACGAGCTGCGCCGCGATTTCGCGCGCCTTTTCGAGGACGCCTTCCTTGTGCTGCGCGACGGGGATGACCACCGCCTGCACGGGCGCGACGCGGGGCGGGAGTTTGAGCCCTCTCTGGTCGCCGTGCGCCATTATGAGCGCGCCGATAAGACGGGTGGAAACGCCCCAGCTGGTCTGATACGGATTTTTGAGTTTGCCGTCACGGTCGAGATATTTGATTTCGAAAGCGGAAGCGAAGTTTTTGCCCAGATAATGCGACGTGCCCGCTTGCAGCGATTTGCCGTCGAGCATTATGGCTTCCATCGTATAGGTGTCCACCGCGCCCGCGAATTTCTCCTTGTCGGTTTTTACGCCGGTCAGCACGTCGATTGCGAGCACATTCTGCATAAACTCGCGATAGACTTCCAGCATACGCAGCGTTTCTTCCCTCGCCTCCTCTTCCGTGGCGTGCAGCGTGTGTCCTTCCTGCCACAAAAACTCGCTGGTGCGCAGGAAGGGACGCGTGGTCTTTTCCCAACGCACCACGTTCGCCCACTGGTTGATGAGCATAGGCAGGTCGCGGTAACTCTGCACCCACTTGGAGTACATATCGCAGATGATGGTTTCCGACGTGGGGCGCACGACGAGCTTTTCTTCCAGCTCCGTGTTGCCGACGTGGGTGACGAGCGCCGCCTCGGGCGCAAAGCCTTCGACGTGCTCCGCCTCTTTCATAAGATAGCTCAGCGGAATGAAAAGCGGGAAGTAGGCATTCTTATGCCCCGTCGCTTTGATGCGGCGGTCGAGCTCTTCCTGAATGTGTTCCCAAATCTCGTAACCGTAAGGGCGGATGACCATCGTGCCCTTTACTGGGCCGTAATCCACAAGCTCGGTCTTTATCACCACATCGGTGTACCATTGCGGAAAATCCGCGGTCATATCCGCGATTTCTTTTACGAAGCGGTTGTCTTTTTGCATATTATCCTCCGGAGCGGGTCAAAGGTCCTCGTCGTCCTCGTCCTCTTCTTCGTCTTCGTCGTAGTCGTCCTCGTCGAAGTCCGTGATGGACTCGTCGAAATCGTCGGGTTCGTCGGAATATTCTTCCTCTTCCTCATCGGCGTCCTGGTCTTCCTCTTCCTGCAACATCGACAGGGAGATTTCTTCCTCTTCTTCGCTGATGGGCGCGTCGGCGTCGTCTTCGACGAATTCCTTCCAGCCGTCGTCCTCTTCTTCGGACTTGTCGCTCTTTTTGTTCATCTGTTCCAGCTTGCAGGCGGGGCATATGTCCTCGTCGTCGGAAAGATAGTTGACCTTGCAGACGGGACATATCCTTTCCTCTTCGTAAGAGCTGTCGTCATCGTCTTCAATCAGACTGATGGAGCTGGCTTTGCCCATCTCTGCCTTGCATACTTCGCAGAGTTCCTCTTCCACGGGAATCCAGTTCAGTTCACAGCGCGGACACTTCTTATACTTGGCCATTCGTTTCCTCACAGCTTCGGAATTTTCATATATTATATTTATACATCGCGCGTCTGTAAACCGTTCGGAAGCAAATTTTTTAATTTCTTTCAAAAAAATCCGCGCTTCTCCCCTGCGGCAAAAAAAACCGCCGCGGGAAAATCGCTCCGCGAAACGGAAAATTCCGTTATGCGCCGCTGATTTTTCACCATTTTTTGCGAAGTCCGTTTCAATATGTAGTGTGACGGCAGCCGATAGTGCGCGATATGTACCGAATGCGAAAAATAGGTGAAAAATATTGTTGAAATTTTCACGCATTTTTTGTAATATTTGCCACGGCAGGCGGATTTGCCGCCCGAAAACGTGCGATAAGGGTTTAGACACCATTGCTCAAAACTCGACAAAATACAAGGAAAGCCGCGCTTTTCGGTTTTTCCGTACGAATTTTGTCCGTGGTAGAATAAAATTACAACATTTTGGAGGAAAAAATGAAAAAATCCGTTATTATTGCCGACGACAACGCGGGACTTGTTCAAAGCCTCAAAGAGTTTTTAAGCGCGGGCAACGGCTACGAAGTCGTCGCCGTCGCCGAAAACGGCGCGGAAGCGCTCGCAATGGTCGAGAAGTACGACCCCGACTTTCTGCTCCTCGACATAGTGATGCCCGAACTGGACGGGTTCGGCGTGCTCTCCGCCCTCAAAAATCCCCGCCCGACGGTCATAATGATGTCCCAGCTCAACACGGACGCTTTCGTGCAGAAAGCACTGCGCTACGGCGCGGCGTATTTCCTGGCAAAACCTTTCAACTTCGACGTTCTCCTGAAAACGCTGGACGAGTTCTCGGACGGAAACGACGCTCCTTCCCAGCCTGCGGCGGCGCCCGTCCGCACTCCCGCAAAACGCAGCCGTTCCCTCGACGAAAAGATTGCCAACCTGTTCATCTCGGTGGGCATACCCGCGCACATCAAAGGATATCAGTTCCTGCGCGAAGCGATAAAAATCACCGTGGACGACCCCGAAATCATAAATTCCATCACCAAGAAACTTTACCCGTCCATAGCGGCGGTGTTCAACACCACTCCTTCGAAAGTCGAACGCGCCATCCGCCACGCCATCGAAGTGGCGTGGAACAGGGGCAAAATCGAGAACATCAACCAGATTTTCGGGATGAAAATCTACTCCGCGAACGAAAAGCCGACCAACGGCGAATTCATCGCGCTCGTCGCAGACAAAATGCTGCTCGAAGGAGCGTGACGGCAGACGGCTTCCGCGGACGCTCACGCTTCCGCGCGTTCATAACACCCTCCCCTATTTCCCGAAGGCGGACAAAACGCCTTAAAGCACAAAACCCGCGTTTATGCGCGGGTTTTGTGCCGTTATGCCCTCGTTGTGTCAGAAACGACATCCGCAACACACTCTGCGGCAGCTGCCGAAATTGGCGCGCGCGAACGGGGTGCACTCGCACACGTTTGCAGGCGGTGCGGGCAGGACGACTGCCTCGCAGCGCCGACAGCACGGCAAGCACGGAGTGCAGGCATACTGCGGGGAATAATAGGGAATGACGCTGTATTCCGTCACGTCGGTCACTGCGGGATACCCCGCGACCTGCAATGCCGTATTGAGCGAAGTGAAGACGGCAATGGAACCCGCAATCTGCCCTCCCGTGGCGTTCACGGGGGACAGCCCTGCGGTGTTTCCCGTAAACACTATGCCGCCCTGTCTGATTGTGAAAAAACGTCTTATAATCGCCATATGCTCTCCTGAAAATTTATGTACCGTCGTCGGAGAGCCTCTCGCGTCCTCTGCTACACTCTATGAATGCACAACGAAAAAGAGTGCCGCGCCGATACGACGCACGTTAAAAATTAAAATCGGATTATCGACAAAAGGCGTTCCCCCTGTTCCCCTTACTTAACCGCATAAATGACAAAATCCGCCTTCGCGGGCGGATTTTCTGGCGTTCCCGGCGGGAGTCGAACCCACGGCCTTTCGCTTAGGAGGCGAACGCTCTATCCTGCTGAGCTACGGAAACGTTTTCGATGCTGTTTCATTTTAGGCGTACGCGCGCTCTTTGTCAAGCGCAACGCACAAAGCGGAAGAGGAACACTCGGCACGAAGTCCGCGCCGCTTTGCGGATAACATTACACGTGTCGGAAGGTTCGTTGTTGACACGCAAACGGCGGAATGATATAATTAACAACGGAACTTTTTCGTTCCTTACGGGAGAAAATATGAGTAACGATTATGTGCTTGCCATCGATTTCGGCACACAGAGCGTGCGCGCGATTATATATAATGACCGCGGCATGGAAATCTGCAAAGCGAAAGTCCCTTTCACACCCTATTTTTCGTTGAACAGCGGCTGGGCGGAACAGCATCCCGAAGTGTATTGGGAGAATATGATTAAGGCCATCCGCCGCGTCAAAGAGGAATATCCCCTGGGGTTCGACCGCGTCGTCGCCGTCGGGGTGACCACCATCCGCGACACCATCACGTTTGTGGACAAAAACAACAAAGTGCTGCGTCCGTTCATCGTCTGGCTGGACGAACGCGAATGTTCGCACGTCGAGGACGCCATTCCCCTTTCACAGAAAATCGTGCTCAAATTCGCGAAGATGTACGAGCCTTACTGCGGCATACGCAAGGTCACGAAGATGAACTGGGTGCACGAGAACGAGCCCGAGGTGTGGAACAACACCCACAAAATCATTCAGCTGTCGGGCTACATTAATCTCCGCCTGACCGGCAATCTCGTGGACAGCGTGGCTTCGCAGATAGGACACCTCCCCTTCGACTACAAACACCAGAAGTGGCAGACGAAAAAGGTCATCAACACTTATCTCACCGACGCGGGCGCGGAAAAAATGGTTGACCTGGTCGACTCCACTTCCGTCATAGGACGCATTACGGCGGAAGCGGCGGCGGAAACGGGGCTCAAAGAAGGGCTGCCCGTCATTGCGTGCGGTTCAGACAAAGGATGCGAAACTTTCGGCTCCGGCGTGCTCGGCTGCGACAAGGCGTCGATAAGTATGGGCACGACGGCGACAATTCAGTTCACCACGCAGAAATACGTCGAACCCGAAGCGTTTATGCCGCCCTATCCCGCGGTCATAAAGGGTCTTTACAACCCCGAAGTCGAGATATTCCGCGGCTGCTGGATGGTGACCTGGTTCAAGGAACAGTTCGGCGAAAAGGAATGCGCGCGCGCCGCGGAGCTGGGGTGCTCTCCCGAAGAGCTCCTCGACGAACTTCTCGACCAAACCCCCGTGGGCAACGAAGGACTGGTGTTGCAGCCCTATTGGTCGCCGAAGATAAAAATTCCGTGGGCGAAGGGCACGATGATAGGCTTCTCGGACGTGCACACCCGCGCGCATTTCTACCGCGCGATAATAGAGGGCATCGGCTTCGGACTTTACGAAGGGCTGATGAGTATGCAGCAGCGTGCGGGATACAACATCAAGAGCATAATGATTTCGGGCGGCGGGTCGCTTTCCGACAGAGTGTGCCGCATCATAGCCGACATCCTGGGGCTTCCCATCTGCAAGACCCAGACCTACGAAAACAGCGCGCTCGGCTGCGCTATGCTGACCTATATGGGGCTCGGCACTTTCAAGACGCCGCAGCAGGCGATAAGCCATATGGTGCACGAAGACAAGTGCTATATGCCCGATATGAAAAACCACGAAAAATATATGCAGCTCTATCATACGGTGTACGAACGCGTCTACCGCAAGAACAGGAAGACCTTTATGAACATACGCGCGTACAACCGTAAATATCCCGTTCCGAAGAGCTGACCAAAAAGGCAAATATGACAAAACGGCGCTTTTATCGCGCCGTTTTTGCATATAAACCGTCAAATTATTCGGTTTACATCAGCAGCGTGCCGCGGTCGGTGTCGTCTATGACGTAAAGGATGTTGACTTCGTCGCCCGTCGCCGCGTCGATGTAGACGAAATAAGTCCCGTCCTGTTCGCATTCGAACTCGTAGGTCAGCACCTCGCGCGTTTCGTCCAGGGGGATGAGCGCGAGCCGCCCTTCCGACACCTTGGGCAGCGTGACGCGGGCGGAAGCCTGACCGAGCGAAATGCCCGCCTGCGGGATTTCCCTTTCGGTGTGATTGTAAACGTATGCCATCGCGTCCAACCCCGTCACCGTGCCGCTTGCTTCGTCCACCTTGACCTTTATCAGGTCGGGATAGAGGATAACTCCGTTTTGCACGGGGGTCAGATTGACGTAAACGGTGCCGTGCGACGCGGCGCACCACACTACGGCGAGGTCGCCGAAGCCCGCCCCCTCCGCAAAGGCGAGCGCGGACGCGCAGTGTTCGGGGAAACTCTCTTCCGCCGCCGCGCGTTCGGGGGACATATTGTAGGACACGAGCACTCCGCCCGCTTCCGTAACCTGAGCAAATCCCCTGCCCATCTCCGTTTCCACGGTGTAGTTGAGCGTCACGATGTCCGACTCCGTGCGGTCGTAAAACTCTACGCTTTCCGCATCGGGAATGCACTCTTTCACGACTTCCGCGCCCTGTTCCCGCGTGATGTTTTCCGCCCCTTTCAGGGCTTTGCATTCACGGTGTTCGAGCGCGTCCGAAAAAGGACCGTCGTAAATCATCTGCGGATACTCCACGTCGGGTTCCGCAAACGCGTCGAACGCGCCCGTGAAACTTTCCAACATTCCGCCCTCTCCGAGGAAAAGTCTGCCCTCGTCAATGCCCGCGCGCGTGTCGTCGAGCGCGCTTTTCAGGACACCCGCCATCTCGCGGAGCTTGCCGAGCGTTTCACGCTCCTCCGCCGTCAGCGGTTCGCCGTCGTCCAGCCTCTCGGCGAGATAATGCGCATAATCCCCCGTCTGCCCCACAAACTTGCTCGCCTGCATTACGCCCTCCTCTCCGCCCGCAAAGGCGGAGAGGTTGACGCCCGCAAGACTTGCCGCTCCCCAGATGTCGTAAAGGATTTCCTGCTGCGCCGCCGCTGTGGACGCCGCGTTGAGCTTGCCGAGTTTGACGTCAAGGTCGTTCGCGCTGTCAAGCAGGTCGTAATAATTGCGCGTGTAGACGCCTTCCATATCGCGCATATACTCTGCGCGCAGGTCGTTCATATCCTCGCTGTAAGCGAGCGCCACGGAAAGCCCCGCTATCGCCCCCACCGCCAGCGCGACGGTTATGCTCGCGACGACCGTGCGGGCGGTGCGTTTGCGCTTGTTCCTTTTCGCCGCAGTCGCGGGCTTGTCCTCTTCCGCGCGGATGTCTTCCGCTTCGTCGTGACGTTTTGTGTCGTGTTTCTTCATAGTTTCCTCCTAGCAGAAATTGTGCTGTCCGATGACAAGTTTGACGGGACGCGAGAGCATCCAGGACGACGTAGCCGTGCGCGGATTGTAGTAGAACAGACAGCCGTAAGTCGGGTCCCATCCGTTCAGCGCGTCCTGCGCCGCGCTGATTGCGGTGGAGTCGGGAGTGAGGTTTATCTGTCCGTCCGACACGCAGTCGAACGCTCCGGACTGATACACCACGCCCGCTATCGTGTTCGGAAAACTCGAACTCTCCACGCGGTTGAGCACGACCGCGGCGACTGCCACCTGTCCGATATATTCCTCTCCCCTCGCCTCGCCGTAAACGACGCGCGCAAGCAGATTGAGGTCGGACGACGACACGGACGCTCCGCCCGACGACCCCGAAGAAGAACCCGAAAGGCTCATTCCGAGTGCCGCCGCCGTCGCCGAACCGACCACACCGTCCGCAGTCAGTCCGTTGCGGCTCTGGAAATATCTGACCGCCTGCTCCGTTCCCGACCCGAACACGCCGTCCACCGAGCCGCTGTAATATCCCCAGTTTTTGAGCTTTTGCTGCAAAGTCTTCACGCTGTCCCCCGAACTGCCCTTGCGCAGCGTGCCGGAACCCGACGAGTTCCCGGAAGAGGAACCCGAAAGGCTCATCCCCAGCGCCGCCGCAGTTGCCGAACCGACTATGCCGTCCGCGGACAGTCCGTTGGTGCGCTGGAAATATTTGACCGCTTCCTTTGTGCCCGACCCGAATATACCGTCCACCGAGCCGTCGTAATATCCCCAGCTTTTGAGTTTTTGTTGAAGCGTCCTGACGTCGTTGCCGGAACTGCCCCGTTTCAGCACCGCGGCGTCCGCCGTGCCGTCGGGCGCTGCGACGCACAATGCGACCGTCACGGCGACGAGCAGAATTACGAGCGACAGCGTCGCGATTTTTCTTAACGTCGTTTTTTGTTGCATAACTGCCTCCGCCGCTAGTTTCGGCGCTCCTCGCGTTTTTATGCGAAAATGCGCAAGGTATATCCGAGCGTTTCGGCGGCAACAATTCCCGTGAGGCAATTATGAAAAAACGCAGCATTTTCCTTCTCATCATCCTCTGTCTTGCCGCCGCCGCGCTGCTGTCGCTGACGGCGTGCGACGACCTTGCGGGCGCATTTATTCCCCGCGGGAACGATGTGTCCGAACAGGTGGTGAGAATACATATCAGAGCCAACAGCAACGACGCGGAAGACCAGGCGGTGAAACTCGCCGTCCGCGACGAAATAACGGAATATCTCACCCTGAAACTCGACGGCTGCAAAGACAAGTCCGACGCGCTGGAAAGGCTCGCCGCCGAACGGGACGTTTTGACGCAAATCGCGCAAAAGACACTTTATGAGAACGGATATGATTATAAAGCCTCCGTTGAGCTGAAAACGGAGCATTTCCCCGAACGCGTTTACGACGGCTTCGTCTTCCCCGAAGGCGACTACGACGCGCTGATGATTTATCTCGGCGAAGGCGCGGGCGACAACTGGTGGTGCGTGGCGTTTCCGCCGCTGTGCTTCGTGCCCGACGCGGACGGAGAGGACATCGTATACAAATCGTGGGTGAAGGAAATGCTGGACAAAATATTCGGCTGACCGCCCGCCCGTTCGCGGGACAAGAAGGGACGGTCGGTCATTCCCCCCCCCCCTCCCTTACGTTTATCGGCGCATTGTTTATCCGCACATTTTGTCGCGGGACAAGGACGGAGCGCGGCAGAAAGAAGACAAAAAAAAGCCTTCCGCGTTTGCGGAAGGCTTTTTGTCGGTTTGTCGGGGTTCAGTTCTTGGGTTCGGGGACGAGCATCGCCTGACACTTGGTCATAATGTCATTGAACTGCACCGCATAGCTGTCTGCCGCACCGTAAATGGTGACCGCTCCTCTTGCGACCGCTTCGACGAATTCGTACCTGCCGGTGAGCACCGCCAGACATCCGTCGGGGTCGGGGAACTTGAAGAGCACGAAGGGATATTTCCTCTCGCCGTTGCCTGCCTTGGTCTTGCCCTGCTTGACGCGGAGATAGCTCTTTATCTCGGGGTAAATGACCTTGCCGTTGGCGTCCTTGGTTTCACCGACGATGAACTGATAGGTCCTGTCGGGCTGTTTGATGGTCCAGTCCGCCATTTCGGGCCAGCCGAGCTTGTTCGCCGTGGACAGCGCGCGCGTGATGAGATACAGCGAAAGTTTGACTTTCAGATACTGTTCCCAGGGCTGCGACTTGTCGGGGTTGAAGGACGGCATCGTCTTGGTGAGCGTGAGCATCAGGAAGAGGAATTTCAGCGTGACGGGGTTGAGGATGTTTTTCAGGAGCGGAGAAACTATGCCGAGCATTTCCGCGGGAGAGCTTCCCTTGAAAACGCCGAGCAGGCTCTTGATGGACTTGAAATACATCTTCACGACTTTCAGCCCGTCGTATTTGCTGCCGTCAGCCATCTCGATGTAGCCGGGATACTCTCCCTGGAACACCTTGAAGCGTTTGCCGTGAGCGGACTTGGCCGCCATATCTTCCGTGAGGAAAACCATATAGCACGCGACGGGATTTGCATCGTCGGCGGCGCGGAATTCCACGACGGCGTTGACCTTTTCGAATTTTTTGACCTGAGCGGGGTCCTCTTCGAGAGGCACGCGCAGGGCGGGGAAGGCGGCGGCAAAGTATATCTTGGCAGTCAAGACGTCTTTATCGCTTGCTTTCATACTGCACCTCCTTTTAGTCCTCGTCGGACCAGTCGTCTTCTTCGATTTCTTTGCCCATTATCTCCATAACGGTTTCCATTATGCCCTGGCTCGAAAGTTTGTACTTCGCATAGAGGTCCTCGGGCTTTCCGATGGGGCCGAATTCGTCGGGGATGCCTATCTTGGTCAGGATGCAGCGCTTGCCGCTCTGAGCGAGGACGGACGCGACCGCGTCGCCCAGACCGCCGATGATGTTGTGTTCCTCGACCGTGACGATACGGCGGGTCTTGACGGCGGCTTCGATGATGGCTTCCTCGTCGATGGGTTTAAGGGTGTGCATATTGATGACCTGCGCGCTGACGCCCTGCTCTTCCAGCATATCGCCCGCGATGTACGCGTCACGGGTGGGCACGCCGCAAGCGATGATGGTGACGTCGTTGCCGTCTTTGAGCTTCATCGCCTTGCCAATCTTGAACTCTTTGCACCACTGGTCGTCTTCGCTCTCGTGAAGCAGCGGTTCCATACCGCGGCCGACGCGGAGATAGAAGGGGCCGGGGACGTCGATGCACTGCTTGACCGCGATTGCGGTTTCGTATGCGTCGGCGGGGATGACGACGGTCATATTGGGGATTGCGCGCATAATCGCGAAGTCCTCGATGCAGTGGTGGGTGGAACCCGCCGCGCCGAAGGACACTCCGCCGTGGGTGGCTATGACCTTGACGGGAAGTTTCTGATAAGCGCAGTCCGTTCTGATTTGTTCGCCGCCTCTCAGGCACGCGAAAATCGCGAAGGTGGACGCGAAGGGGATGAACCCGACTTTGGCAAGACCCGCGGCAACGCCGAAGAGGTTCTGCTCTGCGATACCGACGTTGAAGAGTCTGTCGGGGAAGGCTTCTCCGAGGAGGCCGATGTTGGTGGATTTCGCGAGGTCGGCGGTCACACCGACGATGCGGGGGTCTTTCGCTGCGAGTTCGGCGAGCGTTCTGCCGTACATTGCGCCGGAAGACATTTTATTTCCGTCATAGACGTTCCATGCAGTTCCCATAGTATTCCTCCTTAAAATTCTCTGGTCTTGACTTCGTCAAGGAACTTGTTGAGTTCGCTTTCCTCGGCGCCGAAGGAGCAGTAGTGGCTGGTCGCCTTGCCTTCGAACTGCTTGATGCCGAAGCCCTTAACTGTGTCGGAAATGATGGCGACGGGACCTTCCGTTGCCCACGCTTCCGCGAGAGTCTTGTCCACTTCTTCCATCTTGTTGCCGTTGCATTTCAGCACTTTGAACCCGAACGCGTCCAGCTTCTTGTCCAGCGGCTCGATGGACATAACGTCCTCGGTGTTGCCGTCGATTTCGAAATGGTTGCGGTCGATAATCCAAATCAGGTTTTTGAGCTTGTAGTGAGAAGCGCACATCGCCGCCTCCCAGTTGGAGCCTTCCTGACATTCGCCGTCGCCGGTCATGCAGACGACCTTGCTGTTGATATTTTTAAGGCGAAGGCCGAGAGCCATACCGACTGCCATCGGCATACCGTGTCCGAGAGAACCGGTGGACGCGTCGCAGCCGCGGATTTTCTTGCTGTCCGGATGCATGCCGTAAGCGGATTCCGTCTTGTTGAAGTTCTTCATGACTTCGTTGAGGTCGAGGTATCCTTTCATGGCAAGGCAGGGAACGTACGCGAGTGCGCAGTGACCCTTGGACATAATGAAACGGTCTCTCTCGTCCCAATCGGGATTCGCGGGGTCGACATTCAGATACTTGAAGTACAGCGCAATGAGCATATCCGCACTGGACATAGACCCGCCGACGTGTCCCGATGTGGCATTGAACGTCGTTTGCACGATGTGCAGGCGCAGCTCTTTTGCCTTTGCTTTGAGCTCAGCAACAGAAACATTGTTTGGCATATTTTGCCCTCCTACATAATTTTCCTTTTTGTTATCCGAAACTATCCGACAAATAGTTTACTATTAAATTATAGGACAAGATTTCGCTTCCGTCAATACCGAATTATTGTAATTTTCGGTATTAAATGATGATTTATCGGCGGTTTTATAAAAAACGCGGACGCATGCGGGCGTACGCGCGTAAAACGCGTTCGTGCGCCCTCACGAAAACCGCGCATAATTTCCGCCTCGTCGCACATCCTACCCGCAGGAGGGAACTATGAAAATACTCAGGGAAATGGTGCGCAGCACCACTATGGGCATAGACGCGATTGACCACGTTCTGCCCTATGCCGAGGACGAAAACCTCGTCAGACTTATGAACGAACAGAAACAGTCTATGAAAGATATGCTCTGCGAAGCGAAAAAGGGGCTCACCCGCGACGAAATCGAAGAGGCGGAAGGCAGCAAATTCGCCAAAACGATGCTCAAAGCCAGCTCCTCTTTCTCCGCTATGATGAACAGCGACACCAGCCATCTCGCGCGGATGCTCATCGAAGGCTACGAAACGGGCATAGTCAGTATGCAGAAATGCCTGAACGAGATGCGGAAAGCGCACGAAGAGGCGCCGCTCTGCGCAAAGGATTTGATAAAATCCTACGACAAAAACATTAAGGCATTGAGAAAATACCTCTGAAATATGCCGCGCCGCCGTGCGGCGGCAAACCGCACGAAAGCCCCGCTTCCGCGGGGGTTTTTTTATGAAGTTGAGGGAAAAATTAGTTAACTCTTGACTTAATTTTGCGGATGTTATAAGCTATTGGAAAAGGAGCTCCGGCTCCGTTCCGTGTATAAGGGAGGCATTATGTCTTACATTTCAGAAGTCATCGAAATGACAGAGCGCAAGAATCCGGGCGAACCCGAATTTATGCAGACGGTGCGCGAGGTGCTCGGCTCTCTCGCTCCCGCCGTCGAGAAGAACGAGGAGCTCTTCCGCCGCAACTGCATCCTCGAAAGAATGGTCGAACCCGACAGGCAAATCATCTTCCGTGTGCCGTGGCAGGACGACAAAGGCGTCTGGCACGTGAACCGCGGCTTCCGCGTGCAGTTCAACAACGCGATAGGACCTTACAAGGGCGGGCTCCGTTTCCAACCCAACGTCAACCTCTCCGTGATGAAATTCCTCGCTTTCGAGCAGACTTTCAAAAATTCCCTCACGGGTCTTCCTATGGGCGGCGGCAAGGGCGGCAGCGACTTCGACCCCGCAGGCAAGTCCGACGCCGAAATTATGCGCTTCTGCTACTCTTTCATGACCGAACTTTACCGCCACATCGGTCCCGACGTGGACGTGCCCGCCGGCGATATGGGTGTGGGCGGCAGAGAGATAGGCTATCTCTTCGGCGCGTATAAGAAAATCCGCGGCGCATACGAAAACGGCGTGCTGACGGGCAAGGGCCTTTCCTTCGGCGGCTCTCTCATCCGCCCCGAAGCGACGGGCTTCGGCGCGACCTATTTCTTCAAGGAAGTGCTGGAACATCTCGGCGAGAAGATAGAGGGCAAAACATTCTGCCTCTCCGGCTTCGGCAACGTCGCCTGGGGCGCCGCGCTCAAAATCACCGAGCTCGGCGGCAAGGTCGTCACCCTCTCCGGCCCCGACGGCTACATCTACGACCCCGACGGAGTCAAGGGCGAGAAAATCGACTATATGCTCGAAATGCGCGCAAGCGGCAGAAACGCGGTCAAGGACTACGCCGACAAATACGGCTGTGAATTCGTCCCCGGCAAGAAACCCTGGGGCAACGTCGTCGCGGACGTCTATATGCCCTGCGCGATGCAGAACGAAATACGCATCGAGGACGCCAAGGCGATGGTCGCCGCGGGCGTGAAATATCTCAACGAAGTGTCCAATATGCCCACCACCAACGACGCTCTCGCCTATTTGCAGGAACACGGCGTGCTGGTCGCGCCCTCCAAAGCGGTGAACGCGGGCGGCGTGGCGGTGAGCGGTCTCGAAATGAGCCAGAACAGCGAACGCCTGCGCTGGACGGAGAAAGAAGTGGACGAAAAATTGCAGCACATAATGAAAGGCATCCACGACCAAATCCTGGACGCGCTGAACGCTTACGGTATGGATTACAACCTCGTCGCGGGCGCAAACCTCGCGGGCTTCAAGAAAGTCGCGGACGCGATGATAGCGCAGGGCATCAACTGACATTCCGCTTGTCTGCCCTGCGGCAGACCGCAGAACCGACGCTTTACCGTGCGATTTTGTATATAAAAACGCCCCGTTTGAAAGGGGCGTTTCCTTTTGCCGCAAACGACGCGGGTGGTTTATTCCAAAGCGTCGCCTATCGAAATGACCTCTTTTTCGCTGATGTCCATAGGATAGTTGCCGTCAAAGCAGGCAGTGCAATAAGGTCCACCGCCGCAGCTGCCCACCATAAGTTCGAGCGGGATGTAGTGCAGGCTGTCCGCACCTATCTCCTTGCATATCTCCTCCTCCGACTTGTATGCGCCGATGAGCTGGTCGCGCGTTTCCATATCCACGCCGAAGTAGCAGGGATATTTGACGGGCGGAGAGCCCACGAGCATATGCACTTCCGTTGCTCCGCTGGCGCGCAGCAGGCTGATTATCTTGCGGGAGGTCGTGCCGCGGACGATGCTGTCGTCGATGAGTATGAGTCTTTTGCCCTTTATGTTGCTGCGGAAAGCGTTGAGCTTTATCTTCACGGAGCTTTCTCGCATAGACTGGCTGGGCTGGATGAAAGTCCTGCCGATATACCTGTTTTTGGTGAGTGCGTCCACCATAGGCAGACCGCTGACGTCGGCGTAACCTCTGGCGCACACCGTCGCGCTGTCGGGCACGCCCGCGACTATGTCCGCGTCAATCTTGAAGAGTTTCGCCAGCTCCTTGCCGCAGTTGTATCTCGCTTCGTACACGCTGACGCCGTCGATTACGGAGTCGCTGCGCGCGAGATAAACGTATTCGAAAATGCAGGGTTTGGGGTCGGGTATCGCATACTTGTGCGAACGGATTTTGCCGTCGGGAGTGACGATAATCATCTCGCCGGGCTCGACGTCGCGCACGAATTCGGCGTCCACCGCGTCGAGGGCGCAGGACTCGCTGGCAAACAGCACCGAGCTGCCCTTCCTGCCCATAACGAGGGGTTTGAGCCCGTATTTGTCGCGCACGGCAATGAGCTTGTTGTCCGCCATACACACGATTGCGAACGCACCGAGGAAGTCGAGGCACGCCTTCTGCACGCCGTTCTCGACGCTGGATGTGGTGTAATAGTTGATGAGCGCGGCGACGACTTCGCTGTCCACGGAGGACTGGAAGATGTGTCCGCGGTCGATGAGCCAGTTCTTGATGGTGGCGGCGTTGACTATGTTCCCGTTATGCGCGATAGCCATCCTGCCGTACCTGCCGTAAAACACGACGGGCTGCGCGTTGACGACGTTGCTCGAACCGCAGGTGGAATATCTGACGTGTCCGATGGCGATGTCGGAGTCGGGCAGCAGCGAAAGCTCCTCTTCCGAGAAGACTTCGTTGACCAGTCCCATATTCTTGTAATAGGCTATCTTTCTGTCGGGGACGTTGACCGCGATGCCCGCGCTCTCCTGCCCCCTGTGCTGCAAGGCGAACAGCCCGTAATAGACCTCCCTCGCGAGAGGTTCCTTTTCGGGGCTGATGACGCCGAATATGCCGCACTCTTCGTGCACGCCGGATTCCTTTCCGGAAAGCAGAATTTCTTTCATAATTCTCCTCGGCGGGTCAGTTTTTTCCGCCGCTGATACGTTTCATTATTTCCTGATAAGCGTCTTCCACGCCGCCGAGGTCGCGGCGGAAGCGGTCCTTGTCCAGCTTCTCGTGGGTTGTGGAGTCCCAGAAACGGCAGGTGTCGGGGGAAATCTCGTCCGCGAGCACGATGTCGCCGCGGAAACGGCCGAATTCCAGCTTGAAGTCGATGAGGTCGATGTTGAGCCCCTTGAAGAAGGCTTTCATCTCGTCGTTGACCTTGAACGCCAGCTCCTTGATGCGCGCAATCTCCTCTTCCGTCGCAAGACGGAGCGCGAGCGCGTGATAGTCGTTGATGAGGGGGTCGCCGAGGTCGTCGTTCTTGTAGGAGAACTCGATGGTGGGAATGGCAAGCTCCGTGCCCTCTTCCACGCCGTAACGCTTGGAGAAACTGCCCGCCGCCACGTTGCGGATGATGACTTCGAGGGGAACAATCTGCACCTTTTTCACGAGGGTGTCGCGGTCGCTGAGTTCCTCGACGAAATGAGTGGGGACGCCCTTCTTTTCGAGCATAGCCATCATCATATTGCTCATCTTGTTGTTGATGACGCCCTTGCCCGCGATGGTACCCTTTTTGAGCCCGTTGAACGCGGTCGCGTCGTCCTTGTAGGACACGATGACGAAATCGGGGTCGTCGGTGGCATACACTTTTTTGGCCTTGCCTTCGTAAATCTGTTCGAGTTTTTTCATAATACCTCCGTGAAAACCGAAAGCACGGCGGAAGCCATGCTTTCAGAGTGCTTGCATACAACGCCGCCCGCGCGAACGCTTGCGTCGGAAGCGCGGTCCAGCGACCGCGACTGCGCAGAATTCGGAAGCACGACGTATTTCATGCGCCCATATTAACACATCCGCACGCACGAGGGCAAACGTAATCGCCCCGAAATCGCATTTTTTCGCACAAATATTTCCCCGCCCCGACGCTCTTTTCGGTACACACCCCAATCTCTTTTGGAGAGCACGCGCCGCTCAGCCAAGCGTTCACAGGCGGTGCAACCGCCGCTTGAACGCCGC
>ERZ827181.1550-NODE-1550-length-24178-cov-6.098122_pt1 | contig 24178 bp, 36 predicted proteins | sample MGYA00519778_ERZ827181 | MGnify/ENA primary metagenome ERZ827181 (study PRJEB31778, sample SAMEA3449273) | human gut metagenome | biome: human gut; feature: human-associated habitat; material: faeces | place: United Kingdom | collected 2010/2012 ...
TATACCCCTTCTCATTCAGCATCAGCTGCACCAGCGCCACCAGCTCTCCTCGGCTTCCGCTTTTGATTTGCTGCATGGTTCCCCTCCTGTTAAACATCCGTTGCGCCTTCAAATGCGCTTACATCCACTCCTAGCCTGTCATACAGGCCCTTCCTAACATCCTCCTGTATCCCAAGCGTTACCTTGGTATCTGCCCCAATGGTTCTCGGTGCCGGCACAAATGCTTCTAGCTGTTTTAGGCTCATTCCCGCTAGTTCTGCACGTTCCTCCTTTGTCAGACCGCTTTTCCCCGACAGCTCTTTATATCGGGCAATCTTCGCTTGGTTTTCCTCCATTTCTGTTTTTTCCTCGTCCCGGTACTGCTTGTCTGCATAATGGGCGATATAGATGTGGCATTGGTCTGTATCATAGTCATACATTACCGTTCTGATCCTATGATAGGTGCCGACAAACGCGCCGTTGTCTCCTGTGATCTGTTTCCCTAGTGCCATCTGTATTCCCTCCTAATATTTAATGATGTAGTGCTGTGCTAAGTACGGCTGCATATTGTTATGTGCACCATCCTGTCCAAAGTTGAGATTGACAACCCCATAGCTGCTTGCTCCGCTGCCGGCCGTGCCGCCGTCCCGGTATTTCCCGCTGATTTTTTCGCCGGAAAACGCATTTTTTACATCTGCCAAGTTTGTACCTGTATAAATGCTATGAAATTCAAGATACCCATTGACGGCGGGCAGCTCTGCTTCGGACAGTGTATGCGCCGTCTCCCCTCCTTTGCTTGCAAGGGGGTATGTTCCGTTTGTGCCCATCGGCACACGGCCCGTTAAGTCCGGCACATTGAACGTCGTGCTTCCGTCCCCCTGCCCGTAGGTAGTACCCAGCACAGAAAACAGGTTTGCATACGTGGTGCGGCTCACTGCCTGCCCATTGCACAACAGCCAGCCTTCCGGTGCTGTACTGCCCGGCCATACTTGGATAGAGCCTGCCTGATTATGCATCATGTTATCAGCTTTATGTTCGTCAATCTGGTTTTGTAGATTCCCCGCTGCATCTTCTGAAAGTTGCCCCTTAATCCCATCAAACCATTCATTAAAAGCCGCAGTTAGCTGTGCGTTGACTTCGCTTGTATCAAGGTGTTCGATTGGACTTGTTACAATTCCACATACTTCATTATTAAGCCGTAAATCTGTGATGTTCGCCTGAGTAATTGTTGTTACCCTTTTTGAAATATAAATTTGAGCCAATGCAAGATCATAAATATCGCTACCGCCCGTATCCGTTCTTTCGATGTCCGGCGGAACTGGCGAACTTGACTCTGTTCCCTTGATATAATGAATACCGATTTCTCGGTTAATCCCATCATATCTGGCCACAATCATATCAATCCTATCAAGGATTGCATGAGCAGCGTCCACCGAAATCACCTGATCGCTTTCAAGCCATCCCATATACCCATTGATAAAGCAAACCCCAGGTTTCACTACTAAATTCATCCCGTTGCTTGCCTGTACCATCATGCCGTCGCCTGGATCTGCAAAAACGCCGTTTCCAACAATTCTGCTGAAATACTTCGCAAAAAAGGTTGCATCCTCCGCTCTATCAAAAATCGGCATTCCCTCTTCGTCATACCCGGTAATGGTTGAGTTAAAAAAACCGCTTCTCACTGTTTCACCTCTCGCTTTATCGCCTGTCCTAGGCTTACATAATCTTTCCCGAATGTCACGGTCAGGGATAGCCCCTTGGCTGTATGCGTTTCTTTTATCGTTTCAATCCGCTTTTCCACCATAACGCCAAGAGAATCATAGATCACTGTGCATATGTCTCCCAAGTCATAATCGCTTTTGTATTTTAAGGCACTGTTTGGATCAATTTTTGCATTGTACGATTCAACTAGGTTATATGCGTCAAGTTTTTCAATCCCCCTTTGCATGAGCACTGCTTTATAGTCGCTTTCACTCATTGTTGTATCGTCTACTGTCCTTTTAAGGTCTCTGGCGTCAACATATAACTCGTTTCTTTCTCCTCCTTTTGTTAAGTCAACTGTAACCACCGTCCTTTCTGTATCCTCCCCTTCTCCCGCTACATAGGCAAAGTTTTTATATTTGCTTTTATCCCTGTCATATTCAGCAGTGATGAGGTTTTCCATCCCCCTTGAAAAGGTAGCCCAGGTATTCTCTTTCTGTCCCTGTGTCCTGTCCTTCCCTTTCCATACATCAAATACGATTTCATCAGCTAAAAAGTTATAGATCATAGAAAAAGAAAGCTCTTGAGATTGGCATATTTCTTGAATTTTTTCTAACACCGTATCGCCTGTGGACTGAAAAGCAATCTCCGTTCCCAATCCATGCGCCGTGCCTAACCGCAGTTTTGGGATCTTGCGCCCGCTGTCCGATGGTGTAATGCAATACTCTGTCACGAGCTGTCGGCTGATCTCTTCCGGCGTTCCTTTTAGGTCTTTTGTTTTCTCGATTACACGCCCGTCGAGTATCGCCTCAAGGAACTTTCCCTCTGCTTCAACGGTTTCTGATTTCGCATCCTGTTTATATGAAAGCCCCTGCAAAATACCGAGCTCATCCGCATCATTCCTGAAAATATACCGCCCATCTCTCAACAACGCATAATATTTCATATCCGTCGCGATGGAAAACGACCCTACATCATAGTAGCTTCTATCCCAGGTGAGCGATTCGAAGGTATCCACAACCCCTATCGGTCGAAAGTCCTTATCAAGCACCAACAAATCCATTTCATACCCCCAAATATTCCGGTGTGTAATACAATCGAACATCCATGTTTGTCATTCCATTTTCAGCGTCATATTCCAGAACATTATCTCCCGGTATAATGGACAATGATAAATCCGACATTCTATCCATATCCGTAATGGCGTTGCTTCCATTGATTAAGATTTCCTTTTGCCTGGGGATCGTGCTGATCCTCAAAATGTCCCCCATGGATAATGTCCGAACAACCTTTATATATTGTCCCGTTGTTTCGTTTCGAATGGTAGGGCTATCTACCTCTCCTCTTGTCGCAGTAACAACAAATTCGGCGCCGACCGCTTTATCCCCATCGTTCGTAATCAAAACACTTTGCGATATTTTTTGATACCCCATGATCTGCTTCTTTTCCGCCGTACACTTGAACGGAAGCGCAAATTGCGGGATAAAGGCGGCAATATTCCTCCCATAGCTGCTGGTGCTCAACAGCATGGGATTTTCACAGTAAAGCGATACGGTAAATTCCGGGATTTTGTATACCGAATCAAGCGTCCCAAAATCCACATTTTCTATCAAGTACCCTACTTTCCTCTGCCGCCCGCAATACTCAATGATCGCCGTTCCCTCGTTTGACGGATTAAAAAAGCGCACAAGGGTTTCCCTGTACGCTTCTCTATCCCCGGAAGGTATCCCGCCTACGATGTCTATATGTCTTGGCCCCAGTCTCCGATTTGTCACTGTGGCCCCGTCTATCCCGGCATTTTCCGTTGCGGTCAGCGTTATATCGCTTGTTTCAAGGCCCTGCACACTGCGTATTTTATAGGCCGAGCGCTTTCCAAATACCATTTCCTTTCCGTTGCTTGTAAATACAATGCTTACATTCCTTGCATCCATGTTAATTGATCTCCTTAGCAAGCTTTTTAGACTGCCTTTCAAGCGCCCTCGCTACCTCTGCCGGGCTCTCTACGGGCTGATTAAAATAGTTTGTCTGCGTTACCGAAAGGGTTTTATCACTATCTGCACCCCGCAGCTTCCATGAATCAATAAGCGCATTTTGCATGCCCTGCACGCGAACGCCCATTTCAAGCCGCATTGTTTCCCCTGTTACGGCGGCTTGAATCCGATTCATGATCTTTCGCATATTCGCATCCACAACGCCTATCGTTCTGCCAGTCTCCCCGGCAAGTCCAACCACAAGGCCCTGCGAAAGGTATTTACCAAACAACGCTGTTTTTTTCGATGGAGAATGAATATCCCACGCATTTTTCATGATGTTCAACACATCATTGGCAAGATTCCTGGCAACTGTCAAAACAGATTCCCGGTTATCCTGTATCCCCTTTTTGATGCCCTCTGCAACGGCTTTGCCTACCTTTTCAGACGCTTTGCTGATCTCTGTTGTGTCCTCTAGCCCTTGCTGTAATCCTCCAACAATGTATCCGCCCATCTGCTCCATGAGCTTTGAAGGAGAATTGATTTGAAAATAACTCTTGAGTGTTTCCACAATTTCATCTGCCGACATATTGGAGGCGTCTTCAAGCCCGGGAATTTCTTCTCCTAGTCCGTTAATTAAGCCAAGCAGCACATTTTTCCCCTGCTCTTCCATTGTTCCATCAAGGCCGACAAAAGGGGCTAGCATTGCGCTAATATTATCCTTTGCCTGTTGACTTAATTGCCCGCCCCCTTCTCTTGCAGAGACTGCCATCCCAAGCCATACCCCAGCATTTCTTTGCGCTGTCTCATCCATTAAGCCATTTAATCCGTTGTATAGCTCTGCCTGTTTATCTTTTTGTCCTGTAAGAATTGCCAGAATATCTTCACTATTTGTATTGTAAAGTTCCGCTACATCATCAAATGTTTTAGTATTAGTATCCACTTTATATTTTGCAAGATCATCTTCTTGCGATTTTAATTGATCTGTCAATTCACCAGATAGAGACACATAATTTCCAAATGCATCTGCCTTGTCAATATACCCTTGACTTACAATGTCGTATGTATCCGTATATGTCTTTTCAGCCGCTTCTACCTCTTGTTCATAAGTATCCCATACAGCATCTATTCTTTTTTGCTTTTCTTCATCCGAAATACCTGTTAGCTGTTGAATTGAAGCAGCCTCGCTTGCGGCAGCTTCGTATGCGTATTTTACACGACCGTCCTTCTCTTCCTGCGCAGATTTTAATATACTTTTTGCCCTTTCTTCATATTTCTCAACAGATATATCATTATCCTTAGCAAGCTGCTCTGCAAAATCTTTTACAGAATCCTGTCTTGCTGTATATACTTCAAGCTCTCTTGATGCAATCTCCTGCATTTTTGCAAATAGGTTATCAAGAGATTTTATTTCCTCCTCTGTAAATGATCTGCGCTGTTCCGAAGCACGTTTAGCAATGTCTATGATTTGTCCTTGAACATCTTCCATGCTTTTCTGCAAGTTTGTCTGTTCTTCATCTGAAATAAATAATGAATCATTGACACTTGAAAGAATCCCTGTGGATTCCTGTATCCCCGATACTGTTTCCGCTGCGATCTTTCCTATTTCCTCATAGGATTCTGCAAGATTGCTGAGAGATTCTTTTATTTGATTTTCTGCGCTATCCGTTGTAGTTGCCCAAAAGGCAATTCCGGCAGTAAGCGCCGTTACTCCTGTAATGACCAGCCCAAGCGGGCCGCCAAAGCCGTTCATCACCGCATTCCACGCCGCCTGAGCTGCTGTTGCAAGCTTGATTTTCCCCGTCAGTACGCCAACCATCATTTCTTTTGCCGTAAGCGCGCCGTTGGTTGCCAGCAACGCAAGCCTGTTTGCCTTTTCATGGGCAAGCAACGCCTTGGAAACCGAATTGTAGCCTTGCATCATGGATTGAATTTGTTTGATTACTTTCAGGGCCGCAAATGCACCAGCTAATGCTGTCACAGCGACAGCAATCTGCCTTGCATGATTCCCTACCAACGCCAGCGCCTTTACAAAAATGGGAATGACGGTTTTGGCTATGTTAATGATCACCTTTACCAATTCCCCAAATAGAGAACCGACAGATTGCAATGCCCCTTGCAGCTCCCCGCTTGAAAAGGAGCTGGTGATCTCGTTGACCGCCTGCATAGCATACTTGACCGCTTCCTTTAACGGTGCATTGATCCCATCATAGATAGCAAGCCCCAGCCCCTCTAAGCTAGATCCTAAAAGGGTGATTTGTCCTTTTAGGTTATCGTTCATGGTTTCCGCCATTCTTTGGGCGCTGCCATCTGCGTTATTAATTTGCTCTGCTAGGGAAGCAAAGTCCTTGTCAGATGCATTTACGATTGCAAGCAATCCAGACATACCCTCTTGCCCCGCCAAAGAAGCTGCAAGCTGTGTCTTCTGTGCATCCGATAATTTGCCAAAGCCCGTGCGCAGCTCTTCTAAAACCTCGTTGAACGGCTTCATGTTGCCTTTCGCGTCTGTAAGAGATACGCCCAGCGTTTTCATTGCATCTTTTACTTCATCGGTCGGTTTCACCATCCGAGAAAGCAGCGAACGCAGCGCCGTACCTGCTTGGCTTGCCTTGATACCACTGTTTGCCATCAGGCCCAGCGCCAGCGATACGTCCTCAATGCTGTATTTCATCGCCCCAGCCACAGGAGCCACATACTTGAAGGATTCGCCCAGCATAGCAACGTCTGTGTTGGAGGCCGCCGAAGCCATGGCCAATACGTCCGAAAAATGTGCAGCGTCCTTGGCCTGTAATCCGAAAGCTGTCATGGAATCGGTTACAATATCCGAAACCATCGCCAAATCTTCACCAGAAGCCGCGGCTAGGTTCATCACGCCGTCAATGCCGTTTAGCATATCCTCTGTTTTCCAGCCCGCCATAGCCATATACTCCAAGGCTTGCGCTGATTCAGTAGCAGAGTATTTTGTGTCAATGCCCATCTGCTTCGCTTTTTCAGTCAGCGCGGCGATCTCGTCCCCCGTCGCCCCGGAAATCGCTTCTACTTTGGACATTTGTGCTTCAAAGTCCATGCCCGCTTTGACTGCATAGCCGGACAAAGTGCCAAACGCGGCTGCCGCCGCCGTTGTGATCCCCTTGATTCCTTTTGCGATCCCTGATTGGTCAATTTTTGTATCTATAAGAATGGAGCCGTCTGCCTGTGCCAATCACAACACCCCTTTATCGTCACTGGCTCACGGCTCTATGGACGCTTGATTTCAATTTCTCTCTTACAGCTTTTGCACCATACAAATATGCCTTTGCATATAGCATCCGGCAGTATTTTGGCAAGCTTTTTGCCGCAATACGGGCATTTCACCCATTGTTTATTTTTCATAGCCCTTCCGACAAGCTGGAAATAAAGTCCTGTTCCTTTTCTTCCTCTGTTCTGTTGTCCGGCAGCGCATAAAGCTGCTTCATTTTTCTGTAAAAGTCCTTTTGTTCTTTTGGTACCTTTGTAATGTCTACCGCCCTATACCGCATGATCTTCATAAATTCAAGGTTTTCGTCTAACGCATGGAAAAGGGCCTTGAACTTCCACCAATGCAAAAATGGAATTTCCACAAGATCCATCCCATATTGCGATAAAAACGCTGCGTAAATGCTTCCCGCATCGTATTCATAGCTGTATACAATGTTCTTTGGCGCGGGTTCCGTTTCCTTCTCCTCCTGGTTGGTTTCTTCCCGTCCGCATAGATAAAACCAAAGGATTTTCTCCATCGCCTCTTCTTCATCGTCTGGTATCTGCGGGAAATACAGTTCCATCGCCCTTGCCGCTTTTTCCGTCTCTGTAAATTCTTCATCCAGCATAAGGAGTTCAAAGGCTATCCCTGTCCGAAAATCCGCATCAATTTCATAGAACAGGCCGCCAACCTCTATTTGGGTCGGCGGCCTATCCAGCAATAGGTTCACTTGCGGCGCTCTCTTCCCGGTTTATACCGTTCCATGCGTTTTGCTCTTGCAGCTTCGATCTCTTGAATGATATAGGTAATCACATCGCACGCATCTTCCAGCGTGACAACGCGTCCCTCAAAAATCTGTTTTGCCGCGTCTTGCCCCAGCATCGCGTCAATGCTGTCCAGGACAAACTGGACGCTATCTTTCACCATAGCGTCCATGGTTTCCGTGTTTCCATCTTGATCAGCAGAGGATTTCAGAGCCTTGGACATTTCCAACGCTTTCCCTGCAAATTGCTGCAAATGAGCCACCAGTTCTTTAGACGTAGTGTCTACCTCGTACTTGTGTCCGCAAATATCCAGAGATACCATACTGTTTTGGAATTTGAACGCCGCCATTTTTTATTCCCCTTCCGTAAATGTCTTCGTTGCAAGCACAAACTTGCCAACCGTTGGATCGCCATTGATATAAATAACACCCTCAATGGGCAGTCCATCCGTGGCCGCGCCGCCGCCATCGTTGGTGCAGTCGATGACAACGCTATACTTTTTGGCCTTATAGGTGCCTGCGGTTTCCTCGTCTTCATCCCAAGCGTCGACGAGCACCATCGTGGTTTCCGCATCCGGCCCGATCTTGTCAAACATGCTGCAAAAATAATCATTGAACGGGTCGCCTACCGCGCGCTTGCCGCTAATCGCTCTTTGAATGGATTTTGATGTGGTAGTCGTGGTCTGGTTCGCTTCGTCGATCCACTGCATTGCTTGTGTCTGTGTGTTAGAGCTTGGCGTCGCCGTGTCAAAGCCCTTTCCTACCCGTTCGTATTTTTCTGCACCAGACCCTGCGGATACGTCTACGAACATCATTCTGTCTCTTGCTCCCGGCAATGTATATGCCATTGTTTTATCCCTCCTGTATATATTCCATTTGATAAATAGCTTGATATGTTTCCTCGCCGTTCTCGTTTCTTTCGATTAGGTTCGGAAACGATTCAATGCTGATTCTTGATACCACCCGGTTTTCCCCTAAATCAGGGAAATGGGACTGCAAAGTTTGTGCATCAAAAAAACGCCCGATTTCATTGAGCGTTCCTGTTGCATGGATTCTTTCGTTTGTATCTTCCGCTTGTACTTTGTAATAGATTGCAAAGGGGAATTGAGCCGTATACCCGCCCAATATATCCTCCTCGCTTTTTACCGTTCCCGCTAGCTGTTGCAGCATAAGGCTTGGTGGAGACAGCAATTCCTCCAGCCTTGCTTTGCATGGCAAGCCCGGTATTGCATTGATATAGTCGAGCAAGGTTGAAATTACCTGCTGGCTTTCCGTCACGCTGATTTCGCTCAAGCTCCATGCCCTCCTATTCTTTTAGCCCCTTCCATCCAATCAGACTTTTTCACAGCCTTTGCCTTTTCAAACCATTGCATGCTGGCTTGCGGGTGAACAGTGGTGTTCTTCACAGGATACAGGTAATACTGCTTTCTCGCATAAGGAGCAGTATACCGTACCTGTCCAGAGCCTATCGACGTGCCGCGTTGTCCAGAGCGCGCTAGGTTTAGTGATTGTGCCGGAACGTATGGTTCGCTGTCCTTTAGTACAGAGCTGTCTAAAAAGCGTTGTGCCGCTGCTATATTCCCCGCATACCGCGCGGTTACCTTTCCCGTGTTCATCACGAGTTTCCCGCTAAAGTTCATGCGCCCGTCACCTCCCAGTGCCATAGGCTCCGCTGCCCGTGGTTTCTCCTGTCCGCCGCGTTGATCTTATAGCTGTCCTCCGGTGGTTTCTCCCTCTCACATATACCAATACACACGCGATCTTTCCCACCTGGAAACAGTGTCCAATTCTTTGTTTTTTCTTCCGTTTGCAGTTCAGCCCATTGATGATATGGCAAAAACGGTTTGTCTGCCTGAATCGTATCGTCATACAATGCAATGCGGATTTTGCACGCTGTGTCGTTTCCAGTAACCCGAATCATCACGCCTCTGTTTTCTTCCATATAGACATTCCGAATCACTGTTTTCGTATACGTTGCCCTATGTTCTACCTCGCCCAAATAATTGTAGAGGGTGATTGTATCCTTGCAATGCTGTTTTAACATTTCATTTTCACCCCTGCATACAAAAGCCCTGTACAGGAAAGGTATTCATATGCGACATTGTACTGTTCCTCCGCCTGCTCTTTTTTTGACCGTGCTGTATAGGAGACAGCATAATTCCCGTCTTTTTCGCTTGTGATATTCCCTTGCGACTGCTGCGCCTTTTTGATTTCCACCACAGCACAGACCGCATTTTTCACCGCGTCCGGGATTTCCTTCAACCTCTGAATCCTTCCCATCGTAATCATGTCAAGATAGGCGCTGGCCTGGATGGACAGGCGCGGCCACTCTTGCTCGGTGACCGCGCTTCCATGGTAACTGTCTGTGTAATAGGCATAGTCAGCGTACTCCATCAAAGCCCCTCCTTAACCGCCGTCAAAATATCGGCCTTTTTTGTCAGGCCAGAGACGTCTATGCCGTTGTCAGCAGCAAACGCTCTTAACTGTGCAACTGTCATATCATCGGGTGCCTTGGGCTGATCCGTCAGGCTCCCGCTTTTTTTTTAATGACTACGGCCTTAGCCTTGGATACCTTATGTGCGTATACCTTGCGGCCCTGCACAGCCGATGCGCCGATGTATTTCCCCGATCCATTCAGATCCTGCAAGTGGATTGCCACAGACCATTCCTCCACACGGTGGCACCAGTCAGGATGCCCTACAATGACCTCAACATTTTCGCCTAGGTTGTTGGATTCAAAGATCAAAAAACCTGCAATCTGGCCTACGGCTCCGGTCTGTACAACTGCATCGCCCAGGCTGGATGCTTTGATAAACTCCGGCGATTTCAGTACCAGCGCAAACACGTCCGGCGATACAATCGCCCATCTATTTTGCAGCGGTACGTTGGCCTTGCTCAATTCCGTCCGCAAATCAACCATGCCGTCGTATACGGTATCCGCTGTCAATGCCGTTGTGTTTGCAGAAGCCGTACCGCCCGTTTCCAGGGCAGAAATGGCGTCTTTGTCCATCTGCAAGCCAAGGGAATATCCGGCGCTGTCCAATCGTTCTGCCACAATACCATCCGGAACAGCCGCCGCATCGTATCCGTCAATGAGCTCGTTGACAGCATAATCCTTGTCAATGGTCAAAGTAAGGTAGGTAGTCGTCCCGGTATTAAGGTCGATTCCAGCCGCCTTGTCATATGCTTCTACCTCAACCTCCGTATCCCTAACGGGGATTTTCACGGCCCCTGCCTTCGGGTTTCCCTCATATCTTGTGTTAAAAATCGTGTTGTTTCTCGTTACTAGCGTGGCTCTCAGCTTCGCGTCCACGAGTTTTGAATACCGATCCTGTAAAGTGTGTGCCATGTTCTTTCTCTCCTTAATCAAATTTTAGATGCGGGTTCAACGCTTCAAATGCTTCTTCAACCCCATCCTTTTGCGGTGCGGCCGCGGTATGCCGCTGCCCCCAGCTTTTCGGTTCATTGAACAGATAATCATTTTCTGCCTTGATCTGCTCAATCTGTTCGTCGAACCCGGTCAGTGCGCCGTCTTGGAATTGTATTTTTTCCATATCCAATAGGCCGCGCAGCGCCTTTGTGTTTTTTGCTCCGCTTTTTGTCATGGCCGCCTCAAGTGCGCCGTTAAGCTTTGTCTGCTGCAAATCATTCTGCAAGGCTTGCACATCTGTATCATACTTTCCCTGCAGCTCTGTTAACTGCTTTTTCAGCTCTTCAATACTTTTCTCTCCCGTCTCTTTTTGAAATGCCTTGATGGTTTCTTTTGCTGTCTCAAGCTCTTTTTCCATCGCTTCCACGCCCTTTTTGGCTTCGTTAATGTCCATGCCGTTTTGGGCCATGATCTTGTCAATGGCTTCCTTTTCTAAGCCAAGCTCTTGCAAAAATTCACGTTTCATTTTCTTTCCCTCCACTACGCTTTTTACGGGGTTGCATCCCGTGTGTCCGCTCTTTTACGTCTGCGGTTAGACAGAATATCTATATCAAAAAAGCACCCATTGTAGGGTGCTTTATGACCTATGGTGTTTCTTCATTAAATTGGTTCCAAATCCTCGGCTATTTCTTCCAGGGAATGCCCATCAAAGACAGGCGCTTGCATCATTTCATCCATAGAGGCAAAGTCAACTGTCTTTTCTCCGATGCCTATGTACATATCGTTAGGAGAAAAGTAATCAATAAAGTAATCCTTACCGCGATAGCGAAACCATCCGTATCCGACTGTATTCAATTCTTGTTTCAACATTTCCATCGTCATACTATATCGCTATGCTCCTTTCTCTCCGCATCAGACAATTCCCTGCTCGTCCTTTTTAGGGTTCCATCTTTCTCCCATATGTAATCATGGACATGCTCTCCGTTTTTCCCACATCTGTGTCGATTGGGATACCCATGATTCCCGGAATGTATTTGTTTTACCATGATTCCATCTTTCCCGTATATGATACGGTCAATTTGCCCTGCTTTCCCAGACACCGTCTGCACAACTGCATAGGGCCTATATTTTTTCGGGATGGAAACATGCCCTTTGTTCTTCCAATCGTCTGTCACTATGATGGCTCCATCTTTATTATATCTGTAACCACTGTACTTCTCAACATATTTCAGGTTGGCCCATACCGCCTTCGCGCTTACGCTTTTCCCAAAACCAATCTGCTGCAGCCTATCGCTCTGCGTGGGAAGCCCCGCCTGTTTTGAGAACGATTTGTATCCTCGTTCCAGTGTTTTTAGTTTAGCGCTTTCCAGCATAAAATCTTCTGTTAGCCCGCCCTCTTCATAGCCTATTAGCCGATCTCTGCTTGCCCGGATATTCCTCTCAAACTTTCGCTGCATCTGTGTTGCGTCATAGGCCGTATACCGCTTCCCCTCATGCCAAAACGGCGGCGGGTCTATATTTGCAAGCTGCTGTCTCGTATACGCCGGTGTGCTGTATCCGGGGAAATATGGATAATAACTATGACGACAATTTGCGCCACATAGCCCTGTGACCGTTCCATACCCGGTGGCTAAGGCAAAATTAGGATAGCCGGGCGCTTCTCCATTGACTTTGAATTGCTTCCCCTGCCATGTTTGGTGGCTTGGCCTTGCACCAGCGTGCGCAGTCGTTTCCACGTATTCTGCCCCCATTTCCCTCATGAGAAAATCAGTCATTCGAGCCGTGGTTTGGTTGACGCCTGTCATAATCGCACGGCGCGCCGCTGCATCTATCCGTATGCTGGTTCCACTTGCGTATTCCACGGTGCGTAGGCCGCTGTTTGCCATGGCTTTCACCGCTTGCCTGATTGCGCTTTGTGGGGTTGCAACACCCGCCATGACCTGCATCTGTGCCCTGTTCAGCGTATCAAGATAGAATTGCCCAATATTCTGAAAAACAGTTTTCCCATTCTTTTGTACGGCAAATCCTAAAGTGCCCGTCAGGTTCAATACGTCATCCAGCATGCGATCTCTGCTTGCTTTCAAAAGAACCCGCACAGAATCATAAGCCACGGTTTTCCCTACAGAGGCATAGGCTTCCTTTTGCCATGAAAGCGAGGTATTTTCCGATCTGTCAAACAGTTCTCCCGCCAACGCCTGCACTCGCTCAGATACCTCCCCTGTCTTTGCAATCAGTTCAGCTTCGTCATAAAAATCTGCAAGCTGTTCCCATTGGTGCCTGGCCGTTTCTGTAATCCCGGATTTTTTTAACCGTCTTACGATGTCACGGATGACCCACTCTTCCAGATCATTCATTAATACAATCATGGATTCCGGCAGCGCTTCCAAATATTCAGGCTTGAGCATGGCTTATTCCATCAGCGCCGCAGAGGCCGGAACAGAAGCTTTTGCCTTTTCTTCTGTTTCCTTCAAGCCTTTGGCGCGCACTTCCCAGCCTTCCGCATATCCCATAGCCGCCATTTCCTTGATCCGCTGGTATTCCTTGTCCTCATCCGTTATCACGCTGTCATCCATATCGACCTTGACTTCTGTAATATGGACGCCTTCTAAAAATGCAAGCGCCCATACCATATCTGTCAGCGCCTTTTTAAGAATAGTTGTGTGCTTGCACAGGTTCTGCCATAGATCCGACTTTTCGCTCACTACCTCGGTTGCCGTTTTTGCTGTTCCGCGCTCAAACTTGTATCGCGTCGTGCCCAGCCCGCACTTGCTGGAAACGCAGTCAAGGCCGCGCTGCAATCCCTTTTCGTGTTCGTCCGCACGAATGTTGAGGTCTATTTCCACCGGCTTTTTGGTTTCGCCACCCAGGTCTATCCCATAAAAAAGCACATCTTTGGGATCAAAAACAGCCTTGCCGACCGCTTCCCCTTCCATTTCCACCTCCACCATATTCAGGGGAAGTATGATGCGCTTTCGTCCCAGGATAAACTCGTTGCAATAGCTGTCAAAGACTAAATCTGTTTCTTTGATGGCGTCTATTGCGTTGGCAAACACGGAAATTCCCATCGGACAGTCAAAATCAACATTGTTCACGATGTTTGGCTTTATAATCTGATAAAGCGGCATTTCGCTGCCTGTCTTTACCATTGCCTCTACTCCATCCGGCAGCGGCAGCGAAAGCCCTGTTTTTGTGTCCACATAATCGTTGTATATCACATACTTTCCGTTTTCCATCACGTGCTGCTGGATATAGAACGCTTCTGTTTTCCCAACCTTCCGCAAGCTTGCAAATGCGCACTCTGTAATCTCGCCATTGTCCCACGACAAAGGGAAAATCATTTCCGCCCGTACATAATCAATCATGGGGCTTCCCTTTGCGTCAAGGTATTCCACAAATGCGCCGGTGCCTCCTGCAAAGGAAATTTCCACAAGCTGGTTTGCACGCACGTCAAAATTATTGCGGTACAAGGTATCGTGCAATGTGTTGTACCCATCCGCTTCAATGACTACGCGCTCATTCATAAGAAGGTTGGCCCAATCCTCGCATACGAGTTTCGGCATGCCCAAGGAATACCGCTCGCATCCTACAAAGGAGGCCCCGTTATAGATATTGTATTTATGAAAAGAATCAACCTTTCCTTTGTACCATTCCATCCACGTTCTGATCTGCTCATAAAAATCCGCGGACACTGTGCTGTATCCACGCTTCTCAAGCCATGCAAGTACGTCCATCGCCTACCCCCAGCCTAATGATTGTGTTCATATACCTTTCCGTGCTGTATTCCAGCGCATCCAGACTGTCTATGTTATACGTCCCATCATCCAAGCGTATATCCTTTGTCATGTTTCTCCCATCCCACACAGCCGTTTGCAACGCCTCTATCGTGTGTTTGCAGCGCCGCAGTATTTTATACCTATCCGCGCCCATCAAAACGCAGTATGCGCGTATGCGTTCATTGATCGGCCCCTTTTGTGCGTTCTTGACGATAATCCCCACACCCTCACGCAACGCCGCGGTTTTCAGCCCCTGAATCAAGGTTTGTTCCGCGCTATCACAATACGCAGTTGTTACCCTGTATTTGCTTTTGCAAATCCTTACAAAATCAAGAAAAGCCGCTTCCAATGCGGAAGGGCTTGTAATGCCTTTCTGATAATATTCTTCCAGCGTGACGACCTCTCGAAACCCGTTTGTATATCCAGTACAGCTAAACGCCGTCGCGGATTCATTGCCGCCAAAGTCAACACCTATCGTTGCAAACTTAATTTCCGGCGGGTTGTCTATGATATAGCGCTCTGGGTTATCCGCAAAATTTCTGTATATAACGCCCTCTGCTGCCACCCACCGTCCAAGAATAAACCTGTCATAAAACACTGTTCCTGCGTATTCTTTTTTAAGCTCTTCTATGACATGCAAGGGCAGCGCGCCATCTTCAATGACATAATCCTGATGGTAAATATCTGCGTCGCTATCCAGAAACTTTTTTACCCAATGGTTCGGATTGTCCGGGTTACAAGTACCGTCAAAGTGGGAATGACGGCAGCGCAAACGGCTTTTCAGCATGGAAAACACATCTTCGCTCCAGGTTGTAACCTCGTCGCCATAGGCGTACTCAATGCTTGTCCCTTGTATCCTCGCCACATGCTTTTTATTGTCTGCTCCAAGCACATATACTTTTTTCCCAAACATGTGAATTGTGTTATCGCTTCGTATCTGTCCTATAAGCTCCGGCCACAGATCACGCATGGGTTCTATGATATTGCGTTCCAATGTTCCGCGTGTATTCCCGAACAATACCAAAAGGCCCTCGCCTTTGCTTGCAAGAATCCGTTTTGGAATGGTTGCTGCTATATCCAAATAGCTTTTCCCGCTTCCGGTCGCTCCTGTTTTGAAATTCCATCGTCTATTGCAGCTCATGAGGTATTCCGACTGTTTTTCAGTCAATGACACTCGGCACACCTCCAAGCAGCTCCCTTGCCTTTATCAACGCTTCGCTGTCGCCCTGAGAAAGCATAAACTTGTCAATAACCACCCCAAACGCGGTGGCAATCTGGCTGATGGTGGATTTCCCTATGATCTCGTCATTGCTCATCGCCTTTAGCAGCTTATCCAGCACATCGCACGCCGTGTCCTTCCGCGCGTCCATCCACGCCAGCACGTCCCGCATATTCTCTGCCTTTTTTTGTTCGCACTTTTTCATGGTATCCGGGTCGCTTTCCACCACCTGCTTTACCGTCGTCCACGACCGCTTATGCTTTTTCGCTACAGCGTTGCAGCTCCCCATTTCTGCATAATCCGCGATGATCTTCTTTTTCTCCCTGTCCGTCAAATGCTTTGCCACAACACCACCCCTCTTTATTACAATTTCTTTTCCTTTTATCTTTTATTTTTGCTTTAAGTAATTCTATTATCATTCTATTTGCTGTATATTAGTTGACATTTTGCCTATAATTATCTATAATATAGTAAAGGAGATGAGAACAATGGCAACCATCACATTACGGCTTGACGATGCTCTCAAAAACAGTTTTGCCAAAACGTGCAATGAGCTTGGTCTTGATATGACCACGGCATGCACAATCTTTGTCAAAAAAATGACGCGTGAAAAACGTATCCCGTTTGAGGTTTCCTATGATCCGTTTTTTGAAGAGCACAATGTGCAGGCCATACAACGCAGCATGGAACAGCTGGCAAACGGAAAAACCGTCACCAAAACCATGGCAGAACTAGAGGCGCTGGAAAATGAGTAAAATCGTTTTCACAGAACAAGCCTTTTCGGATTACCTGTATTGGCAAGGGCAAGATAAAAAAACGCTCAAGCGTATCAATTCCCTCCTGCGGGATATTGACCGTAACGGATACACCGGGATTGGAAAGCCAGAGCCCCTAAAGGGAGATTTAACCGGCTTGTGGAGTAGGCGCATTGATGATATGCACCGACTGGTATACCGAATCACAGGAGAAAATATTGAGGTGATCCAGTGCAAAGGGCACTATGACAAATAAGACGGCATACACCGTCTTATTTTTTTTCTTATCCCATTTACACCGCCAAGCCCCCGCCCCTGGCTTCCTTCTCGCAGTGTACAATTTCCCAAAAGAAAAAGGCCGATGCATGTCGGCCTTTCCTTCTTTCCTCAGTCTATATTATTTCACAGTTTTAGGTAGAAAAAGGTAGACACTTTTTAACCTTCCTATGAATCCTCATAGCTCCATCTTTTGTGTAATGTGTCTTTTTCTCTATCTGCCGCCACGTCCGCCCCTCAATATACCGCAGCCGGATCACGTTCCTCTGGTATGGCTTTAGCGTCTCTATCCACGCCTCTACCTCTTTAATTTCCGTTTCCCTCTGCCACAGCTTGTCCGCCAGCTGTTCTTCCAGCTCCATCAGCTTTACTGTCAGCTCCTCTATCCGGCTTTGGTTGTTGTTTTTTCCGCTTGGCATCCCGGTGATGCTCTGTGTCATCCGTTCACGGTCGCTCTTGATCCTCTCGATCCGTTCCCGCAGCGATTCAATTTCCCCTTTCGCAGAGCGGCAGTTTTCCAACTGTTCTATCGTCAATAGAAATCCTCCCACCGTTTTTTCTTCCTTCTCCCTGCTTTCTTTTTCTTATCGCACACCTCTACGCTGCATCCTCGCGAATGTCCCTCTATCAGGATGTACGCGCAAAACTTTTCCCCGCCGTCCGCGCCAAGGCTCCGCCTGTAAAAGCATCCGTTACAATGCTTTGGCAATGGCGTGGCTTTCTATCCTCCTGTTTCCGTCCTCTTCCGAATCCCTTTCATACAAAGGGCATTGTAGAACAGTGTAGGTTTTTAGTGTGCCTCCGTATTGTCGCGTCAGGCTTCCCTCCTCTGCGCTCCATTCCGCTATCGGCTCGAACCGCGCCGACCAGCTGCACTGCCCGCAAAACCTCGCGCATGACCAGCACAGCGTTGGTCTCTTCTTTGCTCTTTTTCTCATTTCCACAGCCCCACAATCATCAACGCACTCACAAGCCCTATTAAAAATCCGCATACCGCAATGCGCGTTGGTTTGTGCTTAATCTCTCTGGCTACCGCATACAGCGCCACAAAGCACACCAGCCCCGTGCACAAAATCCACATCCTCGCCCACGTTGGCATTTAGCCCTCCTTTGCTATCTCCATCATCAGCCGGGCGCACGCATGCGCCAGGTGGTTTTCGTTTTCCTCTCCCTCCGGCAGCGGGACGCCCTCCATCTTGTCTCTGTATAAGCAGATATGCCGGAGCGCATGGTTGATGTTGTCCTTTGTCTCTACCCGCGCCCAGTTCTCAGCCCCGTACTTTGCAAAGCCCTTAGCGCTTACCTCTGCAATCATCGGTAAAGCTGGTAGGATATATTCCCATACTTCAAAGTCTATTTTGCTTTGCTTGGCTTCACTCATTTTCCTGTACTCCCAAACCCTTTATCCCCTCGTTCGGTTTCTCCCAAAGATTCCACCAGTTCAAGTTCTGGCGTTAAAATCGGTACAATGACCAGCTGCGTAATTTTATCTCCTGCATTGACCTTGTAGTCTGTTCCGCTATGGTTGTACAACTTTGCCACGATGCTGCCAGTGTACCCTACATCGATTACACCTTCGCTTGTGATCCCATGCTTTGTGTTCAGTCCGCTTTTGCTTTTCAAGAACCCTGCTGTTCCCTCTGGCAGCTCAACATGCACACCCGTATCAAAGACGGCGCTTTCTTTAGCCGGTACAATCTGTGTATCCATTGCATACAAATCTAGCCCCGCGTCCGTGCTATGCGCTCTTGTCGGGATTCTTGCGCCCTTGTCCAGCGTTATTTTCATATGTTTTACCCCCACTGTTCTGCCATTGTCTTTGCAATTCCCTCAAATGTTTTACTACGTGTTTTTGCCCGTTCTTTTGGTGGTAAATTTATCGTATTAAAATGCCACGCACAATCGGTACTTTTTCCGTTTTTTGCTTTGATAATCTCTGGTTCGACCGGGTTTGTCTTTTTCAACACAGGAAGCCCTTTCAGCCAAAGACATGTTGATTTTCTCTGCGGTTCTCCAAACCACCAAGGCTGTATAATACAATCCGGTTTTCTGTATGATGTGCTCATACACCCTATTGGATTTTCAACCGCTATCTTTTCACAGTTTGCATTTATGAACTCCATGAAAAACAAAATAGCATCTTTTCTTAATTTTCTTCTTTCAACAGCTTTTGTTCCATATCTTTTTTCTGAAAACCATCTGTTCCCTGTTACAGTTAGATATGTACATGGTGGAAAAGCCAATATCATATCCCACTGCCCTTCTATCCTGTGCTTTTTTCCATCCATTGTCTCTATCTCGCAGTTCCCGTTCAACAGCGGAAGCACGTCTCCCATGACATGCCATTCCGGATGTCCGCCGCTGCACGGTTCTATGTCGCAGCTGTAAGCCTCGTGCCCTTTCTCCCTGAACGCCTTGCATACCCTTTGTGATTCCTCACAAGCTACCAATATCTTCATTCTCTTCTATCTCCACTGCTCTGCCATTTCAATTTGTCCATCAATTTCTTTGTATTTATCTTCCATCCACCACGCAAACAATTCTTCTGCTGTTTGATTCCTGTCTGGAAGTCCTCTGTCTATCCTTTTTTGTATCGCTCTTTCGAATGTTCTTATGTATGCTGTTTTGTATTTCGGCCATCTTGAAAAATCTATTTCCCTAGCTTTTTTGCTTGCTAGAGGACAACCAATGCACCCGATCCGTTCGAATCCTTCATCGTATAAAGAGCAATATCTCACACCATAACCCTTAATAAACTCCCATACATCCTCCGTTGTCCATTCCACAATGGGATTTACAACTCGCTTGCCCTTAATCGTACAATTTTCCATCACTCGTCTTGCTTCATCGTTATCATTGTTTAATATGATGCTATCCCTCTTTTTTGCCGCCTGTATTTCTGCCTTTCCTCTCCATTTTCTTCTTGAAGAACTCTCTGACCACCGAACGCCTGTTATAACTGTCTTTCCTTCTCCTTTATCTTCTTTAAGGTATTGACAACAATATCGCACAGCTCTCGTTGGCGGCACTCCTTTTTCTATAATCAGTTTCCACATGCTTTTTTCTGGATACATTATCTTTACATCGTTAAAGTTTCGTACAAACGATACAAGCTCTGGCGGATCTACTGTTGTCAATGAAAAATGTGCTTTATACTTTACCCCTGACATTTCTGCAAGAGCCTTTATTACAACACTATCCTTTCCACCACTAAAAGCTAAACAGTATCCATCTTCAGGTTCAAACATTTTTAGACGATCTATGGCCGTTTTGACCTTGTCTACTCTCCCAAACATTGTATTTTCTAAAAGCATAACTTCCTCCATCAATGCTTCTCGCTTATTTTTCTTGTATTTCCACTTCAACGCGCGGATGTTGTGCATCTACCAAAAATTCATCGCTCCAACTGTCTATCTCTTTCCACCCGTCGTTTTGGATCACCTTTTCTTTGACAAGTGAATCTTGGATAAACTTTTTGGCAAACGCGATGTTGTCCTTGTCCCGCCGTTTGTTCTTCTCCACCCACAGATACCGCATGGCAACAGGCCGTTGAAACCGCACTTTCCCTTTCCACTGCGCACGGATACACAGCCGTATTTCCCGCTCGCACTGCCGTTTCATCCCAGCCGCCGCGTGCTTGCTGCTTCTTTCTGCGCTGATGTACTCATTCAGGCCCGGCAGTCTCGGTAGAATCAGCTTCATTCCGTTCCCTCATTTGTCGCTTTAGCACCCATACTTCCTCCGGCTCCAAGCCTGTATCCTCATATGCTGACAGCTTAAAGATCGCCTTGTTCCGCATTTTTACGGGGCCTCGTTTCCTGTGCTGCAAATAATACGGCGGATAGCTGTCTTTTCTCGTGATCCTGTTCATCCCACAACCCTTTCAAAGATGCGGTCAAACAGCTCCTTTTGGCTTTTCTGTCCCCGCCAGTACGCCATGACGATGTTGTATTCCGCCGTTGTCAGGTCTTGTCCCCCGTGCGTTTTTTGCAGCACCATTGCCACGCGCTTTCTATCGTTCTTCCATTCGCTTTGTTTTGTCATGCTCTCCCTCAATACTGCACCAGGCTGTCCAGGCAGCTTGCATCCTCCCGGCTTCTCTGTGCGTAGTTCAGCGCTGGGTTTGTGTTGCGCTTAGTGCCGTCATCATAGTTCCCCTCTTTGATCTTCTGCCAGTTGGCGGGCTTTAGAATCCAGTCAAACCCGCATTTCCAGCCCCCATTTTTCCCCGTTAGAAAGTCACTCCCCTGCACCTTTGCAAACACTTCTCGGAAATCCTCTGCCGTGTTCCCTTCCATGATCCGCGCCTTGATCGCTCTTCTGCGCTGGTCTGTCAAATCCCGTACCTTCGGCAGGGAGGGGCATGTCTCGTTGAACAGCTCCGCCACTGCCTGGTAGTTCACTCTCTCCCCTTTGGGGGGTTGGGGGGTATCTTCTTTGTCTAGTCTTAGTCTATGTCTATTAATGGGTACACTTTGCGGTACAACTTGTGGTACACACTGTGGTACAGTTTGTGGTACACTTTGCAGTGCATTTTGGCCCTGATTTTGTACCACAAATTCAGAAGTTTCACTGTACAGCTTTGTAAGTCTGTAGGTAGCCGACTGGTTCCCGGCCCTTGACCGCCACTCTATGAATCCCGCTTCTTTTAGTTTGTTCCTTGCTCTTTTTACAGCCGCTTCGTTTAAGCCAGCCCGCAGGCCAAGGCTTGATACGGACACGGAAAACTCTTGTTGCCATCCTGTCTTGTTTGCTATCGCATGCAATGCATGCCATAAGGCAATAGACGGAGCTGGCAAGGGGTTTATCTCTAGCGCATCGTAAAACGCATTGATCTGGCTGATATATTTCATCTCTGCCCCCTTAGAACGGCAGCTCGTTGTCTGTTATCTCTTGATACGCCGGCGCTTGCGTCTCCACCTTTCGGCTTAGAAATTCCACCTCGTCCGCGATGATCTCTGTCACCGTGCGCCTGTTCCCCTGCTTGTCCTCATAGCTGCGGTTCTGGATGCTGCCGTGCACCCCTGCTTTGCTGCCCTTTACAAGGTATTTTGCGCAGTTGTCCGCCAGGCCCCGCCAGCACACGACATTGAAAAAGTCCGTTTGCTTTTCCCCGTTTTGGTCTGCGTACCGCCGCTGTACCGCAAGGGTGAACGTACACACCGATACGCCGCTCTGTGTCTGCCGCATGTCCGGGTCTTTCGTCAGGTTCCCTATCAGCGTTGCTCTGTTCATTCCATGGCCCCCTTTTTGTACACCAGGCCCTCTTCCTTCCAGCCCGCATATTTGCTTTGCAGGTAGGATTTGGCCCAGCGCTTCATCTGTTCCCGTTGTTCTTTTGTTCCTTCGTCAAATCTTCTATGGCACCGCCTGCACGCTGTGAAAATATTCTGTTCTGTGCCAAGGCCCCCTTGGCTCCGCCGGATGTAATGCGCTTCCGGAGCCGCATAGGGGCTTTGGCAAAATATGCAGCGCTCCTTGTCTCTGGCCCATACCTTCCTTTTCACTGACGGAGAGATGCCAAGCGCTTTGGTTCTCGCTGCCTTCAAGCCTGGTTCCACTCCCTCTGTATCTGTTCCTGTACGATCCTGATCTGTAATTTGTAGCTGTTGATCGCTTCCTTGCTGCTGTCGTACAGCGTTTGGGCGATGTCCCGTTCCATGCACAGACGGGCGATGTTTTCCTCCCCCTTGGCTAGGTCTGCCAGGATGGTGACAGGCGTGCCCTCTGTGCGCTGCTGCAATATGTATTTCGCTTTGGCGACCCGGTAATCGTGCTCGCATTTTGCCAGCACCCGCCCCCGTTCCTTGGCTTCTGTGACCGCTCTGTCCAGCATGACGCGCAGCGTGGACATTTCCTGCATGATGTCCATATGCTATGCCCCCACCTTCTGCCGGATGGTGCCGAGGATGGCTTGTACCTTTTCCCCTTCCACATCCTTGCTGCTTTGGTAACCGAACAGGCCCAATACATGCTTGACCAGCTCTATGTCCCCGCCTGCCGCTTCCTGGATTTGTTTGAGCTGGGCTTTGGTCGCTTTTTTTGGTATGTACGCGGGCAGGGTTTCTCCTTGGACGGGTTCCCTTTGTACCAGACTGTCCACAGGCCTGTTTCCCTCGTCCAAATCTGGGGCAAACTGTGTGCCGTAGCCCAGCATCGCAAGCGCTCTGCCTACCGCTTTGGTTTCTGCTTTTTCCAGATAATCAGCAAAATCCCTCTTGCTTTCGCTTCCATAGCCGGAGGATTTCATGACTCCTTCCTCGTCCAGTATCTTGGCGCAGAACACCGCGCTGTCCCCTTCGTGGCTCACTAGCTGCGTGTCTATGCACCAGCCCGGCTTTTCCTCCCGAAACCAGCACAGACGCCACATCACCTGCAAGTAATCCTTGCCCTTCAACTTGATCATATGCTCTGATGGATTGAACGGCATTTCCTTCACCTCACCTTAAATTCCGGTGGCTTTTGGATCGGCGTTACGCCCTCCGGCAGCTCGCCGGTTTCCTTGATGTACGCCTTGACCGCGTTCCAGTCCGGCTCCTCTTTAACGCGCACCAGCTCCGGATGGTTGGCTTTGCACCATTGCAGCAGTACGCCATTGTCCCTCTCAAAGTCCCCCTTTTCCTTCATCAGTACCAATTCCCCGCTGGGCAGCTTGTACTTTTCCTGTGTTTTGGTTTCCCTGTGCGGAACCGTGGCAAAGTAGCTGTACAGCCCCACGCTCAGATATTCAATGCTCTGCTGTGCAGACGTCTTGATTTTTTGTGCCTGTTCCTTGTAAAACGCTTCCCATCGCTCTGCGTCCGTCATATGCTCCTTGATCTTCCGAACCGCCCAATCCGCCTTTTCGTCGCTGTCTATGACAAACGATTCTCTGGTCTCTTCCATGTCATATCCTCCGATCGTCCATACACTCGTCACACACATAGCTGCCGTCCGGCAGCTGTATGACATGTGAAAGCTCCATGGCCTGGTGGCACATATCGCACTCTATCCAGCATTCAAGCCACATACCCTTCCCCCCATTCATCCAGCACCACCCGCATGTCCGCCAGGTTGTCCTCTATCGCGCTCTCCTCATCGCCCATCACATCCTGCAATACGTCGTACAGGGCATCTATATCCCGCCGTGTCAATCCGCGCTGTTCCATCGCATGA
>ERZ827181.1572-NODE-1572-length-23930-cov-7.601592_pt1 | contig 23930 bp, 21 predicted proteins | sample MGYA00519778_ERZ827181 | MGnify/ENA primary metagenome ERZ827181 (study PRJEB31778, sample SAMEA3449273) | human gut metagenome | biome: human gut; feature: human-associated habitat; material: faeces | place: United Kingdom | collected 2010/2012 ...
TTTTTTCATTTTCTTGACTCTGATTTATGAGTCAACCTTTTCTAAAATAAGACAATATGGTATAGTATGGCTTGTTTATTTTCTTCTCCTGAATTCAGCGCAGACGATAGCTGTGGCTATGGCTACATTCAGTGATTCGCTGGTGGCTCTTTCAGGCGGATAGTTTGGGATGAACAAGCGGTGGTTGATAACTTCGGCTATGTCCGGGCTGATGCCATTGCCCTCGTTGCCCATTATGATGATGCCTTTGCTATCTAAAGCTTCTTCGTATATGTTATTTCCGTTCAGGAATGTACCGAAGAGGGGAACGTCTGCCTTGGCCTGTTCTGTGATAAATGCGGCCAGGTCACAGTAATGGAATTTTACGCGTGCGATGGCTCCCATTGTAGCCTGTACGGTTTTGGGGTTATAGATGTCAGCCGTACCTCGCGAGCAGAATATGTGTTCGATGCCGAACCAGTCGGCCACCCGTGCTATTGTTCCTACATTTCCGGGATCTTGAACATCGTCCAGTGCCAGGCAGAGTGAGTGTCTGGCTGCATCTGCTTCTACTTTATGTGGCGGTTGTTCGAAGATAGCCAGTACTTCCTGAGGGGTTTTCTGCAGGCTGATACGAGATAGTTCATCTCTCTTTACCACAATGATTTCGGAAGCTTGGATGTAGGGGTGTTGGTTCAGCCATTCGTCGGTGCCTACTATCAGCCGGCATGTAAAATGCCCCAGCAGGTCGCCTACCAGTTTCGGTCCTTCGGCGATGAAGGCTTGTTCTTCTTTCCGGTTCTTTTTCTGTTCCAGCGAGTGGATGTATTTGATTTTGTTTTTGCTGAGCATACGTTTTCGTTTAAAATGACACCTGTCAGGAATCACAAGGGGAGTCAGAAAAGGTGGTATTGTTCACATTTTGGGTTGGAAGTTAGCAGCCGATACTTGTATGCTTGTTTCATAAAGCTGAATCACGGGCTTTTAACTACCGGGCATAGTGATAATTCTTGCGAAGCATGACCACTTTAACTCCTGATTCGCACAAATAACAAATATTTACGGGCAAAGCTAAGAAGATATTTTCAATAAATCCCTATCTTTGCGGATAAATTTGCATTCCCTCTGAGTAGTATATGAAAAAAAAGGTTCTGATAAACGTATTCTTGATGCTTGCTGTTATGTTGCTGGCAGGCTGTTCAGTGAGCAAGTTTATTCCAGAGGGGAGCTATTTGTTGGATGATGTTAAAATAGAGTCGGATAATAAAGAGATTAAGTCGTCGCAGATGAATCTTTATGTCCGTCAGACCTCTAATGCCAAATGGTTCAGTATTGTCAAGCTTCCCATGTATATTTATAGTGCTTCAGGGCTGGATTCTACAAAATGGCTGAATCGTTTTTGGCGCAAGATAGGTGAGGCTCCCGTCATATATGACCGTGAGGCTGCTCGGGAAACCCGTGAGGAAATGGAAAAAGCCGTACAGAATATGGGATATATGGGAGCTACTGTAGATATGGACGAGGTGTCTTCGAGCAACCGGATGAAAGTGTATTATTCGATTCATTCGGGACAACCGTACGTTGTAGAGCGTCTGACTTATGACATTTCCGATTCGAAAATAGCCGCTTATCTGGCAGAAGATTCTACTCATACCCGTCTGTACGAGGGAATGCGTTTCGATGTAAACGTACTGGATGAGGAGCGTCAGCGTATTACCCAATACTTGCAGGACCGTGGGTATTATCGTTTCAATAAAGATTTCATAACTTATCAGGCGGATACGATGCTGAATACGCATCGGGTAGGTTTGACAATGAGATTATTGCCTTACCGCCGTACAAAGGATGATGCGCCTCAACCCCATAGGCAGTACACATTGCGTAATGTGCGTTATGTGCTGGGGGTAGATTTTGCAGAATTGTCAGAGGATGCTTTGCGCTGGCTCGATTCGATATCTTCCGGTGGAGTCGGGCTTTTTTATAAAGACAGACCTTTTTTACGTCCGCGGGTCGTAACCGATTATAATCATTTACATCCGGGGGATTTGTATTGCAGCCGTAATGTACAGGACACTTATTCTTCGCTGGCGAGGCTGTCAGTATTGAAATATTCCAATATCCGTTTCGATGAAGTACGGTTGCCCGGCGATTCTGCCCGTGTGGATGCATATATCTTTTTGTCTAAGAACAAAAACAAAGCCCTTTCATTCGAAATAGAAGGTACCAATTCGGCTGGTGATTTAGGAGCAGCCGCTTCGGCTTCATTTATCCACCGCAACTTGTTTAAAGGATCGGAAACGTTTACCTTGAAATTGCGTGGTGCGTACGAAGCGGTAAGCGGACTGGAGGGGTATGCCAACAGCAATTATGTGGAGTATGGCGTGGAGAGCAGCATCAATTTCCCCGAATTTATGTTTCCTTTTTTGTCATCCGACTTCAAACGGCGTGTCCGGGCAACCTCAGAGGTCAGTGTGAAGTTCAATTCACAGGTACGTCCGGAGTTCGAACGGACGTTGGCTTCTGCTGCTTGGAGTTACCGGTGGTCGCGTAGGGGAAAAGCTACGCACCGGTTTGATGTACTTGACATCAACTATGTTTACATGCCTTACATTTCCGGTGCTTTCAATGATTATCTTGACCGTATGGACCAGGTCAATCCTTTGTTGCGGCATAGTTATGAAGACCTTTTTATCGTGCGGATGGGGTATACTTATACATACAACAGTGCAGGAGGAAATGCGATGAAGGCTGCCAAGAGCAATTCGTATTCCATCCGTTTCAATATTGAAGAGTCGGGCAATCTGCTTTATGGATTTTCGCGTCTGGTGCATAAGAAACCGAAATACGGCGATGCTTATCAGCTGGCAAACATCGATTTTGCCCAGTATGTGAAGATGGATATCGATTTTGCGAAGAATTTTGTGATAGACGACCGGAACTCGTTGGTATTTCATGCTGGGTTGGGCATAGCTTGCCCGTATGGCAATTCGAGAAGCCTGCCTTTCGAAAAGCTTTATTTCTCGGGTGGAGCCAATAGTGTGCGTGGCTGGAGAGTGCGTACGCTGGGACCTGGTTCGTACCGGGGAGACGGGAATACCATCGATTATGTCAATCATACAGGTGATATCAAGCTTGACCTTAACATCGAGTATCGTACCTATTTGTTCTGGAAATTGAACGGTGCGGCATTTATCGATGCCGGTAATGTGTGGAATATTCGTACCCAAGGCACACAGACCGAAGGCGTTTTCAAGTTCAACCGTTTTTATAAGCAATTGGCAGTAGCATATGGTTTGGGCATTCGTTTTGACCTCGATTTTCTAATCCTGCGTTTCGACGGTGGTATGAAAGCCATCAATCCGATGTATACGGGCAAAGACCGTTATCCGATTGTTTCACCTGATTTCAAGCGTGATTTTGCTTTCCACTTTGCTGTAGGCTATCCCTTCTGATTAGTTTAATTCAATTATAAAGACAAGATGAAAGATTCTAACAATTTGTATACGAAAGAAGAAATTCAGGAACTGGAACATTGGTTCGATAGCAAGGAGCTTCCTAAGAGTTTGCAATTGGACAAGGCTACATATATCCCAGACCTGAAAGAAACATTGCACAGGTTGTTTCTGCAAGCAGACCAATGCTACGAAAATCCGAAGATGCAAGGTTGTATTTATCTGCTAGAACGCATCAAGGCAAAGCTGGAGGAATGAAGAATGAAGAATCCCATGTGGCGAAGCGATTCTTCATTCTTCATTTAAAAAAGTTCATCATTCCTCAAACTTCTGCTTGCGTAGAGTTTCTTTCAGCACTTTCGACATTGCCTCGTTTCCTTCTTTCGTGTAGCGGATGTCGGTGAAAATCTGTGCCAGCGTTTCGGTATGGTTGATTTCCACGAAATGCTTGTTCTCGGGCAGTGACTCCTTGTAGGCATAGATACGGTCGATGTCCTCGGGCGAATAGTCGTGATATTGCTCTTCGTGAACGATGCCTTCCAAAGGCAGACGGTCGGTCTGGGGAGGACATTCATCGGGATAGCCCACGGTGATGGTAGCAAGCGGAATGACCCGTTCGGGCAGGTTTAGGACTTCGATGATTTGGTCGGGATTATAAATCGTGGTGCCCAGGAAACAGGTGCCCAGTCCGGCGGCTTCGGCAAGTGTGCAGAAGTTTTGTGTAAGCATGATGGCATCGATGCTGGCATTCATGAACGAGAGCAGGTTGTCGTAACCTGGTTCTGCCTTGCGTTGGCGACACCACTTCACAAAGCGGTTGAAGTCGGCGCAGAAGGTCAGCACCACGGGAGCCTCTGCCAGCATTGGCTGGTGGAAATGTGCGGGTGCCAGCCGTTCTTTCATTGCCGGGTCACGTGTGATAATGACGCTATACAACTGCATGTTACCCATTGTTGGGGCACGGAAAGCTTCTTCCAGCAATCCGTTCAGCAAGTCGGCAGGAATGTCCTGTTGCTTATACTTGCGTATCGTACGTCTGTTTTTGATAGAATCCATAATTTGTTTTTGGTTTTTGGTTTGAGCAAAGGTAATATAAAATGAGCAAATAAACAATGTGCCAATGTGCTAATGTGCCAATGTGCTAATGTGCTAATGTGCTAATGTGCCAATGTGCTAATGTGTTAATGTGCTAATGTGTTAATGTGCTAATGTGCTAATGTGTTAATGTGCTAATGTGTTAATGTGCTAATGTGTTAATGTGCCAATGTGCCAATGTTCGTTACGCTGGATTTGATAATATCTCTTGTGGCTTAATGTGTGTCGAACTCGGACAACTTGATGCCATAGCCCATTTCGGGCCATTCTACGTAGATGTCTTGGTCGTCTGTATGCCTCACTATCAACACTTGTTGCGTAGGGTTGATTTTTTGAAGAAAGTCGTATGCCTCTATGGGCAATTGGTACGTGCGGCTGTCCCCATTGTGCCTGATGAAGAGCTTCAGGCAAGTCCGGCTGATGCTGACATCTTCCAGCTGGTAGGTGTCTTTCAGGTCAATTCTGCCTGCAAACAACGCTTTGGCTTGTTCGAAGATGGAATTTCCTTGTTCTTTATCCCATTTGTTCATGATTCTTGCCCACACTTTTTCTTTTTTGTCTTTCGGTTTTTCCAGATTTATCTGTTTCATGGCTTCAGGAAGCCCGAATAGATTACCTGTTGCAGGATTGGCTTCCAGATAGAGTGTATGTGTTTCTTCATCATATCCGTAGGCATAAAAACACCATTCTCTATGTGCTCCAGTTCCCCGGCAAGCTTGAAGGATGAGCGGGTCGTCTTCTTTATCTACCGACCAAAAGCAAAACACCAATGCGTCTTTCAGTACGAATGTGCAGATGTCTTTTCCTGCTTCCAGGCACAATACGATGTAGCACCCGTTTGTGGCACGCCCGAAACTATGCTCTACCAGTACCCATACTTGGCTGCCTTGTAGGTAAGGGTGCCCGGGTATGCGCCAAAAGCTTTTTGCATCCCAACCGAATAACATCATGCTTTGACTGGCATAGCTGCTGAAATCCGCTTCCGTATAGCGTCGGAACAAGATGGTACAGTTTTCGATGATTTTCCACAAGTTCGATGCTTTTGTCAGTTCTTTCAGATTGAAAGAAATTTCATGCGCGTCCGTCCTTTCCGGGTACCAGTAGGATAACATACTGTCCAATTCGTCTATCAGCAGGCAGAAAGTGCGTTGGGGGTTTTCCTTATAAGGGTCGATATTTCGGCATCGTATATAAATCACCGTCACGATGCCCCAATACACATCCGGTTCGTCCGCTTTCAGGTCTTTCAGTATCGGGGCGGTTTCTTGCTGGAATTCCAGAGAACAAGCTTCGTAATCATCATCGGTCAGCATGAGCAGCAAGTATCGAAGCCACTTCGGATGTTTCCGGTCCATTTCGGGCAGAATCAAGTCGCTGAAATAAGCGGCCCCTTCAAAGATACGCGCTAAGTTATACAAGTGCCTTTCCGTGAGGCAGTGCTCTTCCAGGAGCTTGTCCCACACGTCGTCCACCGTACTGTCTTTCGTTTCATCCCTCATAATCCGATAAAGGGTCGCCTTGTTGCTTTCGTATCCCAAGTCTTTGGCGAGTGCGGAAGCCGAAGGCGCGAAAGCCCGGTTTTCGATGAGGCATTGCAATATCTTTCGTTTCTCGTTCATATCCGTATCAATTTAAGCCGGTTTTGATACAAAACGCCGGCACCTGCCGAAATCCGTCCTTATATAATATAAGGAGTAAACGGGAAAACCGTAATTTTGTATCAATCGGATGTAAAGGTAAAAAAACTCCCGAAAAAGAGCGTCATGTCCGGCAAAAAATGTATATTTGCATGATGCGGGCTGGAGAAATGGTCCGCATTTATGGAAAGCGTTTTTTGCTTTCGTCCTAAGAAACGAAATCGCCAAAATTCAGACTCAGACGGATGAAAGGAACATGACGCTCATCTGTTTTGTATATGTCTGTGTACAGCCCGTGTTGTACCTGTACATACTAAGACGGCGTGGGAGTACTGTTTATATTCATTTCTGGGTAAGGCGTTTGGCGATGCCTGTTTCTTGATGGATAGCAGACAAGTCCTCACGCCTTTACTTTTGTGTTAAATCTAATGCTGAATTCGGAGGGCTTATAGGCGTATAAGAAGGGGAGGGAATATCTTCTCCAGAAAGGGGAAAAAGTCATGAAATATAAATTAGATTACGATTGCGGTTCATGAGAGTCCGACTGGGAAATAGAGGACGGTATCCGATAGATGCTATGGGTTGACAAAGTAATATATACTGCATCGCCTGATGCAGTATATATTCATAGGCAGATGCAGTATATATTCATCGGGCGATGCAGTATATATTCATCGGGCGATGCAGTATATATTACTTTTGGAGGGGTATTGGATAGCCTGGCTTTTATAATATCAGTCCGGCTATGTTTCCGTACGAATAAGCGTCCGTATTTTATTTCCCTTTTTAGTGGTGAAATAGCTGTAATATTGCAATAACTTGATGATGTAAAGGTAAAAAACTCCAAGAAAAGAGCGTCATGTTCGAGTAAAAAACATATCTTTGTAGTGTCTGGCCGGAGAAATGGCCGGACTTACATATAGAAAGCGTTTTTTTGCTTTCGTCCTGAAAAACGAAATCGCCAATTTCAAACCAGAAGGATGAAAGAACATGACGCTCATCTGTTTTGCATATGTCCGTGTACAGCCCATGCTGTATCTGTACATACCAAGACGGCGTGGGAGTACTGTTTATATTCATTTCTGGTAAGGCGTTTGGCGATGCCTGTTTTTCAGTGAATAGCAGACAAGTCCTCACGTACTTTTGTTTTTAAATCTAATGCTGAATTCGGAGGGCTTATAGGCGTATAAGAAGGTTAGGAAAATCTGTATAATGAAATTCTTAGAATGAAAAAGAATGTATTTGCATACGAAGGTAAGCAAGGAGATTTAGTTGATATTTTCTATAAGCTCCTTATTACAGGAAATGTTGTGTCTTATGAAGATGTGTTGAAAGAGTATGATGGGGGCGTTCTATCAGTTAGTAAGATTAGTATTCATGAATTATATCAAATCTTAAAGAAAGTAATTCCGGATGTTGTTAATGCTTTTAGAGAATGTGGTTATTCAGTATTATCTTTGCCGATTGGGAGAACAACAAGCTATCAGTATGTTGGCTCAGAGAAGGATCCATTAGGGAATATTCGTTTTAAGGCCCTTCTTAAAGAAAGGTATGAGGATATGTCCACATGTATACAAAATCATACTCCTGTTAGAGTGGATTATGTGCCATTCAACAAAAAGAAAAAGGAAATTATATTTCATCCTCATTTACTTTATCAGTTTAATGGACGCTATTTTGTCTTTGGGGTGTCAGAGATGGAAGGAAAAGAATTGTTCAGAAGATTCACTATTGCTCTTGACAGGATAGAAGGGAAAATACTTAGATCACGTTCGTCGTATATTCCTCCAGCGCAAAATGAATACAATTTTCTTGCCCATCTTGTTGGGGTTAGATTGGAGAAAGGTGCAGAATTGACAACTATTCGATTACGAGCCCATGATTCATATACATTTGGTAGGATAAAGACCAAACCTCTTCATAACTCTCAAAGAGTCGTTGAATCCACAACCCAAGTAGAGATATGTGGAGGGGGCGATGTAGAAATTGAAGTTTATCCCAATGCGGAGCTGGTTGGGCAGATTCTCAGCTACGGTAATTTATTAGAAGTAATTTCGCCTAAAAGTTTTAGAGAGAGGGTAAAAGGTGAAGTAAAAATGATATTTAATCGTTATAAAAGTATTGATTGAATTTGGTATTCGTCTTTTGATAACTAAATAAATCTATTTGTTTATAAGAAGATATAGGTTAAAACTACTACCTTTGTGGCGCAAAGAGTGATTGATAAGAGGATGTATAACTAATGTTTTTTGTAAGCCATGTTCGATTTCATTAATTCTAAAAAAAAGAAAGAAGCTCTTGAAAATTTAGAAGTAGCTCAATTAAGATATAAGGAAATAGGAGACAAAGCCAGTCAGGCTGCGCAAAAACTATATGAAAAACGGAAAGAAGCAATTGGCGTTATTGAAAAACTGACGGATTATTTGAGAAAACAGCCTGACTTTGGAGGGGATAATCTAAAACAAATCGCTGATGCGATAGCTTCTATAAGATTTTTTACAGAAGCGATTCGGAATGAGGAAGAGGAGAAGAAAATTAACGATTCCACAAGTAAATATGCAAAAAGAGCCGCAGCAGGCACTATTGCGGGAGCAACAGTATGGGCTTTAGGACCTTCAGCTGCAATGGCAATTGCTACAACGTTTGGTACAGCTGCTACTGGTACGGCAATTTCTACTTTAACGGGAGTTGCTGCAACTAATGCCGCCTTAGCTTGGTTAGGAGGGGGGGCATTGGCTGCCGGAGGTGGAGGAATGGCTGCAGGTTCTGCCATACTTGCTATGGCAGGTCCCATTGGATTAGCCATTGGGGGTGTCTCAGTTGGAATTGCTGCATTTTCTGCATCAAAAAAGAATAGTCAGATAGCAAGTGAGGCTGAAAAAACAAAAATCAAAATTAATAATAATATTGATAAAATAAAGAAAGCAATTAGACGTATAGATGATTTGTGTCATGAAATTTCAGTGTATAAAGATAGGCTCATTAGCATAATAATAACCAATGACATGAGAAGTCATTATCAAGAAATAGTAGAATACATTCAAAAGCTATGCGTGAGAATTAATGAAAAAATTTCAATATGATGGAAGATGCAGTTAGCGATTCTTGGACTTTTATCAAAGATTTCTACAACTATGACAATTCCATTGTCGAGTTGTTGAATTCGGCTTTACGGATTAAATCGAATAAAAGACTAAGCCAATCTAATATTGACGAGTTGCTTAAAGATATTGTTTCGTTATTTTCTAGTTCTAATGAAAATATTTCATATAAAGATTTCCTTAAATATGTCATCCCTGAAAAGTGTTATGAAGAAAATGATATAGACAAATGTGAAAATAATTTCCTTAATCACATTTGGATAAATATTTTAAGCGGTTCTGAAGTAGAGCCTTATCTTCCACAATATATAATCTCTCAAATAGATGCTAATCCTTATCTTATTTTGTTCTCAATGAATTTATGTCAAGATTGTGATTGGCTAATCTATGGTGGAGAAAGTTGTTATTATTTTGTAAACGACAAGAAAAATTGGAACGACTTACTAAAGAAACTTAACAGGCGCTATAAAAAGTGGGATAAGTGGCAGTCTAAATGGATTTATATTAAATCGAAATTATTTAGAACGAGATTATTACTTGATCAACAACTTTACCCTTTAGTAGTTTTACTTATTATACTAAGGCGTGAATGGTTATACTCTCAAAATTCTACATATATTTCACAGAAATATTATCTTTTGTCAATGGGGAGTAATTTGTCAAATGTGAATTTATCTATTTTGTATGGTTTATACAATGAGTATGAAGGGCGAGATGATTCAATTTTAAAAGAAATAAAGCATAAGAATATAGTCCCAGCCAAGTTTCATAGGCTTATTGCAAGAAATATTATCAAAAATGAAATGTATGACGTATTGTATGAGAACATTGCAAAAGAAAATCAGGGGGAAGAAAAGGGGAATATGTATAAAGATACAAATGAGTATTGTGAAAAACATGTTGATTCCATGTCCAATAGACTTTTGTTAGATTATATGTTCCCATATACACAAATCCGTGAAAACGATGTGTTTGTTCCTCGTAGCCTAACAGACCCTTTTAACCTAACAGATAAAATATATCTCATGCTTCGGAAGGGAACTTCCTATGAAAAATATTATCGTGAGCCAAAAGAAGATGAGAAATTTTCTTATATACAAATCGATCCGCAAGATGATAGAGATATGCGTATAAGGGGTAATCGGAATAGGTTAAAGCCTGAAGGCAAATTTTTATTGGTAAAATTGAAGAAGGATTTTATAGTCCGTGAAGAATTGATGAAAGCCTTCTCGAATTTCCGGCACGATTTGAAAGCCATTATGACAGACAGCGATATTAAGAATCTTCAGTATGCGTTTGGTAGGACTGAACAATTAACAGGCATGCTAAATGAGATTATTATGTTAATAGGTTGTTTTATTTCAAAAGTCACTGCTGAGTCAATTATTCATGATGTAGAGGAAATAAATCTACTTAAAGAAAAACTAAAGATTGCAGATAATAATATTCTTCATTCTTCGAAATTACATCTTCCTATTAAGGATATAAGGAACATTGTTGAAGATGCCTGTAATGAGGATTGTATTTCGCAGTCAGCAATTGAACAGTTGAATGTTTTGCGCATAAATCTTCAGAATGCAGTTTATCAGGAATATTTGCAAACTTTTTCTGCTTGTAGAGAAAGAATTGACAGTATAGAAAATTCTTTTAAAATTGTTCATGACTATATACTAATGGCAGGAAGAGAGCCTACTAAAGAAGAGCCAAGTGAAATTCTTTTAAAGGACTTTTTGAAAAGATATATTCACCGCGCAAACAAAATTTTTACCTTTGCAAAAATAACAAGCGACTTGACTCAACTTAGTGATACACAGACTTGTTTGTATAATGAGTATACATTACATGTTATATTAAATTCTATTATAGATAACGCAAAGAAGCATGGATTTGAAGAAAAATCTATCAACAAGCCTGAAATTCATATAGAAGCAAGCCTGAGTGGTGATTACGTCCTATTGAAGATCTGCAATAATGGTACTCCAATAGAAATAACCACTGAAGAGTATAAGACAAGAGGTGTATTTTCTGGAATAACCGGTCATACCGGTATAGGCGGATATCAGATAAGTAAATATGCGGAGTTGCAAGGTGGTTATGTTGAGATACCTCTACCGCAAAAAAGAGAATGGAATACAGAAATTCATTTATATATAAAAATATAAATTATGGGAAATAAGCAGATTAATATTGTGTGGTGTGATGACAAAGTTGATAGTTATGACAACGATGGTAATCGTGAAACGTTTGCAAGGCATAATTGCAGGCTTTTCGAAAAGGTAAAGACTTCGGACGCGTTAAAGAAGTTTCTTGATGACAATAAAGAAAAAAGATTCATTGATGCCGTCATTGTAGATTTCAATGTCGGTGATAAGTTTGAAACTCCAGCAGAGTACTCTGCCAGTGGCTTTAGGTGGGTGCATGAGCATTATTCTGAGTATGCTCCTATTCCATTTTATTTATATTCGGGTCGTGATATTGATTTCATAAAGGAAAAGTATAAAAGTTTTGAATTTGATATTGAAAACGATTATTTTTTTAGCTACAATAATAATGTAAAATTTAAGCGTAATAGATATTTCCAGATTGGTGAGTTGGAAGATTTACTTTCTATGATTGAAGAAGAAGTTGGAAATATTGATACTCCTGAATTTCAAACCAGAAGAAAATTTGCTAAAGCCTTTGATGCTATTGAGAAGTTTGGACTTAATGGTAAAATTTTTATTGATATTCTAACTGAAAGTGATAATGTTGACCGATATGAACTCTGTGAAAAAGCTAACCCGTTACGTGGAGAGTTGGAGAAAGTGTACGATATTTTGTATAATGCAAATGTGCTGCCAGAAACAAGTCTAAATCAATTAGATCAGGCAGTTCGAAAGAATGGGAAGCACCCTGAAATATACAAGTTGGATTCTGGAGATTTAATGCCAGAAGCACTGGCAGACGCATTGAAATTTTTCGTTTCTTACACTCAGGATGGGTCACATAATAAAAGTCAGTTGAGGCTTGATTTTAAGAACTATTTACGAGATAGTGCCGATATTTACCTTGTTAAATCTCTCACAATTCTGTGCTTGGACTTTATTGCATGGTTTTATGATTTTTATAAAAAATATGAATCAAGAAAGCCTTTCTTATTCGTTCCATTTTGTACTACCATAGAAGAAATCTGTTTATCAGAAAAGGATGGCAAAAATAAAAGGGGAGCAATTGTGAAAGATTGCGAAGGATTTTCTTACTGGCTGCAATTGCAAGACGGTGATAATAGCATAAAAGAGGGGGATGCTATAAAGATTAATTCTCGCAGGAAAGATTGCTATTATGGAAAGGACTTCTTTGTTCACTATAAATCATGGGAGTTGGTATGATTCGAACATGTATGAGTGGAATGTACAGAGCCTAATTCTTGCGAGTTCGGGCATTCCACTTTTACATATCCATGACCGGGCACAAGGACGAACTTTGTTGCGTTCTTGTAACTTAATAGAACAGATGCAATAAACCAATTGGGAACTCTACCTGAAATAAAAAGAGTTTTTTCCTTGTTCAGCTCAGGTAGTTGATATTTTATTAGGCGAGTCGCGTCAATTGTATTATTCGTGATATTAAATGAAAGCCAAATTGCCTTATCCATCTCTTGCGAATTTATCTCAAGCCCCACATTCTGTGGCTCTGAATATTGGTTCAGAATTGCAGGTGATATAAAGCTGTTAGTCCATTCATCGTAGAATTCTATATTGGTGCCGGTTTCATTGCTCAAACAAGATGCAGCAATGCATGCAACCCATATAGATTTGGCTCCGTAAATTCTATAATGATTGGTAATGCTATAGTGATTTATTAAATAGTCGTGGAGCAATACCGCTTTATCAAATTCGTACCAAATATTTGAAACTTCAATGCCTTTGTGAGTGAACCAAGACTTATAGCAACCAAGTTTCTTTCCTATATCAAAGAGGTCTATTGACTTTTCTGTAGTAGATTTTGTTTGAAATCCAGTATATCCGGCGTTTGTTACTATAGAATCGGCTATGGCGTTCAAAACCTTTGAGCCTTGAATGTTACTTCCGCGTTCAAGGCCGGACATTTTACCTTGAACGAATGGCGAAAGTGATGAAATCTCTTCTTCGCACTTATCTATGATGGATAGAACGGTCCCTATGCATTTGCATCCATGAGATTCTCCGAATCTTATCCACTTGCTAATCATGTCTTCACTACTGCTAACCACAATGAAACTATCACATGCTTCAAATAGTGGTGCTTTGTCTTCTTGTAATTTGCCGCCAATATCTACTAAAACGATTTGTTGCACGGCGGATTCTATTAAGCTTTTCCAGAATTGGAAATCTTTCTCTGTATTGGTGCCCTTAATCCTAACGGATCTCACCTCTGTTTGATTGGGGTTATTGCTCCATGTGCCTTCCCCGTCTCCATTAGCGTTAATTCGTTGAAAGGCTTCGGAAGGCATTAACCTAACAAGGTTTGATATGAATACACTCTTTCCTGAGTGAGGTGGACCGCAAATGATTGTTTTCATTTTATTAAGTGTGGAATTTAGCTTAACGTTTTATTTTGCAAATGTAAGAAATAAGATTAGTTATTATAAAAATGGCGTGGAATTTTATGCATTGCAAAACTTAATTTAATATTGAATAGCTACTTGTCAAATGATTTTGTATCTGAAACGATTGAATGCAGCTGAATCTTGTTTTAATAATATGAGAGTGGCTAATAGTGAATGAAAATGAGTTACCATTAAACCAATCAAATGTTTTTGCAGTCATTTTAATCCACTTTATTTTTGTACTTAGAAAGAAATAACAATAAATCAGGGATGATATTCAACACTGATTCACAAAAATTTAAGAGTATGAAAAAACAAGAAAGAGAGTTTTTAGAAGACATCGAAGATGCTTTGGGAGATTGGGAGTATCAAACAGATGCTTACCACGAGAATGAATATTTTTGTGTTGATGTAACTATCGACATGGATGATTGGGGCGGCAATGCTGATGAAATCTGGGACGCTTTAAGTGACGTTGCCTCAGAATGGGGAGCTGGTATTGATTCTGATATGAATACATATTACCTCGCATTGTAGAATAAGATTGTAAATTAATTGTTTAACCATTTAATACTTTTGATTATGAAAATATTAGATGAAGATTTGGAGTTTCTGGCTAAGTGTGGTAATGAAGACTTACGGGTTTTGGTAGACTATTTGACAAAGGATAAAGATGGTGATACCCGTTGGACTGAAGAATTGACAGGTTCGGAAACTTATCAATTGTATTATCCGAACCAATTGCAAACAATGTGGTTGGATATTGCGCATGAATTGCAAAAATTTGGTGGCAATTCAATAATGAATTTGTTTCGTGGGCATGGTGTTCCTTATCGGGAGATTTTGCTGGATGTGTGTAAGAAGATGAAAGTTAATTTCAACAAGAAAGCAAAGATAGAGTTCATTGAGGATTCTCTGCTGAGGAAGGTTGCCGAAGATGCCATTGAAAGAATGTCGCCTTCTGACTTGAAGAGTTTGATTGATTCTTCAAATCTCAAGGTTGCAAATTATAGTAAAGAAGCTATGGTGGCTGCGTTGCAGATGGCTATCCGTATGGGCGGCTTTATGCCTTATCAAATAGCTGTAATCGTTGCTAATGCCGTTTGTCGAGCCTTATTAGGCAGAGGTTTGTCGTTAGCTGTGAATGCAGGTTTAACCAGATGGTTGTCTGTTTTTGCCGGGCCTATTGGATGGCTATTGACAGTTATATGGACTGCAATAGATGTGGCTGGACCCGCTTATCGGATTACGATACCTTGTTGTATTCACATAGCTTACATGAGAAAGATGCTGTCTTTGTCTGACGAGCAAAAGAAAGAAATTCTTCTCTTGCAAGATTGAATTAAATCACTTATGTTAAATTTTAAACTTGATTATCATGGTTAAGATTTTAAGTATCTGGGTAAAGCCCGCAATCGGACGTTACGTGTTTGGAACAAACTTCCAAAAAGGTGATTACATTCCTACACCGGATGAGTACTATGCAAAGATCGAAGGTGGAAAAGTTATACAACTCGATCCAAAATTGATTCGTTCTTATTTTGGTTGGGATAGAATTAGTGCAAAACGTTTGAAAGAATGTGTAGTTGGTTCAAACGCTGAATTGTTTGTTTGTGCAGAGGATAAGGATGTACTTGCGTCAGTTATAAATGAAAATTTGAAGTTCGTAGTTTCGTCAGAAGAAATAAAAAAAGGACTTATGGCCTTTCAAGATAAAGTACAAGAAACTCAAACGTCAATTTCTTGTACTAATGGCACAAATTCATCCCGAACATTAGGTGAAGCATTGCCTAATGCGAAAGAGATGGCATGTGGTGCTGGAATTGGATTTGTTATTGGTACTGGATTGGGTTTGTTGTTCCATGGTAAAAAGGAAGGCAGAGTGAATAAGAAGGTAATGAAGAAATCTTGTATCTGGGGAGTGTTAGGTAGTGCTATCACTGTAACTGGACAAGTTATATTAAAAGCGAGTTCAGTCAAGTGAGTTTACGAATAGTTAAAATGTGAGTTAATAATTAAAATCTGATATTATGAAAGAAGACAGGGACTTGCAGTTTTTAGCGTCTTGCAAAAGCGAGGACTTGAAGACGCTGGTGGATATGATGACATCCGATAAGGACGGGAATGTGCGTTTGTCGGAACAGTTGACAAATACGGACGCTTACTTGCGGTATTACCCCGACCGTCTGCCTTGTATGTGGCAGGAGATTGCCAACGAGTTGCAACGCTTTGGTGGCAATACGATAGTGAATGTGTTCCGCAAGGGAGGTGTGCGCTATCGGGAGATATTGCAGGATGTGTGCCGGAAGATGGAGGTTTGGTTTTCCGATTTGGAAGAGACCGCAGAGATAGAAAGACGTTTGTTGGAAAAGGTCTGTATGGAAACGGTAAGGCGTATGCCGGAAGAAGAGTTGCGGCAGATGGCGGAACAATTGGACATTGGTGAGAAGCATCCGCAGAAATTTATGTTAATGTTTGCCCTCCAGATGGCGATACGGAAAGGGGGCGTGCTGTTTACCTGCATTGCGCTTTATGTAGCGCAGATGATTTCGAAGATGCTGTTAGGCAGGGGTATATTGATGTTGGGTGGTAATTTGCTGAATAAGGCGTTCGGCATTTTAGGCGGTCCGATAGGATGGGCGGTCACTTTAGGTTGGGCGGCTTTCGATTTGGCTTCGCCGGCCTACCGGGTGACGATTCCCTGCGTGATACAAGTGTCGTGCATGCGTTTGCGGTTCATGGAAGAAAGGAGGATAGGCTATGAGGGCGCAAGACATTATGCATCCTGAAGATGCAAAAGCGATACAGTTGATAAAGAGTGTGCCAGGCTGTGAAAGATTGATCCGTAAGTTCATGAAGTGGGGTTACGAAGCCCAATACCGAGGAGAGAATCTGGCGAATATGATAAGAGTCACCTCAAGAAATTATCCGGATATCTATGCCGTTTTTAAAGAAGTGACGGGACAAGTCGGCATCACGGCACCGGAACTGTATGTCTATAATGACCCCATGATAAACGCTTATACTTACGGAGAGACCCGTACGTTCATCGCTTTATCCAGCAGTTTGGTGGAGCGGATGAGCAAGGAGGAATTGAAGGGGATTATCGCCCACGAGTGCGGTCATATCTTGTGCCGGCATATGTTGTATCTCACGATGTATGAGACGCTGAAAGAGATGGGTGTGTTTTTAGGCTTGATACCTTGGATGATGTTTTCGCCGCTTTATCTGGCTTTGCAATACTGGAACAGGAAGAGCGAATTGTCTGCCGACCGTTGTGGGGCAGCAGTTGTTGGCGAAGAAACCTATCAGTCGGTATTGATAAAGTTGGCATCGGGAATGAAAGAAGACTCCCGCCAGCCGGACTGTCTGGTGGAACAAGGAAAAGCGTATGAGGCACTGAAGCGCTCTTCGCTTTGGAACCGGATACAACAAGAGTATCAGTGTATTTTTTATTCGCACCCTCAATTGTGTGTGCGGGCATTGGAACTGGATCGCTGGAAGGTTTCGTATGCTTACCGTAGCCAGCGGAACAGGTATTAATCAACTAAACTCAGCAGTGATATGAACAAGGCGATAACTTCTTTTTGGAAACGGCTGTTTTTCCGTTATGACGTTAGCCGGATGCGCAAGGTGGTGGTGGATTATCTGACCGCGGAAGGCATACAGGCGGAAGTGAAAGACGGCATGATACAGGTGCTGTTTGAAGACTATTATTATAATGTAGAGTTCGACTTGGACGGGGAATATCCCCGGTGTGACATTTCGTTCCGGATGAAGGACAAAAAATATGCAAAACTGGATTTGTTGGGCAAGACTTTTATTGCCGATAAAGTGAATACGGACGAGGATTATTTGTCAACATTGAAGGCTTTTAACGACGAGATAATCGTTGACGCACATTTTTACTTTGCCAATCGCAAGATGCTGCTTTCGCTTTTCTATGAGTACTTTGCGGATGTGAAACATGCCGTAGACGATATGTGCGATTTATTGCAGAACGAATTGAGTGAAAGAGAAGAGAAACGCCCAATCGGGTTCACGGCAAGTCCGGTTGTTTCTAAAGAGGAAGCCAAGGTAGCGGCTTGCAATAAAAAAACAGAATGAGTTATGATACGAGGAAAAACATTATTCATTTGCACCGAGTGCAAGAAAGTCTTTATGGCACCGGATGTGGAATACGGTGCAATGGTCTATTCCGTTCCGATGCCTTGCAAACGTTGTGGAAGCAGACGCACGTTGCCTATATTCCAATTGTTGGCTTATCCGGTGTATAAAGGTATATGGGAAACGATGGAAAGGGAAAAAATTGATAAAAACGATTACAATGAAAATAGATAAAGATGATCTCCTTTTGGGGGGCATAGTTGGCGGATTAGTGATTTGCAGTCCGTTCATAGTCATGTATCATATAGGCAAATGGATTTATAGCAAAACACCCAAAAAGATTAAAGAGCAAAAAGCAGAAGAGAAAAAACGGGAGGAGATGAACAGGGAGATACATGAGTTGGAAAAGCAACTGGGACTTGCGGAACGTGCTGACAGTTATACGAACTATGATCCTTTGTACATCGGCAATACACAGGAAGGTAGGGAAGGTTATTGGTCGGATTTGAAAAAGAAAGCTGCTTCGGGTTATAAGAGCCCGGACTTGATATGGATGATTAAAGAAACGAAAGGTGGAATTTGTGCACCGAGGTTCGGTTATGGAGATTGTCAGGTCTTGTTGCTGCTGCATAAAGATTGCTACGATATTCTTGGTTGCGCTCCTGTAGAAAGTGGAACCTTGGAACATTTGTTCAATGGCAGTGAAGGACCGGGAAAATTGCCAAGAGCTGACCGCTATGTGAAGGCATCTTACGAAATGATGACTTTTTCAAACGACTATGCAGTACGGCTTCAGACGCTGTCGGAATGCGGTAATTATCGGGATTATTATGTTTATGCGGTTCCGGGAAACTTCCAATTCTCTGATGTGGAAACGGGGATGGATGAACGGTTAAAAAAGTTTATAGCAGATTTCCAACGTAAATATAAGAAGCAATGAAGAAAGACAAATATTATTATATGGTCCTGAAAGTTCAAGAGGAATATTTCCTGAATTTCGTATGACCATACTGCAGGCATCGTCAATATTTTATTCCCGTTCCACTTCTTCCAGTCCTATTAAGTCATATCCTTTGATTTGGGCAACGATAAGATGCAATGTGGTTCCTTGGATGAGCGTTTGCACTTTGGGACCGGAAGCGTAATCTTTCACTTGCTTTATGGCTTCCGTCCGCTGTGCTTCCGCTCTCTCATCGGTAGCTGTGGCAGGCAGGTATTTCAATTCTAAAATATAGCTGTGCTTTACCATGGGCCAACGTACCAGGTCGGGCATGAGGAAGAAATCGCAATAACCGTGATTCAATTCCACTTCGGGGGCGGTCAGGTAGTAAGGGTTCAAGCTGAGGTAAGCATTCATAAAACCTTGCAAGTTCCGTTCACCTTCTATCAGGCTGCGGATGGCGGTGGTGTCATGATATGCTTTGAAAATATGTTCCAGCATGGGATGCCAATTCCCTTTGAAAGCTGCGTCGGTATAGCTGCGAAGCAACGGAGAAAGGTTTATCGGGTGTACCTTTTTGTATTCGTTCAATAAGAAATCGTAATATTGCTTCCGTACGTTGTTGTTCGGGATGCCCAGTTCTTGCTCGATTCCGTAAGTTCCCGTGATGGTCAGCATGCCGTAATAGAATAACAGGCTCTTGAATATTTCCGGGTCGGTCAGTCGGGATGCCGGGAATGAATTGGCTACGATGCCGGTAGTTGTTCCCTTTTCTGCCACTTCCAATAATACGCCTTTGCGATCACCGTCTAACTGGTCTAACTTAATCAGCTTGTCCAATTTCGTGTAATCTGTACACGTGTTGCGGTCTACCATTTCTTTAGGGGCACATCCGTGTTGGATATAGTAATTCAAATAATAAGTAACCATATCGCAGTTAAACATCTTCGGGTCTGTATAGACTACCTCTTCTGAAAAGCAATATCCGTCGTACCAGGGTTTCATTTCTGCTATCAGATGTTCTTCATCGGCTTTTAATGTACCCGCAGACTGGTAGTAACGGATCATTTCGCGCACGTCTGTTTCGCTGAACCCTAACATCCGGTTGAAGCGGGCATCCATCGTGATGCTGGTGGCGATGTTGTAACCGCTGGTCACGTCATCTAAGGTCACGGGGCTGACTCCCAGCATCAGGATACGGTCGAAGTTGCCTTTAAATTTCTTGAATACATCACGGTAAAAGCCGCTGGCGAGGGTTATGGCATGATAAATGGCTTCACCTTCTTCGTTCAGTATGGTATTGGTGAAATTGTCGTATTCGTCTACTATTAGATACAGTTTATGGTTGCGTGCGCTGGCTGCTGCAATGATAAGGGCGAACTTGGTGTTTGCGTCTTGCGCTCCTCTTATTCTTTCTACAAAGTCGGCGGGATAATAGGCGGCATAACGTTCTGCAAAATCGTCTAACCGCACTCCGAAGTAGCGGTTGAAATTCAAAGGGAGTGCATCTGCATTTCCTCCGACTTGCGAGAAGTCTAAGTGCAGCACTTGAAATTTGCCTTGCCATTGGGTAGGATGGTCTGCTACCCAAAGCCCTTTAAACAGTTCTCTGAAATTTTCTTTTTCGTTGATGTCGTAATAATAGCGGAGCATGGATAGGAAAAGGCTTTTCCCGAAACGGCGCGGGCGGATAAGGAACAGGAAACTCGCCACATCTTCCATGCGTTGGATATAGGCACTTTTGTCTACATAATAATAATTTTCTTTCCGGATCCGCCGGAAGTCTGATATGCCGTAAGGGAGGAGCTTGTATGTATTCATATTATTGCCGCATTGATACCTTTTGTTTTAGTGATGTTGTAACTGAGCGCTATCGTTGCAAAGGTAGCATTTTCTTTTGAAACGTCCAATACCGGAAGAGCTTGTTCTTTATATGAAATGAGGTCATTCCGGAAAAAGTCATGAGTGGTTATGCTGTATGAATCTGCGAGATTACAAGGATGATTCATGCATATATGTGCATAAGCCATTTCAATTATATGCGGACATGAAGGAAGATAGTCGCGTTGTGCCGGTCACGTAGAAGCATCGGCGCGAGGGCGGGCTTCTTTGTCTATATTAATGGGAATGTTTTTGCAAAGTAATCGTGTGTGCGGACGAGCCGGACAAGGTGGTTTTCTTGCTTGTGTAGCTTGTCTTGATTTCTTTGTTAGATAAACTATGTTAAAACTATAGTTCTCCCAAAAAGAAAACTTACAAGATGCTTGTGTGTTAATAAAGTTATGTGAATCAGCTTGTTAAGATTTTGTTTTGGAAAACTCTCTTTTTTGTTTTGCAGATTGGAAAAACATCTTTAGCTTTGTACCACCTTATGAAAGACGATAGATTTTAATCAAAATACTCATTAATCGTGGAAAATCAGACGTTCAGTTACGACGAAGCATATAATGCCTCGTTGGATTATTTCAAGGGAGACGAGCTTGCCGCCCGCGTGTGGGTGAACAAGTATGCCGTAAAGGATTCTTTCGGCAATATTTACGAGAAATCTCCCGAAGATATGCATTGGCGTATCGCGAATGAAGTGGCACGTATCGAAGCCAAGTATCCGAATGGGTTGAGCGCAGAAGAGCTGTTCCGCCTGTTTGATCATTTCAAGTACATCATTCCGCAGGGAAGCCCGATGACGGGCATCGGAAACAATTATCAGATTGCGTCCTTGTCGAACTGCTTCGTAATCGGGCTGGACGGAGCTGCCGATTCGTATGGGGCCATCATCCGCATCGACGAGGAGCAGGTGCAGCTGATGAAGCGCCGCGGAGGTGTAGGGCACGACCTGTCGCACATCCGCCCGAAAGGTTCGCCGGTAAAGAACTCGGCGTTGACTTCTACCGGGCTGGTGCCATTTATGGAGCGTTATTCCAACTCTACGCGCGAGGTGGCGCAAGACGGACGCCGCGGGGCGCTGATGATGACGGTATCTATCAAGCATCCCGACTCGGAAGCTTTCATCGATGCCAAGATGACCGAAGGAAAGGTTACGGGAGCCAATGTGTCGGTGAAGCTGGACGATGAGTTTATGGAAGCTGCCGTGGAAAACCGCCCGTATGTGCAGCAGTTCCCTATCGGTTCGCCTCATCCGATGGTGAAGAAAGAGATTGACGCTTCGGCTTTGTGGAAGAAAATCGTGCACAACGCGTGGAAGTCGGCAGAGCCGGGCGTGTTGTTCTGGGACACGATTCTCCGCGAGTCGGTGCCCGATTGTTATGCCGACTTGGGTTTCCGCACCGTGTCTACCAACCCGTGCGGCGAAATCCCTCTGTGCCCGTACGATTCTTGCCGTCTGCTTGCCATCAACCTGTATTCGTATGTGGTCAATCCGTTTACTCCGGAGGCTTATTTCGATTTCGATTTGTTCAAGAAGCACGTGGCTTTGGCACAGCGCATCATGGACGACATCATCGACCTGGAGCTGGAAAAGATAGAGAAAATCATGGAAAAGATAGATTCCGACCCCGAAAGCGAAGAAGTGAAAGGTACGGAGCGCCATTTGTGGGAAAAGATTTACCGCAAGTCGGGCATGGGACGCCGTACGGGCGTGGGCATCACTGCCGAAGGCGACATGCTGGCGGCTTTGGGATTGCGCTACGGGACGGAAGAGGCGACCGAGTTTGCCGAACGGGTGCAGAAAACCATTGCGCTGGAGGCATACCGTTCTTCGGTTGTTATGGCAAAGGAACGTGGCGCGTTCGAGATTTACGATACGGAACGCGAGAAGGACAATCCGTTCGTGAACCGCTTGCGTGAAGCCGACCCCGGGCTTTATGAGGAGATGAAGAAGTACGGCCGGCGTAACATCGCGTGCCTGACCATTGCCCCTACGGGGACCACCAGCCTGATGACGCAGACCACTTCGGGCATTGAGCCGGTGTTTATGCCGGTTTACAAGCGCCGGCGCAAGGTGAATCCGAATGACGAGAACGTGCGCATCGACTTTGTGGACGAAACGGGAGACGCTTTCGAGGAATACCTGGTGTTCCATCACAAGTTCCTGACGTGGATGAAGGTGAACGGTTATGACCCTGACAAGCATTACACGCAAGAGGAAATTGACGACCTGGTGGCGAAATCTCCTTATTATAAAGCGACTTCGAACGACGTGGACTGGCTGATGAAGGTCAAGATGCAGGGACGCATCCAGAAATGGGTGGACCATTCGATTAGCGTGACCATCAATTTGCCGAACAACGTAGACGAAGACTTGGTGAACCGTCTGTATGTAGAGGCATGGCGGTCGGGCTGCAAGGGATGTACGGTGTACCGCGACGGTTCGCGTGCAGGCGTGTTGCTTTCTGCCAAGAAGAAAGACGACAAGAAAGAGGAAGAATGCCATTGCAAGCCTCCTCAGGTAACGGAAGTCCGCCCGCGTGTGCTCGAAGCCGATGTGGTGCGTTTCCAGAACAACAAGGAGAAATGGGTGGCGTTCGTCGGTCTGCTCGACGGTTATCCTTACGAAATATTTACCGGTCTGCAAGATGATGACGAGGGCATTGTATTGCCGAAATCGGTAGTCCGCGGCCGCATCATCAAGAATTATGACGAGAACGGCGTGAAGCGTTATGATTTCCAGTTCGAGAACAAGCGTGGGTATAAGATGACGATTGAAGGATTGTCCGAGCGCTTCAACAAGGAGTATTGGAATTATGCGAAACTGATTTCAGGCGTGTTGCGCTACCGGATGCCTATCGAACAGGTTATCAAGTTGGTCAATTCGCTCCAGCTCGATAGTGAGAATATCAATACGTGGAAGAACGGTGTGTCGCGTGCATTAAAGAAATATGTGCTCGACGGCACGGAAGCCAAAGGCGTGAAATGCCCGAATTGCGGCAATGAGACTTTGGTTTATCAGGAAGGTTGCCTGATTTGCAAGACTTGTGGTTCTTCGCGTTGCGGATGACTTTGCTTTTCACCACAGATTACGCAGATTTATAAAAAATGCCAATCAGGAGTTAAAAGGGAGTTATAGGTAGTTATCGCCCGTCGGTGCGGGCTGGG
>ERZ827181.1575-NODE-1575-length-23851-cov-4.978988_pt1 | contig 23851 bp, 26 predicted proteins | sample MGYA00519778_ERZ827181 | MGnify/ENA primary metagenome ERZ827181 (study PRJEB31778, sample SAMEA3449273) | human gut metagenome | biome: human gut; feature: human-associated habitat; material: faeces | place: United Kingdom | collected 2010/2012 ...
ATCTCAACGGCATGAAACAGGCTCAGGTCATTTCTTCTCTCGGCATTCAACGAGGGTCAGTCAATTACAGAAAAGCTTGTATCCGTCAAAAATATCAATTACATTTCGGGACTTATCATGGTTCTGCTTATTCTTGCAATTGACTTTTTTATTTCTCTTTCATAAAACTTTTCTTGCCCGGACAAGTTTTGTCCGGACTAAGGTTCATAATACCTTCTGTATTAGCGAAAATCAGGTATATCTAAACGCGTTTACGCTTCCCGACGGGGAAGCTGACCTAAATTTTCCTAAAGGAGGTTCATGACCGATAACGAATTAAATTTAACTGCTTCTTATATCACCGCTCTTGCTTCTGAGCACAACCCTAACGAAAAAATTAAAATCTTGCTTTCCGGCCTTTTCGATTCTTTTCAAAAACATAAGGCCGATTTTTCCACACACAAAAACGTCACCGCTTCGGCGGTTTCTTCTAAAATCATTTTTTCCAAACAGGAGATTTCCAATATGGCTAAAACTTTCAAATCCGATTTCGCCGCCAACGGCTTCGCGGCTCATATTCTCAAACGGCAAAATACAAAAAATTCTCTTATCTTTGAAATTCGCTACCGCAGAAACGGTTACTATATTCATGTTTCCGGTGCTACTCTCGAAAAGGCAAAAGAAAACTTTATCCGCGAAACCTCGCCTGAAAATATTGAAAAACACCGTAAAAGACAAAAAAAGGTTGCTCTTAACACCTTCCTCTTTGTCACCAACGAATGGCTTAATTTCAGAAAAACCAACCTTAATCCGGTTACTCATAAAAATTACACCAGCTACTGCAATCGTTTCCTATTTCCCGTCCTCGGCGATATGCCTATTGTCAGTATCAAGACCATTGACATCAGCAATATCATGAACACCATCCAAGGGCGCGTCTATGAAGATTTGCGCGTCGTTCTCAACTCCGTTTTCAAGTATGCTCTCGCAAGCGGGATCATTACTCATAATCCCATGCTTTTAATTCCTTTCAAGAAAGCCGAGCGCCTCAATCGCAGAGCACTAACCGCAATCGAGCTTAAACGACTTATCCAAAGGCTCAATTTACCTGAATTTAAAAAATATAAGCGTACTTTCCTTATCCTCTTATTCTTCGGACTTCGTCCCTGTGAATTAGAAGACGCTCGCTTCGAAGGAGATTTTCTGATTGCCAGAAACGCCAAACGCAAAGGCGGCAAAATAGAATACAAGAAAATCCCTATTTGTAATCAAGCAAGGCAACTCTTTGATATTTCCGCTCCCATTGAATGTTTACATAAGACCAACTTTCTGAATTGCCTTTTCAAGAGAATTATGGACGACAAAGAAGTAACGCAATACTTCCCCAAAGCCTGAGTATTACAGTTTTTGGGAATAGTACCATTTTTTGGAATGTTAGAATATTTATATCTTTTTTTACAAAGGAGTAAATATTCTATGCAACTTTCCAAAGCCATTTCCTACCGTCTCTCCCAGTTGCTTGCCGAAAAACAGCTCTCTTCTTACCAACTCTCCAGCAAAAGCGCCGTGCCTACTTCCACTATTTCCAACATCATCCTTTGTCACGGCAAATCCTGTACTGTTGCCACTATCTACGATCTTTGCAGGGGGTTCAACGTCAAAATCGGCGATCTTTTCAGCTCTGCTCTCTTTGATTTCGAAAATATTGACGACAACGGTTGATTTCTCTTAACCTTTATTCTCCTTATTGCGCCGTCCCGCCGGAACGGCTTTTTTGCGTTCCTTCCTTTTTCCATCCCCCCAAAAAAATTTTTTTTATCCGCCTTTTTTCGCTTGACTTTTTATAGCTGGTCTTATACATTCTCAGTTCCGGGCACATTGGTTTTAACTTCTTCAATCGAAAAAACTCACACGACGGAAGCCGTCATCAATTTTTTCAATCCCTTTTGCCATAAGGCTTTCAGGCACACGGACACCCAATGTGCACCAATTTAGAAACCAGTTATATAAAAAATTGTTTGTTAACCCAAAGTTTCAGTTTGCGCATAAATATTCAAATATTAATTAACCTTTATCCTCGCTTAACAACGCTTTTCTGCCTGATTTCTTCTGTAAATATGTAAACACACAAAATTTTGCGTTGACTCAAATAAATATAATAAAAATCTCAATTCAATCACAAAATTTTCTGTGAAAGAATTGAGATTTTTTCGTCCATCAGAACTTTCTCCAAACCATTTTATTGACGACACTTGTATACGACTGTATAAGTTTTACTACTTTTGCCGATACATTCTCGTCCGTGTAGTCGGGCACGGGGATTCCGTAATCCCCTTCATCGTTCATCCTAACGGCTGTTTCTACTGCCTGCAATAATGACTTCTCGTCTATCCCCGCTAATACAAAACAGCCTTTATCCAACGCCTCCGGTCTTTCCGTACTCGTTCGGATACATACCGCAGGAAACGATTTCCTTATACTCGTGAAATAACTGCTTTCCTCTGGTAATGTCCCACTGTCTGAAACTACCGCATACGCGTTCATTTGCAACTTATTATAATCATGGAATCCCAACGGTTCATGGCGGATTACTCTCTTATCCAACTTAAATCCGCTTTCTTCCAAACGTTTCTTACTCCTCGGATGACAGGAATACAATATCGGCATATCGTATTTCTCTGCCAATTTATTGATTGCATTGAACAATGATAAGAAATTCTTCTCCGTATCTATATTTTCTTCTCTATGCGCCGAAAGCAAGATATATCTTCTCGGTTGTAAATTCAGTTTTTCAAGGATATTACTCTTTTCAATCTCTTCGAGATTATTATGCAATACTTCCGCCATCGGGCTTCCCGTTACATACGTTCTCTCCTTCGGCAATCCACATTCTATCAGATACCTCCGTGCGTGTTCGCTGTACGCCATATTTACGTCCGAAATAATATCCACAATCCGGCGGTTCGTCTCTTCCGGCAGACATTCGTCTTTACAGCGATTCCCCGCTTCCATATGGAAAATCGGGATATGCAGTCTCTTCGCCGCAATTGCCGAAAGACAGCTGTTCGTATCTCCGAGAATCAATAATGCATCGGGTTGGATTTGGTTCATCAGTTTATAGGAACAGTTGATGATATTCCCCACTGTTGCGCCCAAATCCTCTCCCACAGCGTTCATATACGCTTCTGGTTCTTTGAGTTTAAGGTCATGAAAAAATATCCCGTTTAAGGTATAATCGTAATTTTGTCCCGTATGCGCAAGGATACAATCGAAATACTTCCGACATTTCGTGATTACCGCAGCAAGACGGATGATTTCCGGGCGCGTCCCCACAATAATCAGCAGTTTCAACCTGCCGTCATTCTCGAATTTTATATCGTTGTAATCGAGTTTTAATTCCGTACTCATTTTTCTACCTTTTCTCCGAATGTGTCGGGACGATTTATATCAAAAGTCTCATTCGCCCACATCACTGTTATCAATGGTTCCGTGGCGCTCAGATTGATGATGTTATGCGTATACCCAGGCAACATGTGCACCGCTTCGATTTTCTCTCCGCTCACTTCAAAATTCAGTATTTCGTCCGTGCCGATTTTCCGTTCCTGTATCAGTCCGTGCCCCGATGCCACGATAAAGAACTCCCATTTGCTGTTATGCCAATGCTCCCCTTTCGTGATTCCCGGTTTACTCACGTTCACGCTGATTTGGCCACATTTCTCCGTTTTTAGTAATTCCGTAAAACTTCCGCGTCCGTCGATGTGCATCTTCAACGGGAAACTTATCTTGTCTTTCGGCAAATACGATAGATATGTCGAATACAGTTTCTTCTCAAAACTTCCCTTCGGAATCTCGGGCATTATAAGATTAGTCGGCTGATTTCGGAATGTTTCCAAAAGTTCGACGATTCTCCCCAAGCTCTCTTTATGCGATACGGGCACATAGCAATATTTTCCTGTTTCGGACGAAACAGGAACAAGACCTTCGTAATCGCATCGATGTGCTTTACCTTCCAAAACGTCCAGCATTTCCGTTACAAGGTCATCTATATATACCAATTCCAATTCGGTATTTCTGTCATTTACCGTTATCGGCAAATCATTCGCCGTATTATAACAAAACGTCGCCACCGCACTGTTATAATTCGGTCGACACCATTTTCCGAATAAATTCGGAAAACGGTACACAAATACTTCCGCTCCCGTTTCTTGGGCATAGGTGAAGAAAAGTTCTTCCCCCGCAAGCTTGGATTTCCCGTAATCGCTCTGTCCGTATCTTCCGATCAACGTTGCCTGTACCGAGCTCGACAACATTACGGGGCAAGTGTTTTTATACTTTTTTAGCGTATTCAACAAAACGGAAGAAAATCCGAAGTTGCCCTGCATAAATTCCGCATTGTCTTTCGGACGGTTTACTCCCGCTAAATGAAACACGAAATCTGCTTTCTCGCAGTATTCCTCCAACTGCTCTTTGTCTGTATCCAAATCATATTCGTATGTTTCTTCTATACTAAGATTCGGACGTGTTTTGTCTTTTCCGTCTTTTATGTTTTTCAGAGCACTTACCAGATTCTTTCCGACAAATCCTTTTGCTCCCGTTATCAGTATCTTCATCGCTTTATTTTAATACTTTATTCCCTGTTCGTCAAGCTCATCACGTATATATTTCAGCGTCAACAATTTTTTCTTTACCTCTTCCACATTCAGGAGCTTTGTATTATTTGAATTAAATTCCGTCAGCGGATTCCTGTCCGTATCTCCCTGTTTGAAGTACTTGTCATAATTCAGTCCACGCTTGTCACAAGGAACACGATAAAACTTATCCATATCTATCGCATGTGCGCACTCTTCGTTCGTCAACAAGGTCTCATACATCTTTTCGCCATGGCGAATTCCGATTACTTTGATATCCTCTTTCTTTCCTCCGAACAACTCGCACACCGCCTCTGCTTGTGTTTGAATCGTACATGCAGGCGCTTTCTGTACCAAGATATCTCCGCTTGTCCCATGCTCGAACGCAAACAACACTAAATCCACAGCTTCGTCCAATGACATGATAAATCTCGTCATACTCGGTTCTGTAAGCGTTATAGGCTGCTTGTTCTTGATTTGCTCTATCCAAAGCGGTATGACGCTTCCCCTCGAACACATCACGTTTCCGTATCTCGTACAACAAATCTTTGTCGTCTGCGTTGTACGAGATTTAGCTACGATAACCTTTTCCATCATGGCTTTACTCGTCCCCATTGCGTTCACGGGATACGCCGCCTTATCCGTGGAAAGACAAATGACCGTCTTTACTCCTTCATCAATTGCCGCCGTCAATACGTTTTCTGTTCCCAAAACATTCGTCTTGACCGCCTCTATCGGGAAAAATTCACAAGAAGGCACCTGTTTCAATGCTGCCGCGTGAAATATATAATCCACTCCGTGCATCGCGTTTTTGACAGATTGGATATCCCGTACATCTCCGATATAAAACTTAATTTTCTCCGCCACTTCGGGCATTTTTGCCTGGAATTCGTGACGCATATCGTCTTGTTTCTTTTCGTCTCGGGAAAAGATTCGAATTTCTCCGATGTCCGTTTTCAAAAAGCGATTTAATACTGCATTTCCAAAACTTCCCGTTCCGCCTGTGATCATTAATGTTTTATTTGTGAATAACAACATATTATACTCCTTTAATTTAATTTTTGATTTTTGGATACAAAAAGTTTCTTCATAAAAAAGGGTTGAATTATACAATATAAACCAACACAAATAATATTTGCGACTATAACGCCATTCCATCCCCCCATGATTTCAGTTAAAATAAAAGAGAGTGGAATTTTTGCACATGCACCAATCAAAAAACAAACCATTTGAACCTTTAATGCACTCAAACCATTAGTTATACTTGATAAGACGCTATTTATAATCATCATGCAACCAAGCAGAGCAAAAAGAATTCCATTAAAAATATTTAAATCGGATATACTATTTTCCCCTAGCCAGAGATTCATAATAGGTTTCATAAAAGGAATAATTAAAAATTCTCCTGTGCAAAATATTAAAGCTAAAAGCATAAATCGTTTATAAGTTGTTCTTATCCATGCATAATTATTTTCTGCTTTTGCTTTAGTTATTGCAGACCAAATAGGGGTCAACGCAAGAGCAAAGATTGTACTTCCCAGGGAAAATAGTTTATAATAAGCTTGGTAGTCTACTACGAATGAAGCTCCTGATGTTTTTGTTATTAAAAACTCATTTGTACTCATGATAAGCATATATGCTATTTGTACCAAAAAAAATATTCCTCCGAGCGAGAGTACTTTTCTTGTATATTCTTTGGAAACATATCTTATTTTTGGAAAAGCATATTTCAGCTTTCCTCCAAAGACACAAATCGACGCCACTAGCAAAGGTAATGCAACTGCAACAGCATGTACAATAGCCATTATGATAACATTTTTATCATTGCTTTCAGAAGGGATAATCTTTACTACTATTAAAATTGCAATATTCGTACATAATATCAAAAAATTATTCAGCGAAGATTTTTGTAAAGCATATAACACAGAATTAATCAATTTCAGCCAAAATTGTAACATGACTCCAATAAAAACTATAATAGTTGCAATATAGAGAGATTTTGGAGAAACAATAGATTCATTTATATTTAATAGTGAATTTAAATTTATAAATTTAATAATAATAGGACAGAGTAATGAGGCTATAACTGCTATCGCTCCAATAGAAAAATAGGCAGAAGATAAGTATCTCTTAACATCTTCTTTATTATCTAAGGATAGAGAATCTGATAAATGATTACGCAAACCATTTCCAATACCTAGGTCAAAATTCAATATCCAATTTAATAATGACAGTATAGTATACCATAAGCCAAGAACTTCATCATTGTTAAAAAATTTTATATAAGCAGGAAGAGTAAATAATGAAACAAATAAAGCTCCTCCTTTGACGAGAAAAGCACCTATAACATTTCTATATACAATTTTGTCATTGTCGGATAAATTTTTTAATCTATCTATAATTTTTTTCATCATTCTCAATAGCCTTTTTTAAATAATCCTTGGAATTTGCAATATATTTGTTATAATCCACAATAGAACTATAATTAATTTGATCATTTAAAACAGTATTCAAATCACTCTTTTCTGTGATTATATGATGCATTAATTCTCGTATAGTTAACAAATCAATAATTCTCTCATTGGTGTGTATATCAGGCAAAATAGTAAAAAATTGCTTTTGAAAAATTAAAGAAAATGCCGTTGCATGAAAAGAAGAAGATAAAATCATATCGGCATAATATATATAGCTCAATATTTCATCGGGTCCCAAATCTTTTAAAAATTGATCACACATACATTTTTTAGAAAATCCAGAACATAAAATTACTTTTAATCCATATTTTTTCGATAAAAACTCAATGCATTCATCCAAAAGTTTTGAAGGATTAACTAAATATACAAGCAAATACTTCGGTTGATTAACAGGTCTAATAAATTTTATATATTCTGATGAATCTAACAAAAAAACAGGATCAACACATTGAATAGCTTTTATTCCAACTTCTTCAAGCAACCTTACCGAACTAGCTTCTCGTACAGATATTGCCGAAAAATCTGAAAGTTTTCGTGCTAAAAATTGTAATTCTTCTTGTGTGAATCCAGTCTGTCCCATGCTTGTCGCATAAGAAAGTTTCTTCCCTGAAGTCCAAACTAATTTATATGCATCATCTCTTCCTGAGTCATGAAAGACATTCCACAACTGGTCGCCGCCAGCGATATAAATATCTGCAGAAAAATCAAAATTTGAAAGTTGTCCAATATCCGTGAATCTTTCATTGGTAATCGGTATATATTTTTTCACAAAATCGCGAAATCGTTTTGTCCTTCGCCTATATGCTCCATAATTCAATATTTTTCCGATAACGGCTCGTATTGTACACTTATTATAATAATCGGGATTATAATCAATAATTTTTGTATCCTCATATCCTTGAGAAATCAAATATTTACATAATGCATAGCTTTGAAATACTGAACCAAAATTTGGAATATTATGAATTGTGATAATACGTATTCGCATTACGCCTTCCTTCCTATTTGACAACTTTTTTTAAGAACTTCTTTATGCGCTTCGGAATATATTTTGATACAAACGGAAACAGTCGATTATATTTACATTCTGTTTTTTCTACAGCAGTCCATCCCTCTTCTTCTATTCTTAGATATATTGCTTTTCTTTGTAGTGGCAACTTACTTGGAGATGATAAATTTCCATTTCCGCGCACAACTTCATCGAGGGAGGTTTCATATAAATACATCTTGTCATATATCGCATTGAGAATATGTTCTCCTTTTGCTGTATTTATAAGAAGTGCCGAAAAACCATTTTTTGTATCTATTCCCGAAATTATATTTTCTATATTCCAGTAATCTCCGATTGTTATATCCGCAGTACGTTCAACTGAAGAATATTTACAGGAATAACAACACATACGACTCACGCTGTTTTGTAAGTAGTAGTAGTAACTATTATTATACGGAGAAATTGTTTTTATCTTCCCATTACAACAAATACTGCCTTGAGAACACCATCCGTTTCTCTTTTTATCTCTAAAACGTAAACTGCTGACCCTCCCTTTCTTTTCTGTCGTTACAGTTAAATAATTCGAAAGTAAACGAGGACTGGGAACCCCATGACAAATTAAATCAACAGTCACTAAATTATCATAGTCTTTGCGTAAATATCTACGCAACCCATCGACTTGACAAGGCGTTCCGGTAAACAGTACCAATTTTTCCGCTTCAAGAAAATTTCTAATCTCCGTATAAATATTACCTGTATCACTTTGAACATACTTGGACCCTCTCATTTTTTTGACTTCGTCTTTATCTGATGTTAAAATGTGAAGAGCTACTAAATTATTGTCAAAAACACAACCCGCTACATATCCGTTCTTCGATAAAATATATTCTGCAAGTGCAGAAAATACACCCCCGCTTGAACTTTCCAACAGTTCTTCTTCATTTTTGAACTGTGCCGCATACACGGCAATCGGAGTATTTGTTTCAGAAACATTTTCTATCGGACAGACTTTTACGCAAAGTCCGCAATTTACACACTTAGTAGCTTCTAATACAGGATATAAAAAACCTTCTTTGTTCGGTTTTATGGAAATGGCATGATGAGGACATATTTGCTCACAAGCCCGACAGCCATAACAATCTTTATCGTCACCCGTTAATAAATACTTTGTCATTTAATTCCTCATTCGGCATAATACAGTCAGTAAAAGTTTGGGGCAAATTTAATTTGAATATTGATTTTATAGTTTCAAAAGAAACTATTTCATGACTTTGCTCTATAAATTCTGAAAGTAATCTTACATTTTCTTCGGCATTATTTTTTCCAAACAATAATAAAGATTCTGGATAACTTTCAAGATATTTTTTTGAGGGCTCCTCAACAATATCATAGGTACCTATAATAGGCTTTCCATAAGACATGTATTCAAATATTTTACTCGGTACCATCGTCGTTATTGAATTCCCTATATTCACTAAGAAATCTGCCTCTTCAAACTTCTTTTTTAGTTCTCCATGTGGCATAAACGGACTAAAAATTAAACGTTCACCCATTTTCTTCTTCAAATCATCAAACATCCACATACAATCGATTGTTCCAACAAACTCACAGCTAATATCTTCCCGATCCAAAACGGATAAAATATTTATCAGTGTATATGGATTACGAATTTTTAGATTGATACTGCCGACATATAATAGTTTATAAACATTATTTTGGCGTATTTTATTTGCTTCCTTAACCTCCTGTTTCACTAACATTGGAATATCCAAAAAATACATCTTTGAAAGATATTTTTCTTGAAATCTCTCATAAAAATTTTTACTGGACTTCATTAAAATAATTTTATCCGCAACAGAAAATATTTTATCCTCTACCCGCATTCCCCTCCTTCTTATAGTTTTGTTTGAAAATATTTTAGGTCCGTATCCTCCGGATAAAGAATCTAAAAAATACGCAATATATGTAATTTCAGGATATTTTTTTTTTAAATTATACCCCGCCTTTAAAGATTCTATAGGCGTATATACTGAAATTACCATATTGTATCCTATTTCTTTTTGTAATTTTATCGCTTTCCTTTTAAATCGAAAATTTGTAAGAATCGATATTGTCGGCCAAAATGCAATTGAAAAAAAGAGCTGTAACTTATTTATCGCTTTAGCCAAAAATATTGTCAATTTTCTTCTTACGGGATGCCCACTACAATTTATATCTCCCCACTCTTTTAGTCTTATCGAAAGCCTTTGTCGTACACGAAAAATTTGTATGCCTTCGCTATTTACCTCATAGTCTAAGACTCCATGCATTTTATTAGCTAAAACTGTCACTGAATGGCCATTTAAGATTAAATTTTTTATAATGTTATCCGAACATAGACCATTAGCCGACGCCCTGGGTTTATAAGCTCCTAAAATATAAAGAATTTTCATGTATATCTCGACTCCACGATACATCTTGAGCACTATAAAATATAATTATATAGATTAATGAAATCCTTAAAAGACTTTCTGTAGATAATAATAATATAAATGACAATAATAATATAATGATGCAAAAAATATTCAATTTAAAAATTTTTGCGTGTTTCAAAAAAACTCTCAAATAGAAATATATACAGGGCAATCCAAATAAACTTCCGAAAAGAGCAAACCAATTCAAAATTGTATTTGTAGCCACTCCATTGCACTTTTCTATATTTAATATCGTAAATGAATCGTAACCTATGCCTATAATTGGAGAAGCTAAAAATGCCTTGAAAGGATAAATTATAGCATCTAATCTCGCTTGAGTTGTATATGAAATCTCGCCATCACTTTCTAAAAACAATCCACGAAGTTTGGAAAAAACGACATCTCTAATACTTGGGACAGATAGAACAACTATGCAGCCAACTAAAAATATCCCACCAATTTTTAGCATTTTTCTTTTTTGTTTTTGGTTACATAATTTATTAATCAATACTATATAAATCCCTGCCATAACTGCATATCCCATAGTCGAAAATGTTGTAACAATTGTTAAAGTAAAAATAACAATATAGCCAATTCTAAACTGTTCCCTACTCATTCCGACAAAATATAAAGCAAAGCAATTTAATAGAGCAAATGCCCCCGGTTCCCAAGCAAATCCATAGTTACGTATATATATTGTATTTGTTAAAAAGACAGAAAAAAGAGCATCATGTACTTCGGCTTTACTATCTAATCGATATCCTAAAAAAGGTAATTGTTCAATTAAACTAGGAAATAAGAAGCCAACTATAAAGACGATTAAAGAATATGATGCTAAAAAAAGCATTATCCTGCAAAAAAATTTTATAAATATTTGAATATTAATCAACCAAGATACCATAAATCCAAGATAAACTGGAACAAGCAATAAAATATAGTTACTTAAATTATTATCTCTTAATCCATTCAATAAAATTAACACCAAAAAATAAAAAAATAGTATGCTTGATGTTATATTGATACTTCTAAATCGGGTCCTTTCAAGTAAACACAATGGAAGAGGTAAAATAATTAATAAAAAAGTTCTAATTGTACCATTTAATTGATTTTCTACAACCATATGATAACCAAATTCAATGTATATAATTGCAAAAATAAAAAAATATACATATATATTTTTTATTTTTGTTATTAAAGATATATGTTTTTTCTTTATTGTCTGTAACGGTTGCACGACCGCAATTTTATTTGTATATTCTAAATTATTCATTTTATAAATCTTCCGTTGATTGTTTTATTACTTGACATCCCTCATAATATTCTCTTATGGTTTTTCCTGTTTCATGATTACAATTTATTTTAAAAGTTTTTTGGTCTAATGATTTATAATAACTAAATATATTTTCCGTAAAAATTTCTTGTTTTGGATCTACTCCTATTCCCACTCCATATTTTTCGACCTGCTCTCCCATAAACGAGCCTTTCATACATAATTGCGGAATTCGAAAAATTATCCCGTCATAATATTTATTTCCCATAGCTAACATAGTATTGTTGTCACAATAAATATTATGAATTAAATCTGTTTCTAAAATAAATCGATATCGCTCCTCTGGTTTATACTCACCATGAAAGAAAATATTTTTAGTTCCTAATGATTGCGAGTAATTTTTCAAGTTTCTTGCAGCTTGTTGTTCCCGACCATAATAATGGAGCTCAAAACGATTATCTGTTGCTATTTTCTTTATAATTTCTTTATTTAATTCTTCGTGACGAATAAATCCCCAAAACCCTATCCGTATTTTATCTGACTTAATTCCATAATTCTCTTTATCCTCACGATGATTCAAAGAATCCAGTAATAAATTATGGCTCGTATAAATTTTTTTACTTTCTGTATCTGGTAAAAACTTTCGAAATCCATCACTGCTTACGAACGTTGCATAAGAATACTTTACTAATTTTCCTATTATTTTTTTAAAGGGTAAAAATTTCTCATACGTAGAGTCACGATAATCAAAAATGTATCGGTTTCTATATTCCCTTGTCAAAATCCGAGCAATTAAAACGCCCGGCAACGAATGCATAAAAATTATAAAATCAAATTTTTCTTGTTTGATTAATTTTGCGGTGAATTTTTTATATCTGAAAAAATTTTTAAGCTTTGATAGTTTGGCTACATCATCTTCTTGATAGGTCTTGAACTCATGGAATTTTATACCTTGAAATTTGTCTAAATCTTCTTCTTTCAAATCTCTGTTCCAATATAAAAAATGAATCTCATTTTTAGTCTTATTTATGTTTTCCAAATAAAAATTGGAATAAGGCATATATTTAACTTTCGTAAACCCCATGAGTAAGATTTTCATTTCAACTTTTAACCGCCTTATTAAATACTTCTAATAATTTTAATATACTTTTTGTACTGGAATAATTCTCTTGCACAAAACTGTATGCATTATCCGCCATCCTTTCTACTGTTTCGGGAGAAGAATGAAGCATTTTCACAGCTTCAGCTAACCCGTCATAATCGTCAATATCTACCGCTATTCCCATATCCTTTTCTGCAAACATTTTCGCATATTGTGACTCCTTTTCAACAGAGTTGACGATTACCCTTTTACAGGCCATCAAAATGGGGGCTTTACTGGGAACCCCACTCCAGATCACCCCGCGCATTAACGGAATTACGCAGATATTACACTCGCTATAAACATCTGGAACTAATTCAAGCGGTTGCAACGGGTAAAATTGGATGTTATCCAAATGCTCTGCCCTTGTTTCCGCTTCAAATTTATTTTTTACCGTTCCATCTCCAATAATTTGTATAACGATATCCCTTTCCGACTTTAACTTTTTTGCCAATTCAATAATGGTTTTATAATTAAAAACATATCCTATAGTTCCGGCAAATTGTACATAAAATTTATCAGTCGGTATATTATAACGTTTAATGAATCGATTCTCTTCACGGCTAATTTCTTTTGTTGTTTTTACATCATACCACGCAGGAACAACGTGTACACATTCAGCCTTTGCGCCTTGACCGATTACATTTTTTCTCATATCTTCAGATAAAACCGTAATTTCCTTGGCTATTTTGTAACACGGTTTCTGCAGTAACCTTAATATATTATACAAGGTTTTGCTTTTTATAACTCCAATATCATATGCATGTCCAGGAAATACATCATATATTGAATATACAATTGGTATCTTTCTTTTAAACAATTTTAACAACAACATTGTATATAATACTGTCGGATTCGATTGGACATAAATCAGATCTGCATCTTTAATTTTTTTCCACTTCTTTTTCGCCTGAAAAGCATATTTGAATTCATTAAGATACCTTTTAACAAATCTCGTTTTATCAACAACTTTTCGCTTTATTGTTTCGCAAAAAAAAGTTTTCCTTCCCTCTAATGACTTTGGAATATCAGAATTAACGCCTTTTCTATGACTTTGTATAAGATAAACTGTATGTCCTTGTCCCAAAAAAGTATTAATCATTGTTTCAGCCATTTGATTTGCCGCATTTGGAGTATCAAACCCTTCATATGTTATGTATAAAATTTTCATCTTTCAACACCTATACAGAAATATTCCCACTTCTACATTCAATAAAAAATCTATACTCGTTCATCCGCCTTTTTTCACGAGTTTCGAAAGTGGTTTGTAAAATAAATCCATTCGTCATATAAAATTGATTTGCTACTTCATTATTTTCCGCATCGGTTTCTAAAGCGATATACTTGCATGACGTTGACTGAGCTATTTCTTTCAATTTTTCAATCAAAGAACTTCCCACTCCCCTCCCCTTGTTGTCAGGTAATACGCCAATTGAAGCTAATTCTATATATTTTTCTGTACGCTTTGATTCCTTTGGTTTTAAAAAAGCTCGTATTAAACGCATAAAAATTTTCGGTTTACGAAAAAATGCGCCCAAACTATACCAAGCAAAAAATATCAATCGTTTTTTTATCATAAACTTATACAAAGCACTTACGTTTTCAGAATAGGCCAAAAAACCAATCGGATTTCCGTCCTCTTTAAATGCTACCAATAGTCCAGAATCCTTGTGCTCACAATACGCTGAATAGAGTTGTTTCAAGAATCCTTTTCCCATAAAAGTCAAAAAGAAGCCCGAAAAAGTCTTCATATGAATATCTAAAACGGAGTTTATTAAAGATCTTTCTGACTTTTCAATTTTTCGTATCATAATAACCAACCTTTTTCGTAACCCAATCCTACTTCTCTATTTGTTTTTTATAATCTTTCCCAAAAACAGCAAACACAGTCATAAACAATATCTTTATGTCACTCCAAAAGCTGAATTTTTCAATCGCCTTTAGATTATAATACATCTTCGCAGGTAAAACTTTTTCGACATAGACTTTATCTGTTTCCTCTGTCGAATTTAAAAGCTTTGCCTCATCTTTGTAGTAAATACTCGCAAGACTCGTTACCCCTGCTGGTAATAAAAGTGTTGCCAGCATTTCGGACGTATACTGCGCAACATATTTCGGAACTTCTGGACGCGTTCCCACAAAAGTCATTGTTCCGCGAAAAATATCAATCAATTGACACACTTCGTCGAGTCGACATTTTCGAATAAATCTCCCTACTTTCGTTATCCGCGAATCGTAAGCAACTGTAACTTGTGAACCTTTATCCGCGTCCACAACCATCGAACGGAATTTAAAAATCCGAAAAGACTTTCCATATTGCGTAACCCGTTCTTGCCGATAGAATACCGGCCCCTTACTATCGATTTTTATAGCGATAGCCAAAATCAAAAATAAAGGCGACAAAATTACAAGCATCAAAGCCGACACGAAAATATCGAAAATACGCTTACAAAGTAACGACAAGTTCTTTTTACGCAAAATCTCGTAATAATTCCTCACTTCTTCCGTTTGCATATTTTCAGGAAGCTTTTCCCATTTACATATCAACATATTCTTTTACGATTTCCATATATTTTTCAATCACATATGCCACATCTTCATCAGACAGGCACGTATGAAGTGGAAGTGTTATTTCATTTTCATAGTGCTTATAAGCATTGGGATAATCTTTAATATCAAACCCCAGATTTTTATAAGCCGTATGCATAGGCAAGGGCTTATAATGAACATTACAAGCAATACCCTGTTCTGCCATTTTTATAATAATTTCATTACGCTGTTCGTGCGTAATTTTTGGAATTTCTGTAATATATAAATGTCCAGAAGATTCATGTTCGTTTGTATAATGCGGTAAAACATTAACGCCGATCGGTTTTAAAGCCGCATCGTATTTTGCAATAATAGTTCTTCTCCTCTTCAACATTCCAGGATAACGCTCAAATTGTTTCAAACCGATTGCCGCAACGACATCGGTCATATTGCACTTATACCAAGTACCTATTATGTCATATTCCCACGCTCCTAATTTTGTTTTCGCAAGAGCATCCTTTGATTGACCATGCAGACTCAAAAGCTGAAGTCGATGATATATTTCGTCATCCTCAATTCCCTGAATATGTTTCCATGTCAAAGCCCCGCCTTCTGCCGTAGTAAAATTTTTAACAGCATGAAAACTAAACGATGAAAAATCGGCAATGTTACCAGCCATTACTCCTTTACGTCTTGCACCGAATGCGTGAGCGGTATCCGCCATAATCGCGATTCTTCCAAGTGCCTTTTGAATATTGTTTGCGGGCTTAAAATTTTTTTTCTTTCTCTCTATAATTTTAAGAATTTTATCGTAGTCGCAAGGAATTCCTCCTATATCGACAGGTATAATTGCCTTAGTTCTCTCATTAATCGCAGCTTCAGCCTTATCATAGTCCATTTCAAGAGAATCTTTCTGACAGTCGATAAGAATCAATTTTGCCCCGACGTGACAAACAACGGAAGCAGATGCGGTATAAGTATAAGTCGGAACGATTACTTCGTCCCCCGGACCGATCCCCATAACGCGTAAAGCCATTTCCGCACAAGCTGTTTGACTATTTAAACAAACACATCGCGGCGTACCGCCGGCTGTATGCCCGACACCTATCCACTCGGCAATTTCTTTTTCAAGTTTTTTTGTCCTAGGACCTGTGGTGATCCACCCTGAACGAAGCGCCTCACCAACTTCTTCAATTTCCTCTTCTGAAATATCCGGAGGACTAAATGAAATCATTCTTTTTCGTTCTGACACGATATTGCACCTCTTTGATTTTATCAATCATTTATCTTAAAAAATCCCAATTTAATTCCAAATCGTTCCTTATAGACATATGCTAAAACTAAACTTCGCATACGAAATCCTATTTTTACAAGATTTACCTTTCATCACAGCAAAAAAACGTCATTAATTGATAAAACAAATCCATAATCTTATATTTAAGCTTAACAATTTATTATCGTCTCTCACATCATTTTTTCAAAAATACTTTCACCAAATAATTCTTTAGATACAAAAAAACGATAGCCGAATATGTTACCTCCTGTTGCAACGACAGATGCTTTTCCATCTTGTATATTATAGCATAAACTTATAAATAAGGCAATGGTTTGGGACGGTCTATCCCAAAATTCGGCAAAAAATTTATATCCAATTTTTAGAAGCCAGTCCCCTCAGTCAAACAGGCGGTCGTTTTCCCGAAAAAACGACCGCCTATAAATATATAGATGTACATTTGCCACTCTAAACATTTTTCGAGCGACAAGATCATTTCTCCCCTTTTACTCTCTCAATTGCCTTTCTGTGCCCACTTCACTTTTCATTAGTTTTTATTCTTTGGAATAAGTAAAAATACGTACTTACATAAAATCTCCATGCGTAATGTTTGTTCGTAAACTCCCTGGTCAATAATCCCGAAAGAAGAAATAAAAACGTTTCTTTCGATATTTCTTTCAATATGATTTTCTGCTCCTCTATTTCAAACCATTCGGGAAACAAAAGTAGCCGAAACGCCTCTATTGTTTCGTTTTTTTCATATTTGAAAAAATAATCGTTTAATCCATCCCCCTTTCTCAATCTCCCATGCCAAACCTCTGAAAGTATCTCCCGCAACGGATAAAAATGCATCCTTATCCAAGTAAGATATGCCTCCAATTCCCTCGCCGCATCTAAGTTCTTCGAAGCAAGAGGCAATGTTTTTACGGGAAAAATTTTTTCGAATCGCAGAGAAAGTTTTTCCAAGTCCGCCCGTTCTTGTTCCGTATAAGCCTGTCGGGTTATAAAGCGTCCGTAAATTGTATCGACGATCGTTTTAGGTTTAACCGACGGGCTTAACAATCGAGTCAGAAGATACAACAGATATTCATGACACTCTTTCGTTATATCATATTTTTTTCCTAACCTTACTCCCGTTTCGGTTATCCGACAGCTATCGGCTTTCAATATCTTATTTAAGGCTTTGCATTGTCTGAACATCTTTGTCCATAATCCGAAATAGTTTTGGGCAGAGATTATTTTAGTATGCGCATCTCCTGTCCAAAGCAGATATTCTTTTGTCACCGCTTTCACTTCGTCCGCCAAAAATTCCAAATCTACGCCCTTTTGAATAGAGCATTTCACTTCCTTCGGCATATATGTTCATTCCTCTCATTCGTAGATACTGATAATGAGCTTCCCTTTCTTACGGGCATAGTTGCAAGCGGTAAATGCTCCGCCGCTGTTATGATTGACACCCGACACAATATAATTCGATAAATCCACAAGCTTCTGATTTGTCCGAGGGATAGCGTATTGCGGCGGAACTTTACTTTCTCCCAGAAGATACACCGCATTGTCAAACAGAGCAGGAAAGGCAGCGTATATTTGCCGAGGATAGGATAAAATCATTGTATTCTTAATATACGGATACCTTTCTTTTAACCTAAAAACAATATAGGCGGAAAATCTCTCAAACTCACCGCGATACCCCGAATAGAATTGAATACAGCCGCAATCTTCTATCAAACTTTTTACAATCGCTTCTATTTTTTCTCCATAAGGGAAATAATCTTCGTCCCTATGCCCGAAAAATGTGCTTGTTAACATAAATGGTTCTCCTGTGTATAATTTAATTGATCTAGGAAATATTAAATATCTATAAAGGTATTTTTATATACCTATTTTATGTAATAAAATATTCCCAATGAGGGAACATACTATGACTATAAATGAAAAGATAAAAAAAGAAATGGACGAACGTGGATGGACGACTTATAAATTGTCTAAATTGACAGGGCTTAGTAAAACAGCAATAAACGGTTGGTTCAAGGCAGTTCCAACCTATCCGAAATATAGTTCCATCAAATTAGTAGCAAAAGCTTTCGGAATGGATATTAAACAATTAATTTCTGATAATAGAGAAAATAACTCTCAAACGCAGGAATTGACAGAACTTTGGAATCGATTAGAAAAATCTGAGAAAGAAACTATTTTAAATGTAATCAAAACAATTTTAGCGCACAATAAATAAAAGTCTTTTTATTATATAAATAGTATAACATAAACTTTTAGGATTGACAACAATATAACTATGTCTTTAAGTCTTTTTGATGTCAGTTTTAACATTGTTAGTCTATATGATGTCGTATATAAAGATTTTTAGGTGACAAAATGGATGCAATGAAAATATTTGATAAAGTAAAATCTCTGCAAAAAGACAAAAGGCTGTCCAATCGAAAATTATGTGAATTAGCGGGAGTGTCTCATAGCGTTTTAGATAATTGGAAAAAGCGAAAAGTAATCCCCTCTGTACCTATTTTAGCGGATCTTTGTGCTGTTTTAGGAATTTCTTTGTCTCAATTATTCGCCAACCTTGATACGCATGATCTCAATGAAGATGAACAAAGATTTTTAGATTTATGGTCCACCTTAGAATACCAAGATAAAAAAATTTTGTTTGATTTAATGAGACGTTTACGAAAATAATTTATCCCGCTATCCGTTTACAGACAGCGGGATTTTTTACCTACGGTTCTATCATTATATTTTACAGTGAGTTTTTTAATGTTTTTAATCATCGCCGTAGTCCTTTAAGTCAGAAAGAACGGGCGTTTTGAACAGCTCGTTAAAATCTTCGAGGCAGCCGAGAACGTGCGCAAGCTCCATCAGCGAATGAAGGGAAATCTGTCCGCTACTCTCAAAACGGCGCACGGAAGCGTAACTCACTCCGGATTGCCGGGCAATTCTTTTCTTAGAAAGTTTTTTCTCTTACAAAAAATTTTTGAAATTATCTCTAAAACATCTTGACAAATCAACGATTTTATAGTAAAATTTATTTATCAATAATATGTGAAACCTTTTTATTTCAATTTGCTTATTCGTTAAGATTATTTTTGTTTAGAAGCCGCATCCTTTCGGGGATGCGGTTTCTTTTTCAACGGCTTTATTCCATTGTCGCAAGCTACCCCAAATAAAAATCTGTTTTTTATAATTTCATTAAACGCATTCTTTGGGGAGCCAGAGAAGCTTTTCTCGCGCCCCGATACATTTTTCACCCCACCCTTTAACACGCCTAAAACCGCAAATTTCGTACCTTGCAAATTTCTATCAAAGAAGACCTGATTTCCTCTCAAATAACCCGCGTTTCAAAATACATAAAATATTTAAACTGTACGACGGAGTGTAAGGCGTGTGCTTGTTGCTACACAATTTTATGGACGCTCTTTGACAAAGGGTTTAGAATATAAAAAAGTGTACGGGTCAAATTTGACTCATACACTTTATCGTTATTTATTGAGTTTATGCCTTAACACCGACGCGATATCCACTTTATAGACTATATCTATTTCGCGTTCTTTTCCGGTTATGTTCGGCGAGCCGCCTACGATAATTCTGTCTATCAGCTCGTAACACATTTCTCGGGTAAGCTCGGGCACCTCAAGATATTTCTTGATATTCCGTATAAAGTCATCGGCACTTTGTATCGTGTTTGCCGTTTCGGTCAACCTCGTTTCCGATTCCGCAATTTCGGCTTCCAACCTTTTCTGCTCTTCGGAATACTTTTGGATAAAGCCAATACAGATATCTTCGGGCATTTTGCCATTCACTCTGTCCTCATAAGCCACCTGCATCAGTCGGGATATTTCTTCCTTGCGTTTACGCTTTCCCTGCAATTCTTTTTTGACTGCTTTTATTGCATTGTCCGCAAGTTCGGCATTGCGCCGGATAAATTCTTCACGGATAGTCTTCTCATCAAGCACGATTCTTCTCGCCATTTCACGTATATCTTCGAGTATGATCTCTTCTAAGACACTCGCCGCTATGAAATGCGAAAAACAATACGCCTTTCCGTACCGGATATGGTAACCGCAATCGAATCGATATAACCGTTTCCCGGTACTACGACTGATTGCCGTACTTAATTTCATTTTATTTCCGCAATCCGCACAGAAGAGAAAGCCGGACAGCGGATGCGTATAGCCGACTTTTGTTCTTCTGCCTTTTGCCACCGACTTTTTTCGTTCCTGACATCTGTTCCAAAGTTCCTGTGAAATAATGGGCTCATGGGTATTGTAAACGATCGCCCACTCGTTTTCAGCCTTTCGGAACCGTTTGTGATTTTTATAGGACTGTGATGTCCAGCGTAATTGCGGCATATGTCCGATGTATATGATTTTATTCAGCATTTCTCTTATCGTTACGGCTGTCCATAAACCCATTACATTCGGTTTCGGCTTTTGTCCGGTTTGGGCATAAGCATAGGCGGCCGGGGAAGGTATTCCTTCCAGATTCAAGATTTCGGATATTCTTCTCGGACTTATTCCCGAAGCGTACATTTCGAATATCCGTCTTACAATCGGTGCCGTTTCTTCATCTATGACGGGCGCACGTTTTTTATCCGTTCCCATAATATAACCGTAAGACGCTTTCTTGGCCGTATAGATTCCCTCTTTCGCTTTGGCTCTCTTCACCGCACGTATTTTCTTGCTGGTATTCGCTGCGTGCCACTCATTAAATACGTTCATGATCGGCATCATTTCCATCGCGTTGCTGTCTCGGTTTTCCGTATCTACATTGTCTTGTATCGCTATAAACCGTATCCCGAACGCGGGAAACACATAATCCAGATACTGCCCGACCTCGATATAGTTCCTTCCAAACCTCGAAAGGTCTTTTACAATTATGGTATTGATAACGCCCGCCTTGGCGTCGTCCAACAGTCGCTGGACCTCGGGTCGGTCAAACGTCGTTCCCGACACCCCGTCGTCTATGTATTCCCCGTAAATCTCAAATCCGTGGTCTTCCGCGTATTTACGGAGTATTTGCCGCTGGTTATCTATAGAGAGCGATTCTCCCGCTCGTTCGTCCTCCTGGGACAGTCTGAAATACAATCCAGTGATATATTTGTTCATATAATCTCCTTCATTTTTTTATTTGACTTTTTTAGCAGATCTTAAATTTCTGTTTCGGTCATCCACTGCCTTATCCGTAGATTACCGTGTATCTTTGACGCATTTTTATAAAGTATTCGAATACCGTGGATTGCGCTCTGTCCAGTATTCGGCCTATCTCGGGATAACTCAAGCCCGACATTCGGCATTCGAGAGCCACTCGCATATTGTCCGTTAATTTCAGGCTCTCCACGATTTTATCGCATACGGCATAGTCCCGTTTCGCTTCTTCCTTGATTTCCATAGACGGCTCGGCCGCCGGCTTTAGTTCTTCCGTGCTTATGCTGCGGTAATAATCGCTTGTCTTTCTGTTGATTAATTTCATCATCTTCTTGATACACGCTATCCGAATCGTAACAGCTTTGCCTTTCTTGGTATAGCCTATAACGTCGTTTAGATGCCGTCCGTAATGCTCGCACAGATACAGCGCACCTTCCTGCACCAAATCGTAGCCGTCGCTCAATACACGGCGCATATCCTTCTTATGCTTTATATCCGCATATACTTCCGCGTATATCTTCTGCATTCGCGTTCCCATATAGCCTATGAGAAACCGCGTTTGCGCAAACACTATAACTTCCGACATTTCAAGCACGTTCTCCGGCGTGATTTCTTCTTTGAGAACTTCGAATTTCAGAATGTTGCTTTTCATTTCGCTTTTCCTCCGTTTTCGGATGATTTCGCCTTTCGGCAAAACCAAAAACAAAACGAAAAGGCTATGATTGACTGTTTTTTGTAAGTACCGTGTCCTTTAAGTCAAGGGCGAACGCCAGGGAGTGCATTTACCCTTGACTTAAAGGGGCTTTTCGTTTACTCCTCCACACCGAAAGGCGAAACCGGAAACGGGGGGTTACTTTCCGTTACCCTTGTTGGACGGCAAGCCTTTCCATGGTTTTTTCGAAGTCCTTGCCGCCCGTGAAGAACCTCCGGACATAATACGTCTTTTTCCCCACGGTTTTCCGTTTGCTTATGGACGGAGAAAAGAAATAACAATTCTTTTCGCAATCCTCGCCGCTATAGAATATTTTTTGTACCGTTGTCATTGCTTCCATGTTGTTGACCTCCTTTGATTTAGTTTGCCTTAGGCATTCTTTCGATGACCTCAAAACCGACCTTGCCCATGATTTCACCGTCCGCCATACAAGTGAAGTCAGGGGCAAGGATATACTTGAAGCCGTGGTCCTCATCTCCCATTTTACAGAGGATATCCTCGTCCATAACGTCGGACACGATGTAGGTTTTCAGTCCCCGCGAATACACGATCCTTTCGTCGTTCTTGCCGATGTATTTGAGCATATACTTGATGCTGTCTCCGACTTCATAAGCGTTATTGACAGCCGAGAAATCGCTTCTTCCGAACCGCTCGTTGAAGAAGCTGTTCTGTACGCTCTTTTCCCGCCTGTGACGCTTGGTGCTGTAATCTTCGTGTTCCTCTAACTCTCCGGGCATTTGGCCTTCCGGAATGTAAGTAAGCGCGTGGAAATGCAGCCGCTGTCCCAACTCCCCGCGTTCCCATGCGCCCATGTAACGCCATCCCCGCCTCGAAGAGAGGTGATACAGGGTATTCATCAGCGTTTTGCGGAAGCTTTCTTCCGTTTGCTTTCGGGTATCGAAGGTATAGGTGCAAAAGAAATTCCATCGGTTGGTGTAGCCGCGACGTATCATTCGCTTATACCGCTCCCAGCGGTTCCGGCTCAAACGCTCGAAATGCTGCTCCACAAAATGCACCGCTTCGTCCTCGGCCCTGAACATCGGCGTAAACTCCTGCAACAATTTGGCTTTGCGGTTCTTCCTCTTGCCTTTGACCTTTTCAAACCGTTCCTCGAACTGCTGCAATTCTTCACTCTTTTCGATCTTCGCTCGCTGCCGCTTCTGCCTGTAAGGGCGTTCCGTGTGCGGTATCGCTATCCAGTTGCTTCCGTCATAGTAGATCTTTGCCTCGAGAAGGTTCATTTGTCAC